>Ga0116228_10000702_pt1 | contig 26216 bp, 24 predicted proteins | sample S1TSphfallax_2_FD_89694 | JGI IMG/M metagenome (GOLD analysis project Ga0116228, IMG submission 89694) | Host-associated microbial communities from peat moss isolated from Minnesota, USA - S1T2_Fc - Sphagnum fallax MG | ecosystem: Host-associated > Plants > Peat moss > Unclassified | place...
AAAAAATCACAAAAAATTGCCACAACTACCTACACATGAAAGGATGCTTAAGAATTTTCCACTTTCATATTTTGAATATTGTCAAATTTGGCTAAGTATTCTTATGGATGATTTCCATTTGAGCAACGTCACAAAATTGGGGGAAAAATAAAAATAACAATAAAATAATTAAATGATAAAAAAAATTAAAATTGATGTGGATATGCACTCTAATTGGTCGAACGCAAACCCTCCTATTGGCATAGGGTTTGACCTAGGAGGGTACTTAAACCCCATATGCATCCTGATTCATAACTGGTCAAAGTTCAAGCATTGAAAGTTCAAACCATTCATATAAAAGACCACGTTCCAACAGGGGTTTAGAGTTGATAGATACTCTCTGCAAACCAACCCTCTATGTCTGGTGCGAGTCTTGTTTTTTCTTCTTAAAGGGTTAGGAGTTAGGACAACAACTTGGAGCATCCATTTTCCTTTTTCTTTGCCACTCAGTTTGGTCATTAAATTTATCCGTACAGTCACCCTCTCTTTCACCCCCTACTCTCTCTGCTTTCACCCCCTTCCCCTCTTTCACTGGTATTTGCAAAGTAATGAAATTCTATTAAATCTCATTATGAAATGCTGAAACTCAGCATTTAATGCACAAGGTTCGAAAGTAATTATAGTAGTTGTCCAGGTAGCAGCAGTGAAGGGGCTCAGGGAAAATGAAAGAGGGGATGAAACTCAGTTTACCACCAAAATTGGTGGAAAAACTAGTTTGGGTCCCCAGTTATTTAGTTTTGTAGAATTTCATTCCCAGTTAAGCATTTGATGCCCTATTATGCCGAAACTGGCCGTTCTCGCCCTCCAATCGCCTGACTTTACTGACAACTTTATTATTAGGTGTAAGCATATTTTGAAGGGTGAAAAAGACAATAAGCAATAATATACGACCAAATATATGACACCAGAATAAAGATCCACGACAAGGCAGCTGATGAGAAGAGAAAGCCAAATAGACATGACAAGGCTCTGGAGCCTGACATTCATTTGGGTAGTCAGGGTTGCTTTGTTCACAGATCATGCATGCTAATTCATAGGCAGCACAATATGGTCGGTTATCTCTTCTTCCCATAGACATGAGATGCTGCTGTCAGTTGGTGAGGGTTGAAAGTTGAAATCAGTGTTGGGTGGGTATTTGATTTTGCTGATAACTGCAGGTTCTGACTTTTATAAACATTTAAGCATTAAAAGAATTGTCCCTTCTAGATATTTGAAAACTAATCTGAATGAAACGAGTCATTGGTTCCAGTTATTTCAAAAACCTCAAAGAGCTGATGATTGTCATGAAAGAACTGATGATCTTTAGAAAATAGAGTATAATATTTTTCATAAAACCCATTCTTTGATTTATTTTTTTTGGAGAATTGTGGGTATTAACCAAAAAAATCAGCATGATCACTGTTGGGGTATGTCCAGCTTTTTGATAATTGTCCAACATTGAAACACTGAAACCGAGCATTAAAATTTGAACGCCTAATCCAATAAGGCTTAAGGGGCTGTTTAAGGGGCTCACTATTGTTCTGGGAAAACTACAATTCTTGGTGCTCAATCCCCCTTCTTTCGTGGATAACAACTTTATTGTGTTCCAAAAGGAGGTATGATGCGTGATCCCATGCATCTTCCTCATGACAAAAACTATAATTATCCAAATGGCGCTAATTCAATCAATCCTTCAATTCAAAAGGGGCAATTGAAAAGGTTCCTTCCAAAATATAGGTAACTAAATGTAAGCTTCTTTATGATTCTTCTTGGATAGGTGCAAGTCTTGGTCAAAGCCTTCACTTTGAAGGGCAGAGTTGTGATCTTGCCAGTCAAGTGTGAGGGAGAGGTCTGCCTGTTTGTTTGTCAGTGTTTGGTGCTGTGCTTGACTTATATGTGTACATATGTGTCATTTTGCTTTTGGGGCTAATGTTTCGTCTGTTTGTGTGTGCATTTGGACTCTGAAAGAAACATGGCAGCAAATTACAAACTCACAACCATTTTAAAACTCTAACTTTAAAAGCTAAAACCCAGGCAGCCAGCCATTAAGTTATGAGGATGACAAATCACTACATACAACTGAAAATTGTTGTCAAGCCCAAAGGTAACCCGAATTTTAAAGGTGAACCCTAAAAATTCAGCACATTTCCATTGAGCCAATCTTCATGCCATGTACTAGAGAACAAGCTGGGCTGCCTGCTCTTTAGAATTAACAACAGTTAGGATTGTTAAGTAGGTCTACAAAATGGGCATGCATGCTGAACAGCTGATCACGAATGATAATTCTATATGAGAATTAGTGATCCATTAAGATTGTCATCCTATTGAGAAGATGCATAGTGTAGAATTGATTTTTAAAAATAATCTTGTGCAGTTTTTCCATCATAGAAAGAGGTGCAATTGTGTGAGGCACAACTTAGAAATTTAACATGCTCTTTCCAATTAAAAATAAATAGTGGGTTTTAAGGCCCAAATTCTTCAAAGAGAAAACTATGACTTGTGTTGCCTTTCCAGGGAACTAATTGTTCAGGTGCAGTTTCTCCTGGGTTGTGTACCACATGTAAAACCAATTCCTGTTAAGTAGGAGTCAGTGCATGATATTTCTAACTGAATGTTTTGAAGATCTCACAACATATGATAAATTCTCCATTTTATCCTGGACAACTGGGGATCAGTATCTTGACTTTCCTCAAAATTGGCAGGCAGGGAATCCAGATCAAACTTGGATGAAACAAGTACAAAAAAAGGGAGATAAAACACAAGTTTACTCTTTTTCCCACCAAAACTACCTAGTTGTCAAAGGAGCTTCACGCTCAGTTTTAGTTTTGCCTGGCTGCACTCTCCCAGCTAGTTATACTCCTTGCTAGAATCAAATCTTTTTTTTGAAGTGGTGCCCAGTTTTGTTAAATAGCACCCAGCTCATTTTGCTCAATCAAAATCTTTGTTGTGAAGTGGTGGTTTTCAGTTTTGTTACATGGTACCCTGACCACCCATTCTTTCTCAACCAATCCTTCTGGTGAATTAGGGTACCCAGTACCCTCACACACACCCCCCACCCAATTTTGCTCATTTTCTAATTGCACTCAAATGGTGATGAAACATGAATTCAATGCTCAAACTAAGGCCCAAATACAGGATGAATTTGGGGAGGAGTTTGACCGTTCAAAGCTCCAACTAAGGCCCAAAGACAGGTTGACTTTGGGGAGGAATTTGGCATTCAAACTAGGGCCCAAAGACAGGGTGCTTTGGGGAGGAATTTGATGTGTAATGAACAATTTGATCATTTTGCAACACAAGTAACAGAACAGCTTGAAGGGAAGGCATGTCATAATTGCTTCTTGGCAATGATCACACAAAAGAGCTGATTAGAAGAATCATGTTCAAAAAGCTGGTCAAAGGTCCATCTCAAGGTAAGGAATTCTTCTGCAGTACAGTACTTAAATTGTGCACTTGCAGGTAGGAATTAGTTGTGTGCATGTTGATGAGCAATGTACACACAGTATTATTGTTGACAGGGAAAGGAGGAGCAAGTGGAAAGTAGAATACCCCACAAACACAATAATCCCAATACAATGCCCATATTGTGTGGCAATTGCAACACCTTTCCCTAGTAGCAAATACAATAGTGGGGACCTGTAAGGTGTTTATGTAGAACATTAATATTCTGTAAGGGTGTTTTTTTTTGGTTGTGTAAACAGAATTCAAGGTTTTAATCTTTTTGTGTTTGTTGGTTTGTTCTCAAAGTGTGGCTCTGTAGTCTAATCTTTCATGCTTAAAAAATATTCGTTCGCAAACCATAGGAATCCAAGTTTAAAGCACAAAAACAGAAATCAAAACAAAGCTTGATGTCAACCATGCATGTGTGCATGCTTTTATGTGTGTGACTTTGTCAGTTTTGATAGTGTTAGGTGCCAATCTAATATCAAATGACAGACTGCTGCATTCGTTTCATGAGTTCAATAGAGTGTGCAGTTTCTGAGCATGCCACACTCCTAACTTTAGCATGTGTCTACATTCTGCTAGTTATCTCTTATCTAAACTGGTATAGTCTGGTCTATGAACAGGTATCAAAGGACCTTACTGGACTGGTATGACATGAGGCAGACCAGCCTTACCTTATATCAGTACCAACCTAGTAAGAACTTGATGTAATACAAGGCTCAAACTAGTGTAAAAGCAGTTTCAATACCAGGTATAGACCTGCCTCATACCAGCCACAAATTTCAGTGTTGGAACCAACACTGGGACTGTGGCAGTATGAAAGTTCTAAAAAGGAATGAATACGGGGACCAGGCCAGTATGTTCAAAAGTTGATACCAAACCAACGCTGCTATAAACATTGGAGAGAAAAATCTTCACAAAAAATCAATTGATGGTAATGTTATGATGTTCTGGCCAAGAATGAATGTGGTCATATAGCATTGTGAGTGTCACAAAGCATCAGACCATCACCTTGACTGTCAATGGCAGTGACTCCCAGCTGCCACTACTCTCAGCTGACCTCATCAGCTCCCAACCATGGGTGTAGAGAAGTTAGGTAGTAATCTACCCAAACTTCATGCAAAAGTCTGTACAAGAATCTGCATCCTGAGTTTCTTCACAATTTCCAGCAGGAACAGGAAGTCTCAGAGTCATGATGATAATCCTACTCACCATTGATGGTGAATGGCATTATAGGAAGTTCCACTGGTCCCCCATTTCTTATTCTCTCTTTTCACTTTTTGAAGCTCCCTGAAGTTCAAATCCTCCCCACCCCCACCACCTGCCAGAGGATTTCATCCTGTGTGGGTTTCCTGGTGTATGAGCACCCACAGATCCCTCCAACCTGGAGCACCCAAACCATCCCAACTCAAACCCCTTCTGCAAAGTCAAGTTGAAACCGATTTTTTCGATGTTCAACATCTAAAGTTGCTGATAAATCGAATTATCCATTGAGGATCACTGACTCAACAAAGGCCTGATTTTGTGGATCCTGCATTCTGAAAAAGGTAGGTTGATTCTGGTGCTTGATGTCACTTCCAATCCATATGAGGGTGTCTGTATCACGATCTGAAGATAAAAGCAATCACAACAAGTTCTGCCCAACGGTTCACAATTTTGATCAACCCAGAGACAAATGAACTATCTCACTTGTAGTACCAACACCATGTTTGGAAAGTGCAAGCCCACTTTTAGCTCCTTCATTCCCAGAACTCTTTACAAGCTCCCGGAGGTCCAGAACGCCCTAAAGTTTTATCAAGTGCTGCTCCCTTGTGTGCGAAGGACAGGATGTGCCCTGAGAGCTCTCCAGCCCGAACAATGTTGACAGGCCCAACCCATTTCTATTTCATGAGCACCTGATACAGAACATTAGTGTCTGATCCAGGCTCTCACAATGGAGCCTTTATTCTCTCCATCTCTAGACCTTCTCAGAGCACAGCAGTTCACTGCCGTGGATTCCAAATGTTCCAGGTTCTTCACAATTATTCGACCACTTAGAGCTTCTAAACCAACGGATGAGTCTCACAAATATCATGGTTTGCCTTCCTTATTCTCAAAAAACCCCTGCCACTGTTCTCTTGGAAATGCACAATACAACAACAGGATAACCCTAAACCCCATTTGGGAGACATGTGCACTATTGGACCCATTTGCTTTGGACTATTTTCGGGGATCTTGCTTGAAAGAGAGGGAAGAAGATGAATATGGAAAGATTAATGCACCATGGTGCTGCTCGGCATCTGATGAGAAGTTGAGAAATTCCTCGGATCTCATGCTCTTTTCGTGATCATCGCACATCATGTCTACTCAAATTGGAGGCAATGAGTCTCTCTGTCCGTGGAACAAACTGTTAGGATTGAGAGAAGGGGGGAAGAGTACTAGAGTCGTCATAGAAGGAAAAAAGGTAGAGAAAAGGTATAAGTACCCTACAGTTCGTGATTATTAGGTCGTGGTTTTCCTTATAAGAGAATGCGGGTGATGCGAAGAGTTTTGAGGATGGAAGAGAGAAGCAGATAGTGGGACACACAAGCTGAAGGAGAAAATGGTGGAAGCAAACTCTTCGGCTGCTGCAACAAATGCAGGGAGGTGGAGTTCCAGGAAGAGGAGAGACAGCGGCAGCAAAAATGAGAGTGTAGAGCATGCAAGGACTCTGAGGCCTTCCAAACGTCTCAAGACTCTGGATATCTCTCTCCCCAAGCCGCTGACGAAGAAAAGAAGGTGGAATGACAGGGTGGAGACCAACAGGGAGATGGGTATCGCTGAAGAGCAGGATCCTGAGACTGAGGAGGCAGTGAGAGAACATCAAGAATCGTCCAGAAGGAGAACCCATTTGAGAAGGGGAGGAGATTCGGCTGATGGGCTTGTAAGAAACAGGGTGATGACTGTGAGTTTGCAACAGAGAGGGGAGAGCGGCTTAGAGGATCATCTTCCGGGATGCAAAGAGGAGGAAGATCAAACAGCAGCAACAGCAGAAGAGAAGCAGAAGTGGAAGAAGGGAGAAGAGATTTGGATGCAGTATAGCTCCCCCCAAATAATAGATGAAGATTGGAAATCTCAAAGGTTGAGGTATGAATCTTCTGTAACTCCACATACCAAGAAGAGGAAAGCAATTAACAGTGAGGAGCTTCATCAGCAGCAGCCACAGGAGAAGAAGACCTGCATCCAAGCTGATGCACAAAGAGGGGATCAGGTCTTGGATTCTGGAGATGCAAGAATGCGAAAAGAAGCCGGTGGAAACAGAAAGTGGAAGCGCATCCCACGATCCAAAAGTTCAGATGTGAACACCTCAGAAGACATGGGTGTTATGATTTCAGAAGCATGGAAGAGGCTGAGAGAGGAGGAGGAAGACAACAATGATGGTGAGAACTCAGTTCACACACATTCAGACATTGGTTCTTCATTGAGCACCAAAACTACAGAGCAAGAGACAATGACTCATGGAATGAGCTTCAAGAAGGTGCAACTGGAGAAATCTAGCCAAGGGAGAAAGTGGAGGAGACTAAATCCAGCATCAGCAGCAGCAGCTGACAAAGAGGGCAGTGTGCAGCAGCAGCATGAAGGCAGAGATAGTGACTTGTTGTTGGGAAGCTCTGGTGGAGCTTCATGTACATACCTTCACAATAGGATGCGGAAGAGACCACGATTTGAGAATCTCATTTCAGTTCAGGGAAAAGCATTGAGGAAGCAGCAGCAGCAACAACAAGAAATGGTGCAGAGATCTAAGAAAAGGTCAGTTAGTGAGACTCCAGGAGTGTCAAGGAAAAAACAACGAATACACTTCTAATTTCCACATTCTCTCCCTTTTATAGGAGTAGGCTAGAGATTCTCTTCCAGGAGCATTCTGTTAGAGCTAGATTTTGCTCCCTCACAATGCACCTCATACCTCTGAGACTGGGGTGCATTCTGCCTCACAATGCACCTCAAAGCTCAGTTCCTGCAGTTGTGCATCATGTAACAGAATTCATAAGAGTCAGGTACTGCATGTATCTTATCCAGTAGAGGAACATCACATCAACTGGACAATGATGGCCTTCTCTTTGTGTGAAGCACACATTATTCGATCAAATGATTAGCTAGAGATAAGAGAATGAAACATTGATGAGCAGGGCCAAGGTTGTGAGAGACCTGAGAGGATATGTTGGTCCTGCACAAGATGCTGGACCAGGCAGCATTGGATACCATGCAGCAGCAAAGTGAATGCCATCACTCTCTGCAGCACTGGAAATCCCAGAAGCAAACAAGTACTTTTGGCAAACAACTTCCTAGCAGGGCTGTCTATTCATGTGGACCTTTTTTGCTCCTTCCTTTATTTTCAACACCGTCTTTGCAAAAACATGGAGACAAATTCCTAGACTATACTGCCCACCTGCCTCCATGTGTGTTTTATTTGTACTGTACACATTTCCACCCATATGTTCTTCTATCTCTATCTCATCAGGATTCAAGCCCACTTTCATTCATCTCAAGCAAGTCAATTTTTGGGTGGTTTGTACTGTCAAATCAAATTCGAGTTTGCTCTGTGGAATTGGAAAACAGAAAGGACCAAATGTGCACTAAATTGTTTCAATGTCAGAATTCAATTGGACACATTCAACAGGGACATACCAAGTCTTTACTGAGAAGCTTGTTGCCCCTCCACCAAGCCAAAACTTAACTAGTGTACTGAGGAAATGCCTTCATGTTTGCTGAAAGCTTCTTTGCCCCTGTCAGGTTATATTGTTAGTGCTGCACAGATAACTAAGGTTAACACATTCCAAATAGACTAAGAGGTGACATGCGAACTTGTTTCCTGAGTTTTGAAGATGATTCTGTTGTATACATTCCCAGATGCTCTGCACTAAATTAGTTGTTGCTAAGATCTTAGGGGACAAGCTGAAAGAGATGCAAATCACTTTAAGCAAATAAGTACAAGGTTTTGGAATCGGCTTACATGATGTGCCAGCACCATTGCAAAGCCCTCCAATACAACACAGCTCCAGCCCTGGGCTAAAGAAAAGTAGAATATCTAATAACATATGGTATATGTCACTGTCTGGCACATAAATACAAGTTCTGAATAATTTAATTTCACCTAAAATCTATCATCCTTCATGCTAGAGTGCATTGCCATTGCATCCTAATTGCTGAAAGTGCAAAAGCTATATGTTTCTAGTCTTGATGTGTCAGGGTCAAGGGACTGCAAATAAGGCAAATTTGAAGCAAAAGGATTATTGACTTTGTAATGGGTTTCTTGAATCCATAAAGGATGACATCTAAGTGATGCTTGATTGAGAAAGCATGGAGAACAGACATAAGAGAAAACTGACATATAAGTATGGAGTAACCCATTTTGGTGTGGCATTATTGTGTCTGTACTCATGCTGAACGAAGAATGGGCATGTGGATCTATGTCATCACAGGTGGCAGTGGATTGAATGAAAGTGATTCCATATAAATGAGGTCCTTGATGTGTTCCTCAGTCAATGAAGGCCGCTCAAAGTCGAATTCGAATGGCTGTTCACAAACTGGTTCATCGTTGATATCATGAAGCTGAGCCAAATATTCATGTCTCAATGCATCAGCAACTGCATATGGCCCACACATTTAACAGCCTGAGACAAAGCAGATAGTGACAGTGCTGCTCTCTCCCTATATCATCAAAGTAAAACATCACTTCCAAGGCTTTTGGATTCAACAGACAGTGGACAGTTACCACAATAGAGACAGAAGAGCTTCAAACTATTGTTAAGTCATAGTGAAATCACAATGAAGAACTGCTGTAAGAGATGGAAAGAACAAGACCACAAAAGGCCAAATCAGCACTACTAAAAGACACAAGGCAAAGAACAGAAGCAAGATGAAGTGCTAGCCTGTAATGCGCTGGGCTGGATCAAAGACCAGCATCTTGTTGACAAGGTCAGCTGCAGCAGGTCGAAGGTTTGTAAACTTTTGCCCCAATGGTTGGCGTGCAAACCTGGGAAGCTGGTGAATGTAGCGTCTTGCATTTTCACTTTGCAAGAACCAAAGGTCAGCATCATCTGGAGAACCTATCAACTGCCATCAAGAAAGTGACAACCAGTTATTGAATACTCTTTTCCTCATACCTACCAATTGAACTTGACTCTACCATGAAGAATTTGTCAAAATGACAAACATCAACGGATATCTGAACATGACCTTTGTGAGCAGGTTCCAGCCTCCAAAGGCTATGTTCAGTGCAAGATGTTATGAGATCTTCAAAACCTTGCATGACCTGGCAGTTTCCAAGCAAGGGCGAAAAATTCTTGACACTAACACTTAATCAAGGAAAATCAAATACTGCCAATAAAGATTGCAGGTTTCTTCTATCAGTCTCCAATAATAAGGTGGTGGACAGAATGACATAGTGATAACTGGTAGAAAACATGGCATTCCACACAATTTCCTTCAATAAGAAAATTCTGAGATTCATTGAAAATAGCAAAACCTCTCCATTATCTATGACCACCCTGTCTTCTAAATCTTTGTTTAGAATGAACATCGCAATTGACTCCAATCAATGTCATTACAGATGCATTTTCCCCAGTTCTAGCTGCTCAACATACACCCTGTCTCAAACATCCTTGAATGAAAAGTCAATTCTCAAGCTGCCTCAAGAGATGCATCATCACTGTTGCAAATAAACAAAGATTTAGTGGTGTAGTAGAAGATAAAAAATATGAACTTTCATGTGGGAGCAAGAGATAGAAATTTCAACCTCTTGCATTAGTAAATACTATGTAAGATTTTGATGAATGGAAGTCTGAAATAGTTCATTCTGCAAACACCACCAGCAGGCCCATGTAGTCATTTTGTGGACTCGAGTTACCTTTGACCTGAAGGCAAAGCATTTAGGATTAATACCTCTGTAATGAGACGAAGCTGCTGTACATAATCTCTGCCAGGAAAGAGTGGTCTTCGGTTCATCAACTCCATGAATATGCAGCCCACTGACCAGATATCAATAGCTGCAGTGTACTCTGAACAATTCAAAAGAAGCTCAGGGGCTCGGTACCATCGTGTCACAACATATTCCGTCATCACATTCATTTCAGAGGTGGTGCGAGCAAGCCCAAAATCTGCTATTTTTAGGTCACAGTTGGCATTGAGAAGCAAGTTGCTGGGTTTCAAGTCCCGGTGGAGAACATTTGCTGAATGAACATACTTCAGCCCCCGAAGCAATTGGTACAAAAAGTACTGCACTCACACAGACCTCATTAGAATGAGGCTCATACTCATCACACACCCAATCTCGACCATACCTATCAGAGCTACTAGAACCTAAGAACAGTAATCCTGGTAAGTCTAACAACAATCACACACTACAGGCATATGCACACCATGCCTTTATACTGTCATTTTAACCACCATGCCGCCACAAAACAGTAAATGAGTTCCAGCAGTACAAAAAAGGTCAGGACCAAACACTTTCTGTCAAAAACTTGGAACAGCTGGTATACCTGACAGTGCTTCTCAGTCAAAGGCTGGTTTGACCGGATAATCTGGTTAAGATCAGTGTCCAGGAGCTCATATATGATATAGACATCATTGAAGTCTTCTCTCCTAGGAGGTCGAATAACATCCTTTATGCCAATCACCTGCTCAGAGAGAAGCAACTCTGAATACAAAGCAGAAAGTCCCAATTTTTTTCCAGCAGTCACATCTCAACATTGCTTGTGATCATCATTGTGGATCTCTCTCCATGCATGATGTAGCATGGCCTAAATGCAGTCAATCTCTTGCAATCACAAAGCATCTGGAATTCCAGGGTGGAAGGGAAAAAAGCACAAACACAGCTTTACAAAACCAAGTTGGAGAAGGTCTGCAAGTCACTTAAACCGATAAGGGCACAGTTGGTATGTCTTTCTTTTCTGTCATTTGACACTGCCTTGCAAAAATCTAGTGTAGCAAAGGTACATACATTTTCATGGTTCATGTGCCGCAAAATCTTGATTTCCCGTAATGTTCGCTTTGCATCGATCCTATTAGCAAATGCATTTCCAATTTTCTTGATTGCCACATCTTCTCCTGTCTCCCTGTTTACTGCAGAGCTGCAAGCAAAACAAGAAGTCTTCAGTACAGGTTCTGGTCCTTTCTAAGGTTGAGAATCAAATAAACTTGTTACAATGAGCCTACAAAAAGAGTAAGTTTGGTCAGAAATAATTTCACAAGAACTCAGCAGCCTTCAGCTCTGGAAAGTCAGGGTAGGAAGTCTCAAAGATGTCTTCTTAAACCAGTTCAACTCTGGATCAACGTTACCTGCAAGGATTTTGTATATGCATGTGCAATGGTTTCATTAACCTACAATGCACAAGAGAGAGACAACCTGTATGACTGCTATCTGTCTGGAGAAGGAGGAACAACAGAGCACCAGTTGAGAGTCATGAATTATGTTGTTTTTCCAGCTCATTTTCCAGATCACCTCAGAGAAAGCAGTGATTGACAACTTTTATGGCTGAAAATCCTCTACAAGAGCTTAGTGCTTTTGGGATGGTTAGACACTTCACCAGACTCAACTGATCCAACAATATATTTAAAATTGGCTTGCTACTTAAGAAAACCTATGGCTTTGCTTTTCTCCCACTATCCATCTGTCAAGTGGAGGTGGTAGAGAGAAAATGAGAGTTCTAGGTCAAAGAGGGGAAAGGACTTCTGGGTGTGGAACACAACTTTAAGCTTCTCCGTTTGTACAGGGTCTTCAATACTAAACTGTTTGGAGGATGGAACAGATTCAGAGTACGAGTCCCAACTTGGTAATTGAAAGAGCCTGGAAGAGCTGAGCCACATGCAGAGAGAGAGGGGAAGATAAATGGAGGTGCACAGTTGCAGGTGATCCCATCCAGAAGGAGAGAAAGAAACCCTGCTCTCACAACCTTCGTCACTTTGACAGTGAAGATGAGAACTTGCTACGCACCACCTTGCTGAGATGGTGCAGCTGCCCTTTGGCACAAGACCTTTGTGAGTTCATCCAAAGCAGCAAATCAGCAAGCTATGTAGCTGGTATTCCCTTGCAAGAGGAGAAAAATTCTCCAGAGATCAGGAAGCCCCCATGCACAATATACACTGATCTGGCCACTGGTCTATGACAAGAGCCTAGTAGGTACCCCTAAGTCTCAAGACCAGAAGACCATAGAACAAGCATTGAGAGAGATATGGAATAATTAGTTCAAAACCTTTGCGATCCCACTTTTGCCCCAATACTCTGGCCTTTAAGAACTGGAGAAGAACTTTGGAAGGAAAGTGGTAGAGTGAAAAAGAGAGAATCTTAAACTTCGATGCAATTGGACAACTGCAAAATGAGCAAGAGTCCAGCACAAGGGGCCAAGAAGCCTTCAAAGCTGCTGTTACTAGTCTTGGAATCCAGGAGAAAAGAGCACTGGGAAACTTGAAAGCTATATTCAGTCAGTGCCTTGAAAAGAGAAAGAAGAAGGAATCTTCAAAATCTCCATCAGGATGTTGAATTTCAAGAGTGGTTGCGAGAGAATTGAGAACTTTCGGATGATGGTTCTGTGTGATACTCATGCGATACTCATCCTCCACAACTACAACCTTCAGAAAGAGGACCGTAAGTACGTTATACCAAGTCTAGTAGACGATGTGTGCACATGTATGTTCATTGCTCTAGGCCATATAGAGTCCGGCACCGCAAGTCCCAGAGAGACTGATGGAGAAGATGTGTTGCTGGAATAAAAGAAAGCATGGGCAATTTTACAATTCCACGCACAGAATTCTACAGACAGACTATGAGGCAGCAGGAATCAGGTACTATATGAGAGATGATGGCACAGCAAAACCAACGGCAGCAGCAGGACCAGAATCACTTCAACGATTGAAAATTCCGGTCGCAACAACAACGTTGATCTTCACATACTAACTATCTTATCTATCAAGCAGGGCTCCGGAACCAGCACAAGACACCAAAACAAAGCCAAGAAATCAGGGTTTTTTTGTTGCCACGAATCCATGAAAGGATTAAAGGAAAACGCATGCGGCAAGCGGCCACACAAAAAACTTGATTGCGGAAAACAGAAAGTGCAGAAAACTATAGAGGAGTGAGAACTGACCAGACAATGCCATATGCGCCACGGCCGATGGGGCGAATGGGATGACAGTATTTGCTGGAAACCTCGAACGAGTTGCCGTAGATGTTGTACTGCGTGTAATCTCCTGAGGAATGAGGCGCCATGCTTCCAGTTTCCGTTCCTACGCCTCCTCCTCCACCATCCATGTCTGTGTCCTCTCCACTGCCGGATGCATCCATGTCGCAAGAAAGTAAGCAAGCAACGAACACAAAATCCGCCGAAACAATCGAGCGCAGCAAGCGAGCTCCGCTTGCGCTCAGTCGTCGTCGTCGTCTTCTTCTTCTTCTTCGCCTTCGTCTTCCTGCTTCCTTCCTCGTCTTCGCGTGCGTCTTACTTACTAACAGACTCCTCTTTTACTAAACCATTCTCACTAATCTACCATTCTTACTAATCTCTGATCTCTTTAGCACCTACGGTACAGTAATCTCCTCGCTAATCTCTTCACCAACCCCTTTTTAGGTGTTATCTACTCACTAATCGCTGATATCATTAGCATCCTACGTTACATTAATCTCCTCGCTAATCTCTTCACTAACCTTGTTTTGCATTTTAGGTGTTCTTAACACACGCTTTTTTAGATCAGGTCAAATCTGCCATTTTTAACACAAAATTGAGTCACCATACACCATCATGCTAGTCATTTAGGACTTACATATACTTACTACCAACATTTTCTGTTAAGCTAACATTAACTTAAGATTAAGCAAGATTAAGCTGTCGCCCATTTAACATTGGGTGCCACCTAGGATGCCACCTAGATTTTCCTTTGAACACTGACTTGACTTAACATCAAGTGTGAATGCACCATTAGAAACAACATCCTGTTTGGATGATGATGATGATAGGACACAACTGTCTAGAATTTGCTTCTTTTTTGGGCATTTAGGTCCTTAATTCTCTTTGATGAATCCTTAACAAATTAGCTTGGTTTTTGGGTTTCTAAACAACCGCTCAAGTTTTGCTAGTGTTAATCTATTTAGGTCAACTATCAAGTGAAATCTAGCATAGGACCTTGTGAGTCCTTATAGAAGGTTTTGTACAGCTTGTCATAGTACCTTCCATAACCTTATGGAAGGTACTTCTTTTTCTCCTTATCTTTCTAACTTTTTGTTGCATGCTTTCAATTTTGTCGGCACAAGTAAATTCATGTTTCTTTTACATAGGAGACGAGTTTATGGTTAAACCCTTCCGAGATTTTCAGAGCCTACCCGTTCACTTGCTGGCCTCATGATTGACACCTCAAATCCCGAAAAGATAGATATTTTTCCTCTAACCACAAAAGTTGGTAGAATATAAATTTTTTTTGGTGTAGGTAGGCGACCTCACCTTCAATAAAAAATTTCTACTTCAAGAATGGATGGCACCTCAGATGTAAGGCTCCTCAAAGTAAAGTGAGGAACCTTGTTCATAAAGTACCTTGTTTCTTTCTCAAACAAAAACCACAGTTGTTTAAAAGTGGACCAAATCCCCACCCCCAAGAGCGTGGTTCATAGGTTTTGGGACTGTCCTAAGGCCAAAGCTGCTGCTTGGGAATGGGCCTTCACCATCATTCACAGTGTCTCAGACCCACCACAAAGGAGAGGGAGGAAAAAGGCCTTTGATGTGAAGCAATGCCTATTGACCAAGAAGCTGCTTAAGGTCTATAGGCAGTTCTCTTGCATCTGGATGGTAGTTACACGCCTGGTACTTTGGGTCATCTGGTTGGACAGGAATGACAAAATTTTCAACATGTTGAGCACGGAGTGATGCTAAACTTGGGTGTACCATTTGCGAAGACTTGATAGATTATGGTAGACTTCCTGGGAATAGTGTTAGATCACAGATTGACAAAGCTCCTTTTCAGGTCAGATTTGAGCTATTGACCCAGCTTGATCAGCTCTGGTTTAGGGTTTAGGGTTTAGTGATTTCAAACTGGGTCAATAGCACTAAACCCACTTTGCTTGTGATGATCTCAAGGTTAGATGGTGCTACCAAGTGCCTATGTAGTGTAAGATCATGTGGTAGGCTGACAGGGTTGAGGTGTTGTCCCAGTTCTGGTTTGCTCAATTTTGTTCTCCTTATTCTGCAATGAATTTTTTTTTTCCATTTGTTCCCAAAAAAAAAAAGTGGACCAAATCTTAACTTGAAGAAAGGACCTTCAGTATTTTGGGAATTGGGGTCCTTGCTTGGTTCCTACTACACTAGGTTATGAACAGGCCCATAGGCTGTTCTCTATCTTTATCCCTACATAAAACCAATAGTGGTTTTGGATTAGGTTCTAGGATTTGGGGTTCCATGGGAGTTCATTTTTGTGATTTAGGTTTGTTTCAACTAGACCAAGACAAATAATGGGGTAGAAGTGAGGTTCAATGCGGTGTCCCTTGTTTTGATTGTAGTGGTTTGTTTTCATGGCATGGCATGGCCTATCATCAAAGGTATTGTTAGGTTTTCTAGTTCCACTTCTAAATAGCTTTCCCAACTTTTGGTCATTCTTTGGCACTTTCTCCCTTGTGGCAACATGGGCTCTAATTTTGGAATTAGATCCACTTATTACCTTTTTTTCAGTTTTTTTTAATCTTTTTTAAATATGTGCATCTTTTTGTTTTGTGTCAAAAGGTACAAGTTGTTTTTCATTGAATTGGCTTGTTCGATACCTATTTGATGTGATTGTTTGGCACTTATTCATATTGTCCCTTAGTGATGTTTTGTTTTTCGCTTTTGAGGTGAAATGGTTGAACAAAGGGAGAATAAAGTATGTTTTTGACAATTTTTGTTTGGGGATTGGGAGGAACTTTAAATAAAACATCTTCTTAAGGTGTGGCTTGCAATGACTTTGTTTTTAGACCAAGCTCCATTGGCAATTCCACCCTTTCTCAATTTTGCTCTTATTACACACCTTCCACATCAGTTAGGATGAAACTTAACCCTTGGGTGTGCTGGGGAATTCACACATGTTGTTAAGGTTTTGGTCCTTCTTGCCTCGGCTTGTTTGCACATTACAAGCCTTGCATCATTCAAATTTGGATACCCTCAGCTTGGACTCCTAAATAGATTTTCAACTAAACATGGATGTGGAGTTTTTTTTTGGATTCTTTTAGGTCAGCTTTTTTACACATGTCCCATTTATTAACATGCAATTTGTTGAACATGGTTTTTGAACATTTTCAAGATTGTTTTGATCTTGAAGATTCAATTAATAGTTTCATTCAGTTCCATCAATTGAGTTCCCATGTGGCCATTAGTTACATCCCATAATCATAACCTGCATTCTTAACACCACTAAGTTCTTGCTTTTGGCCAAGCCTTTTAGGTGGTATTCAATTGATTATAATGGGTGAAATTTTATCGACTAATGAATAGGGTTTTATGTTTATAGTTTTGTAATGTGTTTTCTTTTCACATGTTGCCACATCAGTTCAATATGGCAATTAAGAATGGTTATAAAATACTAGTCCATAGTATTTGACTTGCCCCCAAGTTCCTTGTTAGACCCAAAAAGGGTCCAACTATGTCAAAGAGCGGAAGTAGCTGGAACTTGGTGTCGCTTCTAGCTTCTAGCACTAAAGGGGGTGAGAGGGGCATGCTGAAAGCTCCAGGATTAGACTAGGAAGAAGGACAACTTGTTTAGTTACTCGGTCCTGCATCTTCACATTCGGAATCACTCTTGGTGTTGGGACAAGCCACTGGCAACACGGATTCAATGGACTCACCATGGCCTGGACTAGGGGGGAAACCACCACCTTCCCCATATAGTATTCTCTGTGTTGCTCCGCCGCACCCACATCCGAATGGCTTTTAGTCCCGAGACTCCCAAGGAGGAATCTCGAAATTGTCCCGGATTGGACTTCCGAGACTTTGGGAGCTCATAACTCCCGGCTCAGACCTTTGATTGGGATGAGGTCTAAAGCAAACTGGTAGCTCTCCTCAAGAGCTTTCCAACGGTGTGTCGCACTCCACCTGAACACACAGGGGTTGGGTCGATTCCCGACTTTTAGTGGTTGGGAGTCAAACTGCCAGTTTGACTCCCGGCCCTTCTTTCGACCATAACTTGTGCTATAGATGTCTGAATGGCTCATACGAGGCCATTTTCGACATCTACACTTCAATATCTTTCCAACGATATAAAGAGCACCTCAAAGCAAGGTGTTTTGACCCCTGAAATCGAGCTCTAAAATTTCGGGAGTCCTAGAGGACTCCAAGTTCCCACTTTTGGGAGTGCAAGTCTCATCCTCACACTTGCCTCAAAGTGGGGTTGCGACAATATTCAAATTATTTTGGATGTCCATCTCGATTAGGTGGTGCTTTAGGTGGATGTAATGAACACTTTGAACACCATCTTGCATAAGGTCATTTTTCAAAAGCTTCAAGTGGTGACAAACCAATTATCTTAATTTTCCCCCTTTATTAATTATTTTTATGTCTTTCATCTTCTTTTGTTTTTCAATCATCATTCACCTTCGAAAATTTTGTTTGTCATCCTTTCGTTTATGGGAATGCATCATGGCGATTTGCTTGTGATGCACCCCCAAACTCTTTATAAGGCTCAAATGCGAGTCCGAAGTTAAAAACAACAAAAGAAAAAGGAGTGGGGATACATTCCCTAGCTTGTAGCACTTCGAAAGGTAGAAAGGCATGCTAAAGCTCCGAGATGGGGACTAGGACAAGTGACAAGCAGGTCAATTATTCACACAGACCTACATAAACCAAATAACAAATTGGTTAATGCATAATTAGAGCACTTTTGGTGCACGGACAAGCTACGAGCACACATGGACTCACAAGACTTAACATGACCCAAACTTGGTAGAAGCCATCACATTCCCCCTTATATTATTCTTTGTGATTAACCATAGGGGCTACATCCAAATGTCATTTTGTCATGGGACTTCCAAGTTGGGACTCTCGTGACTTTGGAGGCCCATAATTTTTTGTACAAACCTCTTATTGAAATGAGGTATGAAGCAAAATTGTAGCCCTTGTTGAAAACTTTCCAACAATATGTGGCACACTACCTGCACACAAGTATATCAGGGTGATTCCTAACTTTTAGTGGTCGGGAGTCAAATTGGCACTTTGACTTTCGGTCGTTCTTTCGGTCACAACTTATGTTTTAAGTATTCAAATGGGATGTGCAAGCCCATTTTAAACATCTATGTTTCAAGAACTTTTCAATGGTATAAGAAATTTTTACATCCAATGAATTTTGATCCCTAAAATCACTCTTTGAAAATTTGAGAATCCATTAGGACTCCAACTCCTGCTTGGGAGTGTGTGTGTTCATTCCCTCACACCCTCCTACACTCCCAAGAGCATGAAATGTGATTCTTGGGTTTCACTATTGACCTACAACTTTGCAAGCCTTTGTAAGCCTTTGCCTTGGTCACGAGCTTAAGGTTAGGGATGCGATAGCTTATCAAACCTTTTTTTGTGTTCATTTTTTTTTTTTTTGGCATTATTCCTTGAACATTTTTCCTTTGTGTTTTTTCCCTTATTTGGTCGACAACACCCATATTTTTTACCTTGCCCATGTTGTTCCCTTTGCTTTCGTTCATTTTTGTTTCCAAGTTAGCCTTTATGGGGTTGGTAGTTCAACCTTGCAATTTTTTGGCTTAAGCCTTTTTTTGTTTACCTTCTAGGTTCGCCCTCCTAATTGGTTTCTATTGCCATTTTGATAGAATATAGGGCAATAGGGCAACATGGTTTTTATTGCCATGTTGCCTTGGTGTCTTTTTTAGTCCAATTCCTTTTTTTCATCCTTTTTGTAAAAAGCTTTGGGTGAGGATTTTCACCGTGTTAATGTGATTTCAATGTCAGGGGATGTCCAAATAACATTTGGGATTATTTATCATTGTTTTGATAAAGTGCCTTCTTATTTGTTATGTTGTTTCTTCCCCTTTTTAAGTTTTTAATGTTAATTCATCATTTTTTATTTAGCCTTATTAGGAGTTTTTAAGAACTTTTTATATATGAGCTTTTTGGAATGCCCTTAAACTCCTTTAGTCCATCGACATGTTTGTCTCCCCATTTTTAATGGAAGGTTAAGCTTCATTTATGTAGAATTTGCATTGCTCCGATAACTTATTTAGGGAATTGGCCTTTAGTTGCCCCCATCATATCCTTTAAATTCTTGTTGGAATCTTGCCTGTTTTTATTAAAAACAATAAAAGTGAACAATTCATATTCACTATCCTTTCAAGCCCATTGAAGTTGGTGTGTGAGCTTCTTCCTTTAGTGGCGGTAATGTGTGCACCCCCATTTAAACAATTGGTAGAAAGAGGAGTAAATTGGCTTTAGGAAAGTGATTCAAAAAAATTACATGACCATTTTTTTTCTAACATCATTTTTTATTTGCCTTCTAATTCACAATAAGCACATTTGAAATCTTATGTGAGGCCAAGTATGGGTGCATGTTGTTTATTCACTAATGATTATTTTTTCCCAATTGGTTTCAAACATTTTTTCCATTACATTATGCATTTGGTTGGGCTTCCCCCATCCCTTGGCCCTTGGTTATCACATTACATTTATGGCCAACCTTTGGACCTTATTAGGATCCACCTTTTTCGTTGTGCCCATGGTGGGGAGGGTATGGCTTCCCATGATGTTATGTGGGATGCAAGATGCAAGATTTTAAGTTTTACATGAATAGACTCACATTCTTTCATTACCCACCTTTCATTTTTCATGTCAACAAATCAACATTGTGATTTTAATGGATGATATTTGGACATTGGTTTCATCATCGATGACCCCACACTAAAAGAATTGGTTTTATAAATAGTTTTATCTTATGGGGTTGTCACAACCCTAGCCTTAGGTTCACAACCAAAGCAAGGGCTTGCAAAGGTGCAAGCCAATAGTGAAGCTCATGAGGCACATTTCATGCTCCTAGGAGTGTGGGAGAGTGTGAGGGAATGAACCTTCGCATTCCCAAGTGGGCTCCCACTTTGGGAGTTAGAGTCCTAATGGACTCCCAAATATTCATAGACAATTACAGGGGTCAAAACCCATTGGATTGAGAAGTTTTTTATATTATTGGAAAGCTTTTGAAATGTAGATGTCTAAGATGCATTTGCATGACCCATTTGGGTACTTAAAACACAAGTTATGGCCAAAAGAAAAGCTTAGAGTCAATTTGTCAATTTGACTTTTAACCACTAAACGTTAGGAATTACTATGTTTCCCTTGTGTGCAGGTGATGTGCGACATATTATTGGAAAACTCTCGAAGGGCTACAACTTTTCTTTAGACCTCACCTCAATCGGAGGTCTGAACACAAAGTTATGAGATTCCAAAGTCACATGAGTCCCAATTTTGGGAATTTTGGGATTCCCACTTGGGAGTCCCAAGACAAAATGACATTTGGGTGCTGGCCCCGTGGCCAGACACAAAAAATACTATAAGGGTGAAGGTGGTGGTTTCCCCCAAATCTAGGCTATGGTGAGTCTTGTGAATCCATGTTTACCTGTGGCTCATATGTGCACCAAAAGTGCTCCAACAACACACTAAACAACTTATTGTTTAGTTTGTGTAGGTCCGTGTGAGTAATTGAATTTTTTTTTCAATCTTCCTAGTTCCCATCCCGAAATTCTAACACGCCCTTCTACCTTCGAAGTGTTGTGAACCAAGGGGCATGGCCAACTCCTTCTCCTTCCATTGTCTTCACCTTTGGATTGAGTCCATCAAGGAGCTTGGGGGTGCATCACCCCCCAATGTTGATGACCCCACACTAAAAAAATTAGTTTTACAAGTAGTTTTATCTTATGGGGTTGTCGCGATAATTGTGGTTCAACTAAAAATGCATTATAACAAAATGCATACATGTTTATCACATGTTTTCATTGGATTTTGAATGAATTCATTATTTCATTGAATTGAATCAAACTTAATGGGGATCCAATGGATGGGTGCAATCATGTTAATTAAAGCCAAAAGTAGTCATAACCACTACTTTATTTTATTTTATTTACACCAAAGAGATTTAAAAAGAATTTTAACTTAAAAATAAGTTAAAATTTTTGCACATTATCAAATCTAATATCTCACTCTACAAATGTCCAAAATATGAAATTACTTCACTAACATTTGGACCTTCAAAAGTAATGTAATATCCATGCAACCATTGCATTTAAGTAGTAAAAGGACTTATAAATAGACTTGGAAAACTTTGAAAATGACATTTTTTGGAAATTTTTACACAAACCTTAACAACATATTACAATTATATATATATATATATATTGAAAAAAATTTCCCAAAAAAATTCAAGAATATTCCCCCAAAAAAATCACTTAAGTAGGCGGCAATGATTCCTATTAACATGACTTCACCTAGATTCATTGGTCTGCAAAATTAAAATTAGTGAATTGCATTCACATTTTGTAATAGTGATGGTCTTTATCGCAATCAATACCCAATGTCCACATGTTTTTCTTTCTAGCCATATAAGTATTTACGTGTTTGTGTCAATAGGCCATTAGTTTTATTCATCAATGTGTTAGCATGGCGTGGAAAGCAAAGGGCACTTAAAGCTTTCTTTTGGATTTGTGTCCATTTTACATGCAAAGGATGTCAATGCATTACAATGAATGCATGAAATATTTATTTCAAGACATATTGTTGTTCTAGGTGAAGATTTTCTAAATTAGGTGTTATTTTACGTGTTTTTCCCCTCTCATTATTTGATATGCTTTTCACAACCCTTGTGGGAGGGGGGCTAGGGGGTTCAAGTACTTGATTTGTTCCTATTCCCCTAAAAGGATTGCTTTCTTTGGAGGATTCTTTGTTTGCCAAGACTTGGGTCCTTCCATTTTGTACCTTTTAATCCTTCATTGTTGGGTGTTTTATTTTATTGATGATTGGTAGGTTTTCACCATCACAATAGTAGTAGGTTACCATTTTGAAAATGAGACCTAGCTCCCATGAAAGACCAAATCACACACATTTGAAATTAATGAGTTGTTGGATTGTCCTAAATTCTCACCATGGACAATTAATCTCATGGCTAGAAGTAGAATAAAAGGTTTTGTTGTAAAAAACTAGTTATATGAGTCATCAACATTGTTTAAATTTCATAACATACAAACCTTTTAAAAATGATTGAACAACATGCCCATCAAACCTACCCCAATTAACTTGCCCCACTTTCAAAAAAAATTCCTTATTCTATTACACATACAAAATGATGAAAACCCAAACTTGAAAAATCTTACATTTGAAATTTGGAAAAAAAATCCCATTGCTTCACACCATCTTTCCAATGTTGATTTCAATGTGGCAAATTTGCTCTACTTTGTCCCAAAACATATATATTTTTAAAAATAATTAAAAGTGTATTACCATTGTAATCTTTTTTAAAATTTTGGTTTTTTGAGGAAAAAAAATTATAATAATGTTTTTAAATATAATTTAAATTAATGATGTGAATCATTATCAATCATTCATGGATGGAGCCATCCCACAAACACTAGTTATAACAAGTGAAAATATTTTTTGGTTGTTGAAGAAAAAAAACTTGATGGAAATCATTTTCAATCCCCCATCAACAATGTTCATCATGTTTGGATCATCCATGGAAGGTGATCGTTCTTAGTCACAAATCATCAATATGATTTTCAATAATTATTCATGGGTGGTGGAAATTATTTTCAATTGCCCATGAATGGTGAAAAATCATTTTTGTTGGTCCAAATAACAATAAATCAACGGTGCAGATCATTTTTGGTTATCTAAAAAATCAACAATTTGGATTGTTTTTAATTGCACATGGGTGATGCAAATCACTTTGGATTGCCATGGATGGTGGAAATTGTTTTCAATCATTTGGGAATAAATAATAGTAGTTCATCAATGGTGTAGATCATTTTCAATTGCCCATGATTGGTGCAAATTGTTTTGTAGTTGCCCATGCCCATGGAGATAGTTTTTGATCATTTGGAAAATAATAATAATAATAGTCATCAATGGTGAAAATTATTTTGGTCACTTGCAAACAATACAAATCCTTTTGTATTGCCCATAAACAATGGAGATTATTTTCAATTGGCCATGAATTGTCCACTAAAGATCATTTTTGCTTTCCTATAAATAAATTATTTTCAATCATCTAGAATTATTTTAGTTAAAAAACTAAAAATGATAAAATCATTTTCAATCGCCCATTTGGACAACATGAATCTTTTTCAATCTCCCAAATAAAAAATAGCCATGGACCCCACCCATAAAATTTTTGGTTAAACCCATGAACATCAATGGAGATCATTTTTTATCACCCAAAATAAATAAATAAATAATGAAAATCATCAATGGCACAAATAATTTTTTTGTCACCCATGGGCAATGGAAGTCATTTTTCATTGCATGTGGATCCAATGGAGATCTAAGATTGTTTGTATTAAAAATCATTAATGGTGCAAATCAATCTTTGGTTGCCTAGGAACCTTGTTAATCATTTTTTTATAATCATAAATGGTGAAGATCCCTTTTGGTCACTCCAAAAAAAAATTAATGAGTAATTATTTATGATGTGGATCATTTTTTTGTTTTGAATGGATAGTGTAGATTTTTATAATCTTATATATAATGGCAACAGTGTCTATCTGTCTGTTATTACCTTCTTTTATTTACTGTCTGTCTGAAGTTACCTTCTTTTACCTAAGTTACTTTCTACTAAGTAGCTTTTGCATGTGCTCAAACGCTTCCCACCACGTGTATGTACGGTCTTGCTTTAAGTACCCATTCCTTGTGTAACTTCCTCCTCCTGTCCCTGGCAGCAAAAGGAAAAAAAAAACACTGCCCGTTCCCTGTGTAACTTCCTCCTCCTGTCCCTGCCACCAAAAGGAAAATTCGAAACAGGGCAGGGCAAGGCCAAGGGCAGGGGAGGGGCAGGGGCAGGGGTAGGGTAGGGTAAGGGCAGGGCAGGGCAGGGCAATAAAAAATAAAGAATAAAAACTAAGAAAAAATAAAAAACAGTGGCCGAAGGTTACAGGCACCCACGGGGGACTTCACAGTGGCCTTCGGCCACGGGCACCCACTAGTCCCCATGATTAGTGGAGATGATTTTCAACTGCTCATATATAATATTCATGAAAAGAAAATTTGAAGATGAAAGATTGACCATGCATTCTTGTTGAAAAAATAAGGATGACCTAAAAAGGATAATGACATTCCTAGATTTCATTTCCAAGTGTATTAGCAACAATAAAATACAATTAACAACATATTGTAATATAGGGGTGACTTTAACACATGTTTGTCAAATAGTTAATTAATTTCGAACATTTCATTTTGAAAATTAAATATTTTTAGAACATCAAAAAAGATTTTTCATTTTCCTTCACAATTTGTTTTTGGAGAAAATTCTTGAAGAATTTTGAGGATGTTCAAAAAATAATATATATTTTTTGTTGTTCTAGCACCAAGGTATTGTAATATTTATTTTATGTGATTAAACAAAAGAGTTGATGGAAAAAATGTGAAATTTCAAAGATTGAAAGGCTTAGTGGAAAAATAGAAGGATGTATATAGAGAAATGTGGAAAAAGAATAGGATATATGTAGAAAAATGTGGAAAACAACTACTTTCAATTTCAAGATTGAAACACAAAACATGGATCTTCAAAAGAGGCAAGCAAAAGATGTACTTCTTTTCAAAGAACATTCAGGAATAACCATAATAAGAAGGCTATAGATGAGGTTCATTATATTGGATTGTTTAGTGAAATTTTGGAAGCTCATGAAATAGAAAAAAAATCTTATGTTAATGTTGGGTTTAAGCTCCATCATTGCTTGCAAGTTTAGACAAACATTTTTAGTAATATTACAACATGCAAACTTGTACAAGGGAATTTATTAGGGGAGATGTGGTGATTTAGTTTATTTGGCTGTGGTGGAAACAAAAAAAATAGATGGGAGGAGGAAATTATATTAATGTTGTTGGTGGTAGTGGTGGAGGAATCCCAAGAGAAGGAAAATGTAATTGTTGTAATATTATGAATTGTGGATTCATCCTCTTAATAAGTCTTCAAGAAGTATAGTAGTCTCCCGCTTAAGTACGCACTCGTTTAAGTATGCATCCCAGTTAAGTACGCATTTTTTGGCAAAAAATTTAGGGTTCAAGATTTATTAGTTGAACACTAGTCTGTAGACCCATTTTGCAAGCAAAATGATCAGAAGAAAATTGTGTGCAACCTCCTAATTGAATAAATAATAAATACCCCCAGTTTATAACGGGGGTATTAGTCAAGGTTGAAAACGGTGCCAAAAAGTTTTGGGAATAGAAGTTTCATGCGGCCAATGGGAAGGCTCAGCCTGCACTCAAGGTGTCTTGTTTTTTTCTTTTAAGTTTTGGGGGGGAGGGGGGGGAAGAGGAAGATTTTTTTCATTTTTCCTTTGTTCCAACAGGTTCCCAATGTGTTCCCCATGGGTTTTCTTTTAAGTTTTGGGGGCGAGAGGGGGGGGCGGGGGAAGAGGAAGATTTTTTTCATTTTTCCTTTGTTCCAACAGGTTCGCAATGTGTTCCCCATGGGTGTTCCCAATCGCACCTTGCTTTAATCCCATATGTTTTGCTCAAAGTCCTCCCCTTCTCACATATATCGGTGGGCCAAAGGGGGAGGCACTCCATCTGTCCATAGAATCTTCAATTTTTGTGAGCCTTCATAGT
>Ga0116228_10000703_pt1 | contig 26191 bp, 16 predicted proteins | sample S1TSphfallax_2_FD_89694 | JGI IMG/M metagenome (GOLD analysis project Ga0116228, IMG submission 89694) | Host-associated microbial communities from peat moss isolated from Minnesota, USA - S1T2_Fc - Sphagnum fallax MG | ecosystem: Host-associated > Plants > Peat moss > Unclassified | place...
CGGAAAGTTTTGTAAAAATTTATGATGAGGTTTGCGATACATATTCAAACACAAAATGCGAGGCGCCGAATAACGCAAGCTTGCGATTTCTTGTGACTCTCAAAGTTTTTAGCGATATGTTTTATATTGTAAAATGTGCAATGTTTTGAATATGATTAAACATTGCAAAGTGTGGAATATCGTTAGGGTGGATGGAGACTGAGCGGGTTGCAAAGTTTTCTTTGTGGTATATGTCGCAAAAGTGTTGTGATGATTCTAAGTACATTATAAATTAGCGATGGGTGGTGCACCACAAGGTGCAATGCGTGTCGCATCGCAAATATGGTAGGTTGTTTTTGCTTCGCAAACCCTTCAGGTTTTTTGTTTGGCCTTTCGCAAAAAGGCACAATATGTAGTATATAACCACCTTGTGTTGGTTTTGTGCAGGCCCGTGTGAGTAAATGAAGTTTGTCAATTCTTCCTAGTCCCATCCCGAAGCTCTAGCACGCCCTTCTACCCCTCCAAAGTGCTACGAGCTAGGGAGTGTGCCTCAACTCCTTGCTCTTCCGCTATTTTCTATTAGGGTCCTTCAAGGAGTTGGGAGTGCATCATAAATGGATCGTTCATATAAGTTTTTAGACCTATTACATTTCATTCACCTCTAGACAAAATAGGTTGATTGTAGTTTAAAATATGCAACATCTAACAATAACCAATTAGAAGGAAACAAGTCAATTTAGTTTAATTCAATTTGAATGAAACTAGTCAACTCAATTCAATCCAATCTTGAAAGGAAATCAATTAATTCACTTTAGTCCAATCAAAAGGAAACCAATTAGTTTGGCATCATCCAATGAAAAGGAAATTAATCAGTTTAATTGAGTTCAATGAGAAGGAAACTAATATATTTAGTTGAGTCTAATGAAAAGGAAACTAGTCAATGAACATTTTAATCTAATTAAAAGGAAATTAGTTAATTCAAATGAATCCAATGAGAAGGAAACCAATCAATTCAATTCCATCCAATTATAAGGAAATCAATTAGTTCAATTGAATCCAGTAAGCAAATTAAACTAGTGAGTTCATTTGAATCTAATCAGTCAAAAGTTTAATCCAATCTACGTTAGTAAAAGAGGCAAGTTGTCAATTACCTAGCTACATGATACCCCGTCCGTCTTGATTTGAATTATGCTGCACATCCATCTAATTATACGATGTGTTCATTTGGAGTAAACCCACATCCTATCAAATGAGCCTAGTGGAGCTGAAAACAATGTTGTAAAACATGTTGTGTTCAATGTCGTCAGACAAATAATAATGATATTCAGTGTTGAACTTTTCTTTACCTGAATCAAGGTCAACAAGATATTATGGGTTCCATCGATAACATATGTGCACCAATATGCTTAATTGGAAAGAATGCCAATGCATTTCTTGCAATTCATTGTATTCTTGAAAGGTGTAATTTTCAGCAAAGTCCACCATAAACATCACCAAATTTTTTGGAAATGTATCCAAGCATATTTGATATTGTTATTCTTGAAAACGACCCACATAGTTATGGATTATGAATTTCTAAAGCCTTGGCCTTAGGTATTATAGGAACTCAATTAGTCTAGTCTTTTTGAATTATAACTGCAAGACCTTATTGTCCTTCCCATACCTAGTCTTGCCATGTAACACTAGTTCATAACACTTCCACTATATTAATTGTGAACAAGTGGCATCCTCCTCCACATGACAAGTCAGCAACATGTCAATTCCACATTGAACACAAGTTCTTTTCAAACAACTTGGGTTGTGCCAAGGTGAATCATCAACTGGACATAATATGGAGTTCCACATGTCAATAACACCACTAAATTGGCATTTGTCAGTTATGCATTATCTTAAAACAATGTTTGTTGCAAATATCACAAGCATAAATGCATTGAGTTCCATGTACTCCCTTTGTGCCACCATTGCACATATTATTGAACCTTAATATGAGTTTTGCCATTTCCACATGGTACTTGCATGTGCAAGTGTTCCTTTCCTTTAGATGCCACACATAGAATGGTTTCATTTTTCAAATGCTCATCAATTAACATTACAGGTTCGGTTTGCCTTTAGGAATCAAATGTAAAAATCTAAATGCACACAACACACAATAAAATTAGGTATTTAAAATATTCAACCAACCGCCAACTAATAGTTAGATCCACATATAATACAACTTGTTACATGGTTGAACTATCTGCTTAAGTACATAGCAAAATTACCTACTCTAAAACAAGTAAGAAATTATTGACATGTGGTGGATCAAATTAGCATCAAGTAAGAATTAGGTACTTGCCATTATTGATCATGAATAAAAAAGTAACTGAGGTCTATTGATCTCACTCATCAAACTAGTAAAATATGTTAGACATTGTTACCCATACTTCACATCACTTAAACAAGTAAGATATATTGGTCACTTGCCTAACCAGTAAAATATATTGGACACTATTGTCCATAACCTAAACAAGTAAGATCTAATGATCATTTTTCAAATCAACGAAATCTATTGGACATTACTTCCCGTTACTTATGCAAGTAAGGACCTACTCGTCACTTTTCAAACCAACAGAAACTACTAGACATTACACCCTATAAACTTGGACAACTAAAAATTTATTGGCCCTCCAAGTAGGAATCTACTTACCATTATTGACCATTGATTAGGCAAGTAAGAATTTATTAGTCATTACTTGTCCAAGTTAATGTATAAGAAACTAACAAGTAATTAAACCTTTGAATTTTACTAGTGTTAAGTACATATCAACTAGGACTCGAGTAACAAGTAATTGCTATTGTTTAAATGGAATAACCTATTGGAGGTTAAATTGACAAGTAACACATACATACCTACAAGAAATTGACAATTTGATCAACTTTTAACAAATAGGTATTTATCACATACTAAGTAACAATCTTGACCTTTTGAAATGTAGGCCAATAGATGTCATTGGTTGCAAGTAAGATCACCATTGACATTTAACACCCATCTAGTTGGTCCCCTTTAAGTTGCACAAGTATGTTTAATAAACCTAATGATATATGGCAAGTATAAGTTGTACTTAGACTATATATGCACCCATCAACTTTTTGTTACTTTGGGATAGAACCAATCAACATTCAAATTTGTGTATAACAAATGGATTGAAAAGTAATGCATGTCAAAAAGATTTGTCAAACCTATGATTCCTACATGTAATGAATCGAATGTTGTTCAAACTTCTTGATCTCAATTTTTGGATGTTTCACATCAATCTGGATTGGTGATATGGTTATGGATGTTTTCCACCATTTGAGGACGAGCTCCCGGTCTTCAACATTTACGACATCACATCAATATTTCTTAGGGAGCCCACCCCAAAAAAATTTACCTATCTAGTTAGCATGAATTTGTTTATCTATAACTTTTTGGATAGAGTACCAAAAGGCCCCTATTTTCTTAGCAATATGCATTTAATTGGTGTTAGCACTTGCATATACAACAACAAACAACAACACATTTTTGAAGGTCAAGTTTTGAGAGTGTCAAGTAGTGGTTATTTGAGCATAAGTGGCCTTCATGGCATCCATTACTACATGATTGCTCTTAGCTTCCTTTCCAACTCTTGCATAATGTGGTATGTAGTTTACCACACCCTAGTGTTCAATGAATTTTCTTAATAATTTCATGCATTTCCTCTCCATTGAAATAATGCAATTTGCTATCCAGTTGTTGCACGAAGCTATCTACTACACTTGAACACCTCCACCACCTTCGGAGTCTTGAATTGGGTTGTAAATCAACATCAAACTTAGAATCAAGATTTGGGATCGGAGGATCATCTACAAAATTAAGTTGTTCTTTTTTGAATCTCAACCTTCTGTGTTTTGTTGTTGTTCCCGTTGTCTAGTTTGTAGCCTATAAAGGAATCAACTACATCCACAATGTAAAATAATACATAACACATTTTGGGACATTTTTGAAATTGTTTGTTAGCACAAATTAACCACAATAACTTAGGTATGTAGCTAAAGAACTTGTATTAGTTGAACTACGTGTAGTTTGTTTTGTCATAAACATGAAGATGTAAGTATGAAATGGTAGGTAATGTAATAGTCAAACATGAAGAATTCATTTGGTTCTTTTTATATTTATTCTTAGATTAGGTTTCGGATGATTAACTTATGTATATACTAACAATGTCAATAATTCTACCCTTGCCACGTTTTGTACATTTACTTGGCCTTTTTAGTTGTTAAAGCCTCCTTTATTTGAGCTTTGTGTTCTTGATCAATCTTTATCGTCTCTACTCTTCGCACATACTTGTTCCTTTTGCTTCCCAGTTGAACATAAACAACTATGAACCATTAACCCAAGTGATGCAATACATCTTGGGGAAGCCACCTAGGCATTAAAAAATAACGTTGTTAACATGTGAAACCATTGTATGTACTTCAATCTAGGCCAATTGATTCCCACATTGATGAAACAAGATAATGAACTTTGTTTAAGACGTAATTGCTTGAAAATGAAATATTCTCTACTATGACATTATAATATTGATAGTTGTGAAACTATTGTACCTTGTTATAAGTATATGAAGGTCTCTAGGTACACCTCCTTGCATAAAACATCCATTTCAAGAGCTAAAGGTTTATGTTGTGATGCCACTAACCTTAGGATAGGGTACTCATGTGGATTAGATTCTAGATCTTTATTGTTGTATCCCTAAGATGATTAGAGCCAACAATATAGGGAAGGATTAGAGCAATCCCTGGAAGATTGCATAATTTGAATGACTGTATAAATAATACATTGTTGATTCATATCAAAAGTAACTTCAATAGTAGCAATTCAAAAAAATCACATTTGTGGTTAGATAGTAAAGGCATGAATTTACATTTTTGAAATTACATGAATTAAATGTTCTTGTTATGTTAATTTCATGCAATTTCTTGAAAATATGCTATTGGAAGGTTGAAATAAGATATTAAAATTCAAATATCTCTTTTACCTTGTACATACTATGTGTCCAAAGTATGTTTGTTAGCATACCTACCTTGGTTCATGATCTAGGTAAGTCAGTAGTTTGCACCTCCTTCACAAAACACTCCTTTGCCACACCACTTGGTTGGGATCTTCTATGCACAATTTGCACCATTAGCAGATGTTGGTTGTTTTTCCGAGCCTCTGTTTTCCACAAAAATGCTAGTCATTATCCCCTTCAATGTATCTCTCATAGTCCCTTTTTATGCTTCGGTTGCCTCCATTTGCGCCAAAGAAACAATTTTTAAAATCCCTACGAGCTTTGTCCATGGGCAAACCCTCTAGACTTTTGATTAAAACATTTTCCTTCTTGCTACTAACACGCACATGTAGTCAAAATTCTAGCAAGATTACCCCAACCCATATGTAAGGAATTAGGACCTAAACCCATAAGACCTTAAGTACCCTTGTAGATTAAGTTTATAGTGCGAAAAAAAACAACTCAAGATATTTCAAAGTAGAAAAAAACACTTATAGAATATGAAGGTCACTATAGGAATTTGCAAAAGCATGTGAAGAAGAAAACATCAAGAAACACATGGAAATATGTTTGAAAAAGAGTATTAGAACTTAGCAATACATGTATGTTCAAAATCAAGTTAAATGCAAGGTAGATACCACAAAAACAACAAACTTGCAGAGTAGCAAGAAATGAGCTACAAAGTTTTCTAAAAACAACTACACAAGCATATGGAAGACCTAATATTCAAATAGAACCAATGACCTAGAAGTTCTTTCAATGTCTTTGAGGTGTATAGGATGCAAATTAACATACCACAACAACTTTAATATTTAGTCCTTGTTTGAGAAATGGGAGACAAAGTGAAATTTGTTGATGCATTTCAAATGTTGTTGTGTTCGACCAACTTTAAAGACTATTTGTACCACAACCTAGGGATCCTAAGAGGAAGACAACATACCTTATCAAAGCTCGTAATGTGTGCTAGACACAACTAGCTTCCATGGTGATCCATGGACATTAGGTTTGCAAATTATACACCTCACATTTGAAGCTCACACTTGAAGAATAATCAAATTTGCCTTGAAGAATAAGCAATTGTGTTCAAACTCAAGCAACAAGTTACTTTTCTTGAGAGGCAAACATGGTTGTGGTCGTTGTGAGACGAGGGAACAAGAATGGTCTATGCACAAAACATGAAGACAAGGAGGCAACCTCTATTTACATTTAGGTCATTTGAAAATGGGAAGTGAATTAACAAAGGAAACCCTATTCACGGCTAGGTCATTTCAAAATAGGATAGCTCTACAACTTAGGTTTTGTAGCTAACACATGCCCTAATTGTAGGTACTAGATCTACTTGTTTAGTTGCAAAATTGGTTGGGCAAGTAAAAATAGAGTTGTACCTTTGGAGGGAAAATTAATTTGCCATCCTACTCTACATCAACATAGTTCTAAAGCAATTTTTTCCATCTCATTTGGAGTAAAAAAGTAGGGTGAAAAGTATATTTGAAATAATGGTAAATTTTAATGTTTAAAAATACTTTTCTCCAAAATTACCACATTAATCACAAAACTTGGACTTGTATACCTTACATCAGATATACATAAAGTGCAACAAATGCTCACTCTCGGACTTTGATAAATTTTTAACATACTTGCATCAAACTTTTTAAATCCCTTCATTTGTGCATGCATATGTAAAGTAATTTGCAAGTAGACCATCAACTATTGTTTTTCAACATATCATTTACTTTTGCTTTTGTTTTTCAAGAAAACTAAATTTGCAATGTCAAACTTTACTTTTTGTGTCTAATTGATTATGCGTTCATTCATTTAGGTGTATTTAGGCGGGGGAAAGAAGTACTTGTTTTTCATGCAATACGTTCATGTTTTGATAATGACATCCCTTTTGGTTTCATGAGTGGATGTTGTTAGTAGGCCACTTTAAAGGTAGGTTTTAATGAACATGCACGTCGTTATGTAAGTTAGGGTGGTTGGCCTATTAGTTGGTAGGTAAGGGGAGGAAGGAGGTTAATGTGAAGGAGAGAAGAAAAGTATGTAAAGATTGAAAAAAGTAATTACATGTAAATAGATCATTCAATAGACTAATTGTGCTAACTAACCTTTGGTTATCTTGTCATAGGAACCCAACAAAAAAAATCCCAATTTCATTATTATAAAAAAAAATTATTTGACTAAAAAATCTAGTAAAAAATGATCCAATTTGGATAGGTGTAAAAAATAATATCTTTTCAATTTGGACCTATAGATTTGATGTGATTGGGTGGTTTTTGATTGGTAAAGTTTTATTGATCATTTTTACAAGAAATTAATGGACCATTCGAGTAATCAAATTTCTACCTAACTTTTTTTTTTTGGGGATTATTATATATATTTTTATAAGTACATGGGCAAGAAATAGGTATAACTATATTGTAAAAAGGCAAGTAAGTAGGTAGGTGGTAGCCTAGCTTAACTTATGTAATTACCTTAATCTAACCTACTTACTCTAGCCCCCTAGGCATGCACACATGTTATAAATATAAGGAATTGAATTTGTCACATTCACAATGACAAACCAAGTCCTTACTAATGGACTACACCATTAAAAGGTCACAATTTTTGTTAAGTTTTATATTTCACATGCTTATTTCACATTGTTGCTTATGTAGGTAAGTAAAATGGTTAGAATTAGTATGTAAGTTGGAGATTGGTTAATAGGAAGGTTGTAAGAAGTAGGAGGAAGGTAAGTAGGAGGTAAATAAGAGATAAGAGGTAGGAGGTAGGTAGGTAGGCAAGTATGTAAGTAGACCTAGGTCATTTATGTAGATTAGGTAGTAGGTAGCTTAACTTGTTAACTAACATAAGATGTTCAATTTGATTAAAAAACTATTGGTCATTTTGATCAAGGATATCATTTTGTTTTGTTCAACTTGATTATAACCCATTAGCCATTTTGATCAGAGTGGTTAATTTCTTTTTCAACTTGATTGCATGTTTAATTTGACAAATAGTCAAATAAATCATTATAATCAAGTTCATTGGTAAAAAAATATACATTTCATTCATCATTCAACTCCCAATTTTTGTGTCAAAATGTACATTTTCACTAATTAAAAAGATTGGTTAGTCCATTTGAAACATTTGAAAAACCAATTTTTGTAATAATGTTTACTCACCATCCATCCAAACTAGTCCATTTGTGGGTGTTGGTTTATTGGTTTTGCCCATAGGGAAGAGAGTATGCATTTGTGTAAGATTTGGACTTGCGGATAAAATTTTGGCTCATTCATTTGCTAATGTAGAGATGACAAAAATGTTCATAAAATCAAAAAAATTCATATTGATTTAATTTTCCATGCTGGGTAGTTGAACGTTGTAGGTTTTGATAACCATCGTAGAAGCTAAAAGGATTCTCTTCTTCAACCAAGCTCTTTGCTATAAGAATTACAACTCTTGTTGGATTCATCATCCAAAGATACTAATGTTGTTGTTGCTTTCCTTGCTCCACCATTATTTTGTCCTGCATGGTCATTTCCTGTCCTCTCCAAGATCCTTTCTTTTGTTTGGCTCTCTAAAGCTACAAATTTTGTAGCAGCTTGGAAGAACTTTTAGAAAATCTAGGTTGTGCATTCATAGTCTTCCTTTTCTGAAGTTCAACCTAGATAGTCAGACCAGGTGGGTTTATAGATATTTATATGTGGTGTGCATCGTTTTTTTCTCTCATTCTTTACACCCATGTGTGTCAAGTATGTTCAAGTTTCATAATTGTGGCAATTTTCTGAACTTTATTGTCTCAACCAATTTATTTTTTGCAGCCACTATTCTTGGTTCTAGTTTGAACTTCTACCCATTTTGAAGTGGCATCTTTGTGCATAAGGCTATGGAGTTAGAAAGATTGTTTATTGTTCACTTTTGATGTGTTAGGTTGTTCACAAATGACATGCTCATAAAAAGAAGACATGGAACACTATGTTGTAGAAAGATTTAGTGTTGTTCTTTCCTTCTCTGGTAAAAGATTTTTTTTTTACAAAAATCCTCAAGATTGTACATTTTTTTTCACATTGATATCTTTTCTCTCAAGGCTAACATGTTGGGTAATGTTGGTCACCTATTGCAATTAGTGTTTTTTGTAGGTCCCAAAACTATAGGTGGAAAATTGTGTTGTTCATACAGAGTTGGTGGAGGTGATTTTCTACATCATCTATCTAGGTGGATCATTTTGCACTTTTTAATGAACTTATATTTGTTTTTCCTCATTATATAAAATCGTTGCTTTTGTGCCTTTCCAATTTCTCCTTTAATAGTATTTGTGAAGTCTCGTTTGATATCTGATTTGATGTTTTGCAATATGTATTTCAACAAGATGATGGCACCTTTTGTTAGATTGGTTGATCTTTTCTAAGTAAACCAAACAAGCTTTTATGCTTTGTAGTTTAAACTTCAAGAACTTTCCCACCCCCATAAAAAAAAGAGAACAAAATTTATAGGTTTAACAATTATAAGGTTTAGGATTTAGGGTTAAAAGGCAATTCTAGACTTTTATTTCTTTTACCTTGTGTTGTCTATTGTCCTTCTGTGCAAACAAGATGCTTTTAAAATCCCTGAATAGAAATGAAGACCAGAAAAAAGAACATGAAAGTTGTACATGATGATGATGTTGATTGTTGTTGCTGGTGAATCTACTTTGGCATCCATTGTGGAATGTTTGGCAAACAACTTTTTTAGTTGTGTCATGATTCTATTTAGTTGATCTATCACTATCGAAAGTTTTGTTTAAAGGCTTATGTGCTTGGATTTCAGTGTTGGATGAACAATTTAATGTTTATAAGACCATGTAAGTAAGTGTTAGTTTAGATGACAAAGTGGGTGTGTACCCTGATGTTTTGTAAACAACTTTATGTTGGCCATTTTTGTTGTTGTTCTTGAAATGTCAAGAATAATTATAAGATTGTCAGTGTGTATGAAAATAATGGTTCAAAAAGATTGTGGGTGGCAAATCAATTACAATGATGAAATAAAGGTTTGGAACAAATAGCAATATTGTGCAGAATGGTATTGCTAGGGAGTTTATGGCCAAGGCGTTGATTGTGGTAGTGAATGTTGCATTGGCATGCAAACTTCCCATTTGTTCTCACCTTTTCTTATTATGCCATCACCTTTGCATTACCAAGGGTTGTCGGAAATACATCATTTGGAAGGTGGAGACTAACTTTTTTTCTTTTTGTGCATTGTGAATAGTAGAGAAAGGTAGCATTGACTTTTTTACTTTCATTGATTGTCAGCATGCCATGAACTTGTTGGTGAAGAAGTATCACCCACATTATTCTATTGTTAGAAATTAATTTTTCTTGTTTGCCACAATTACAACTTTTTTTCTCCTCACTTATACAAATGGGTGTAGGCTATGACCAAAAAAATGGAGAAAGAATAGTTGAATGTAACCAACATCCTTGCATTTAATCTTGTTGATTTTTGTCAAGTGAACAAAGATGTGCTTCCTTCCTTTAGCTACACAATGATTTTACACTACCAAATGTTGCAATGGAAAACAATTATGAAAACAACAAAAACATAGTTGAAAGTGCATTTTGAACCCTAGACCTTAAACCCTAATTTCAAAACCCTCAAGAACCACACATGGAGGTTCCTATTTTTGAATGATTTGGTTATTGGTTGTGATGGAACTACAGGTCCTATTAGTTGGCAAACTTATCCTTGGGTGGTACCACTAGGAACGTCACACCACGAATTATGATTGTTAATGATCGTTTGAGATTGTGACATGTGACATAATAAAAAATTGCCACATGGCATATTAATTGTATTTTGGAAAAAATAAAATATTTAATTTTAGTAGCTAGGTAGGTCGTACATAACCATAGGTACGTAGGTTGGTAGGTCTTATTAGATTCCTTCTAGACATTACACAAAGAAATTTCAAATTTTAGATTTTAGTTTTCAACTTTCAATATTCTCACATCCAAATTCAAACATTTCAGTTTTCAAATTTTCAAATTTCAAATTTCAGTTTGAGCTTTAAGTATTCACACATCCCAATTCAAACATTTTATTTCTCAAATTTTCAAACTCCAAACATTTTACATATAAATTTCAGTTTTTAGCTTTCAATATTCACACATTAGAATTCAAACATTTCAATTTTCAAAATTTTAGATTCTAAACATTCCATATAATTTAGTACCTTGGCAAGTTTGGCACATGCTTCCCAAACAATTAATTAATTTTGAATATTCAATTTTGGAAAAAACAAACTCCTAAATATTCTTTATTTTCCTTCCAAAGGAGTTGGCCTTTGGAATAAAATATTGATCATGGTCATATAACATTAGGTAGAGCCAGTACATGATGAGTTGCTTGTTATGGCCTAAATTGTTTATATAATTATTTTTTTTCACATTTCGTTTTCATTTCGTCATTCATTATTTACATTCTTGTTTATTGTGTTGTTTGGATTTTCACTTTCAAATCATATTCTATGAATGTCCATTAAACATCATTATGTTTTTTGAATCTTTTATTTTTTCATGACATTCATTTCTATCATCATTTTTCTTTGAGTTCAACTTTGTCAAGCTTCCATCTTTGTTCATGGGGGGGGGGGAGCGGGGACACTAGTAAAAAAGTATAATTACCTGAGTAAAAATATAAGGTGCAATATATTGGTTGTTGTGTAAAAATTATGTGTTAATTAGTAAAAAAAGGTATATTTTATTCAAATAATAAATTTAATTATAATATAAGGTATGTAATATTATGAAATAATGGATTATAATTAATATAGGGTGGCTTTAATATGTATATATTAGAAAATTATATAATAATGGGGTGATAAAAAATAGGTTGAACAATTATCTAATACCCCTTCAAAATAGTCATTTGATGCACGTATATCTCAAACTTTACATTAAGTGTCCCCCAAGCTGTTCAACCACTATGTCTTTTAATTCTCAAAATTTTCAATCCAAATTCATCCAATATGTAATTTTCATGATTAAGTAGATGGTGTTAGGGTAAGTTGTTTACATATTTCTTCTCAAACACATGTTAATGACTGAGGTGCTATAAATCACAAATGCCCCACCACTTTTCGCAACTCACACAAATGCATTAGCTCCCACAAACATTAGTGTACATAGTTTGGATTGAAGTTGGAATAATGTGACCTGGTGAGATATTCATGGGCAAAAACAAAGTCTCCAAGTTTGCCAATCTGCTTGTGTTATATTAATCAAACTAGAAACTGTTGATATCTTAATATTGAATATTAAAGTGCCCATTTGCTATGGCATTTAACGACATAGTTTCATGAATAGCATTCACAAATGACAAAATGACATCAATAACTTTTACATGTAGATGACTATCAGTCTTTTGTACTAATGAAAATTGATGGCATCATGCAAATTTTTCATCAAAGAAAACAAGTATGTGATTTCAATCCAAATATGGCATGAACATGAGTAATATCAAAGCTTTTGCCCCCCCTCCCCCCGCCCCACCCCATTTTGTGATGTACCCAAGGTGGTGATCATCCATAAGCTGATTTAGCCAAATTTGGCTATTAACAAAATATGAAAGAATTTTTTAAAAACATCCATATATATATATATATATATATATATACATATATAATTTGGCTACCTACTTGAACCATGTGAAGAAATGTGGTGATTTGTTGAGATGTTTTTGAATTCTTTTTCGAAATTTGATGACTGTTTTCAACAAATTATTGAATTTGCAACAAAAAATATCAAAACTTTGATAGCAGTGCTAAATTTCACCAAAGAAAAGAAAAGGAGGTTGAGGAGTACAAAAGTGTGATGGTGTGACTACATTTTTGATACACTAAAAACAATATGGACCCAATAGTGTTGCGATTCACACTCTTGCTGGTTACCTAGTCCATTTCCAATTGAGAATGCCGGAATTACCCCCAACCACATGCCTCAACTATTCATGGTAATCTGTGTCATCTCCTAATTTACCTAGTTCATTTCGGATTGAGAATGGAATTGCCTCCAACCTAGTCTAGCCATCTTGAAGGATCTTTTAATTCCATTCTGGACTATGCTTTTAGACTTTTACACCAAAACACAGTCGCCTAGTTTTCTGTCTCTAATTATCAATCTTGAGCAAGTTGATGCTATGCATGATTGGTGGTCAGCTGCTTGTTTTTGTAAAATGGTTGGTTTGGGTTGTCAGGATCACTACATAAGAACTCTTCTGATATTGCCGGCCAAAAGGTGTTCATTCCATTTGAACAATAAAAATGATAAGCTTATGAATCATTGTGGGCACAATGAAGATAGATGGCAGATAGACCTGACTTTGCACAGATGTGGTACAAAAAGGATAGATCTAGTTGCAAGAGAATGTATGATTTTCTTTCAAGTAAAGTCAGTGTATGTGCTGAAGAATTGGATGCTTCTAGATCTCAACACCCAGGCTGCAAAATCTGCAAGATCTGCACACAGATACAATAACACACCCATCCAGTGTAGAGTGTGACCTACTACTTGGTTGGTATACCTGGTTGGTAGTGTAAAACAAAACTGCTATGACTCATGTGAGAAATAAATAGGAATTTCTTGGTGCCTTGTAACAGGTGTTGTGCGGGTACCAGAAATGGCATCAAACCCTTGATGGTTATTTGGACAGTTCTTTGGTCTCATAATCACTGTTCTCAGAAACTCAGAGAATTGGGTCTGATATATATATATAACCACCATTCTCAAAATCATGAAAAATATTGAGAGAACCGCCCAGAAACCCACAGTTCTTTGCTGGTTAAGAAAACTGCAGGTTCTTTGAGATTCTGAAATAACCAGAATTGGATTAGTTCCAATTTTTTTCCCTGATCTCAAAATTTCAAATTACTGGAAGAGGGGGTTATTATCAAACTCAAATACCCACTCAACACTGGTTGGAAACCTGGCCTCTGAGCAAACTTCCTCACAATCACATGGCTTCACAATGAGATGCCATTCATGCCATTATTGGCTTCTAATTGAAGAATTGATGAAATAATAAGCCCAATGCAAACAACTTGCATATCCAATATCAATCAAATCTCCATATGAAGCTCAAATCCACTCAGTGAATGTAACACATTATGAGAGTGAATCAATGCCTAAACACCACAATTTGACTCACAATGTTTGCAAACATTCAAATCTTCAAAAAGAAAAGTACATTGAAAGTTCCATATCTAGAACTCTAAAACCTTTTCATTCAATATGTATTATCGATTATCTTTCTGCAATGCTTTCTCATACAAGTGGGTTGCCAAGGTCATTCTGGAAACTGGATTCATTAATTCAATTATTCCACAAACTCCATTGCAAGCCTAACCGTCACATTTCTTTTTCATTTCTTTGACAAACGAGTGAATGTAAATCATATTTCTACTCGTTAAGAATTCAGAGTCCTTCAGAATGAGGACTCAAACTTGAACTCAAATATGAGAGGCTGGTGCAAAGTTACCCTACAAATTTGAAACCCTAATTATTAGACCTGGAGCAAATAGTCCTTCCTTACTTCCCAGCACCCACCAGTGCACCATCCATTGGAAGCCTGTTATTTCTTGGTTAAAAAGGTTCCAACTTGGTTACCTACTACCAACCATGTAAACCCTCCCATTTCCCCTCACACTAACTAGGTGAAACCTATGTACATGGGTAAGTATAATAAGTTAGCAGGTAGGGAATGTAAGTGGTTACCATGTATGTAGGTAGGTGGATAAGGCACTTGGTAGCTACTAGGTAGGTAGATGCATGGTGAATGGATTGTACCTTGCTAACCAAAGTGGTTATCTATGGGGAAGGAATACAACAAACATATTTTTTCCTGTCCAGGCTCCACACACCATCCATCCTGCATGGTGCACTGGTCGGTGATGGTTCAATCTGACAGTGCACTGGTCGGTGACGGTTCAATATGACAGTGCATTGGCCCAAACCAAAGAGGGGTTCCAATGTTTGGAGTACCGTTTCAGGCTTTTTAAATGTGATATAACCTCCCTGGTTGCTAGCCAACTTTTTCATATTGTTAAACTTCTGATGCCCCTTTGTTTCAGTTGAGATTTGGGAACAAAATTTGTTTGTGTAGGGTAATACCCTGGAAGAGGAGTGTTCCTGAAATATCTGCCTTTTTTTTTCCCAGAGAGTGATGAGAGGGGCACTTATTTCAGGAATGCCCAGCTCTGAGGGTGTTACCAACATACAGCATTGGCACAATTTATTTCCATTTTGTTCTGTGATATCTGGAAGATACCTGCCAGTCATCCATGAGAAAAATGGGAAAAAAAAAGGCCAGGCTTTTTGAAAAGTGAAATGCTCACTGGAGAAGATGGACACTTCTCCATAATAAGATGCCCTCCAAATATACTACAAATATTAGGCCAGTGCTTTACATTTCACAGTCACTAGACATATTGTGTTATGAACTGGTGTTGTACAACAAATACAGAACTGACCACCTGACTAAAAACGTACAACTTGTTCTTCTGTAATACAACATGTTGAAAACTGGAACTGTAAGCATGTTTCCAGTTTACATGTGTCTTAAGAAAACTGAACCTGCATAAATAAGGAAGGACTGCAACAAGTTTATGGTTCTTGTTCCTGGGAAGGCGAGTTCTTGAATTTGGTTTTAGTGACAATTCTACAAAATGTAGACCATACTGTCCCGGTTCCTTGTTACTGGACCAAGGGTTGGCCACAGTGAAGCATCACCCACCAGCGCACTATGAAGGATGAATGGTAAGTGGTCAGGAAACAGTTTTCTGTTGGGTTCCCGTCCCCTAGCTAACCATGGCGGTTAGCTCAGTTGCTTTTTTCTCTACTTACCTACCAGTAGAACCTACAAGTATAACCTACAAGTGGGTTGTTAGTAACTAGGTTTACCTATGTATAAACCATCTACTTAACTAGTAATTACCTATCTTCCTACCTATCTACCTATATATCAGACCTATTTCCTGCAGAATTGGTTACCAAGGTGAAACCAAATATTAACTCAGTTGAGGTTCATCCACAACTGAGTTATAACGGGCATCCAGAGGATGGTGTGCTGGTGGGTGCTCGTTCACTGTGGCCCCAAGGGTTGAGGTGGGAACTGGGACTCAAACTGGCCAACAATTGTTGCAACTTGCATCCACTTACAATTAATTAATGATGCAGCAGGTTACAAGTTACAACCGTTGCAACAGTGTGGTCAGTTCTTATTTGCTAAGAGAAGCTCCAGTCTCAGTTTTGACAAAATCTTTTTTGGGAGGTTCTTTAGATGTAAGTTTGAGCCTGGTTCTTCAGATTTCTAAATCTGGCAATCTGGATTTTGGCACATTATTTCAAATTCAAGAACCTTGGGGCTTGGTTCCAAAATTGGGTCCAGTTTCATGTACATAGCATACACACTTTTCAAGATTGGAATTTGTATAGGTACACAGTTTTACAATAAAATAAAATTTGGGATTGTACATGTTCAAAGTTTATTACTAATTAAAACTTGAACATGTGTTCAAAATTTGTTTTTCACTGTTTCACTTTTGATTTCAGTAATAGCAAAATCTAGTTCCATAGTTTGATTCTCATGTCAATTCCACCAAAAGGGTGTTACTTAGCAATTTGAGCCACCAAAACTTGAACTTGAGTCCTTGGATTTAATATTGTGAATTGGGAAACTTGTCAATGGATTTAACACTACAAATTGGGGAACCTCTGAACATTGGTTGCAACTAGTTCTAAGAAATAAGGCCACTTGAAATACAAAACCAAAATTTGAATTCTTTTACAAATTTATTAATGTATCCAATTTTATGATCAAACTTATGCCTAGAATTGAATGCATTTCAATGGAAAGCATGTGATGTGCTAGTTTAAAGAATATTCTTTAAATGGAAGGAATGAATTAAAAAAATGATGGAAAATGTTACCAATTGTTTATGTTATCTACAAATCAATTTTTTCACATGCCAATATTTCATATTAGACAATAATAGGTTTATTGGATGGTAATTCCTTGGGAAAGTGCAAAAACTTGGATAATTGAATGAAGATGTCTTGATGTTTGTGTTAAGTTGACCAAGACGTTCACAATTAAGGTTCTAGCAATTCAAAAGAAACAAGATGAAAACAAGCCCAAAGGATGGCAAGAATGAAATGAAGCGAAACATTTGTGACCTAAAAATAGTCTCAAGTGTTTTTTGTGGATGAAAGCAGAAACCCTAATTCTGCTCTATTGCAAAGCTTCCAAAGTTGTAGTGTTTCAAGAATGTCGAAAATTTCAATTTCTTGTTTTTCTATTTTTGGCTTGGTTTGTTGTTTTGTAGGTTATTATGGAGTGGCCTTGGTGAGCCGGTTTCAGTGATGGAGCACGATCTTGGCTGCTCAATGAATACTTTTTATGAACTTTGTGAATCACAATTCTGGTAGAGGATTGGTGCGGAGCTTTTTGGGGAGCAAAAGGATGTGGAGAAGAAAAAACTATATGAAGTTAGTGGAAGTGAAAGAAAGGTAGGTTTTTGCAAGTGGGGAGAAGCTAAGTTCTTGTCTTCTGCTAACTAAGATGTGTGGAGTTTGTTTGAAATTTCATAGTAATTAGTTGAGGACAAAAGTCCTTCTAGATTTCTTTTTCTCCTGAACCAGGCATTTGATCTTTCGATGTGCTAAAAGCGTCAGGATGAAAATAGGAGGTCTAGTGTTTGCATCTTAGGGACTAGAATAAGGGAAATGATGAACGAGTTTAGGATTTCAAAAGTGGTTGTTGTGGCTACATCATCATTGATGGTTTGGGGTTTTTAATGTGAATGTGTAACGTCGTCATTTTGAGAAGAGAAAATTGCTAGATAGTGGGAGCTCCAAAAATTTTGGGAACATGGGGATATTATGAAATATAAGATCACATTCACCTGTTCTGTTCTTAATCTCTGTCTAGTTTCTGAGAAGGACCATGTAATGATGTTGGGGTTGCACTTGTGGGATTTCTATTGTTGAAGTATGAGTTGCCACATTCATTAAACAACCGGTCGGCCCTTTGAGAAGAAATCAAAAGAGGTTTGATCCCTTGAGGTCCATAAAACTATAATAACAAAACTTGCTTGGCTAAAAGGATTTAGGTTTAGAAACCATACCTATTGTAACAATTTTTCTATTTTTGAAGATTTTAGCAAGTTTCATTGAGTTTGTATTCACAATGTTAGGGGCTTCTACACCAGAAATCATTTCCCCTTCTTTTTTGGTGACACATTATTCCAACAAAGTGAAAATTTTGTAGGAGTTCAAGGGAATTACTCTTAAAACTTTAACATGCATTGTCACTTTGAAAGTTAAGATTCCTCAAAGATTTTCAAACATCTAGAATGATGTTTAAAAACTTAAAAAGGTCCACTTTGAGTGACCTTGGTTCTATCAAGAAGATCTAAGTGAAAGTTATAAAAATTTGGGCTAGCATGCCAAGTGTTTGAAGAATGATTAAGATGCAAACTAGCAAAAAAAAAGTCTTAACCACTCAAAGCATGTTTTGAAAAGGCTTTGACACAATGTTGGATATAACAAGACTTATAAATATTAGGATTCAATATCCTACTTGGCTAAGTTTCTTTTAGAGTTATGAAGCTCCAAAGTCTAAAGGCACCAAAAATGATTATGAACTTCTAATTGGAAGTTTTTGTTTTCAAAATTATTTTTTATTTGCAAATTCTTTTGATTTCAACTTTTTCATTGGTTAATGTTTTTAAAATTTTTTTAAATTGGGCTTTGTTCATATGTACTTTATTAGTTTATTTTTAAGACTTTTAATTTGCATCCACCACAAAAGATGATGTCTTTTTATGCTTTGAAATAGCTTTGGAAATATTTAAAACTTGTAATGATTAGATGGCATTCATTTGTGGAGGATTGTGGTACAAAATTCTTAAAAGTGGTAAGTAAAAACTTTTTATGAACTTGTTTAGATATACATATGCCAAAAATGAGGCACTAGTCTTGGGTCCACACAAGGGTAAATAACATCCAAATCAAGATGCAACACTAGAAACATTTCACCAACCTTGGGTTATAAGAAAATGGACTTGCATGTCCTCATTTGTTTAAATTTCATAAGAATTATGAAGCTTTGAAAACATGGAACACCATAGGTTTTGATTTGGAAAGGGATGCACTCTTTGTTCATTGTTGATATTAATTACTATATTTCCCAAAGATATTTGACATTAATAAAATTATTTTCAAATTTGTCAAATTTTTGAAAAAATAATTACCAAGAATGTTGAAAATTAGTATAACAAAAACTATGTCAAATCTAGGACTTGACCTAAGTCATTGGGGCTAGCTACCCAACACACATAATAGACAAATTGAGTCTATTGTATACTTGTTACAATTTGGTGTCTTTTGGTAATAATAACTTTTACACCAAAAATTTCAAAAATTCAAAAGTCTAGTGTCAAAGCTTAAGATTTTAAATATATTAATTAACAAACACTTCCCAAATTTGTTTAGGGACTATGGATGTTTAGGTTGTGACATTAAAGGTCTATAAGTTTTGGAACAAGTATATTACCTTAAAGTTATCTAAATTTGTATCATTTGATTTATTGTAAGCGATTTAATAACTCAAGTGTTATCAAATCTCTATTTTTAAAAAAACGTTTAGGTTAAAATTTGAACCTTCATAAAACCTTCAACATAATATACTATGTATCAAGCTCAACTTAGTATGTCATTTTATTTATAATAAAAAGCTATGACTCATGTCAAAATAATAGCCTATGTTAGTTATAACTCTGGTTAAAATAAACATGGTCCTTCATTTACCATGAAATTTATAATTTTTTCTTACAAAACAAATGGGACTTTGTTGTAAATACTTTTTTTAATGGAATATATATATATAAGAAGTTCTTGGAGGAAATGTGTTTTTTAATATAAAAAATTGTGTCTTTTTAAAAGCAAGTGGACACTTGCAATCACTATTTTTGGAATCCTTTGTCATTTGTAAGTGCCAATCTTGAATTGATCCTTTGGAACAACCATGCATAATTCTTTTATGAATTCATCCTTCTTTGTTTGAATGAATGTAATGATTTCTTGGTATAACAAATTCAACATTTAAGAATGGAGTTTGATGCAAAAGTAAGAGAAATTTTCTTTTTGCCTTTGGGGAGTTTGCCACCTTTGTCCATTTGTACTCCTCAACCTCTTCTTATAATTCTGGTTCATTGTTTTTCTCTGCATTTCATGGCATCAAGTTATTGTGTAACTTAGAAAAAAAGGGCATGAACCACTATTGCACAATATTTTATTGTAGAAGGTCATCACAACATGGATTCACAAGATGGTTTGGATCAAACTGTACACCCAACTTTGGTAGTTTTCAACTTCACAAGCAACTATTCAACAAAATAACACAATACCACCTCAACATTTAAAATTAAAAAATTTCACATGAGATTAACTTGTTCAATGTTTAGTCATGTTTGTGGAGCTTGAACCCATAATGCCCTAAATACAAATAATTCACCCTTAATCGTTCAATCCTTAATTGACATTGGTTGTTGGCTTTTGCAAGAGATCACATTAAAAAAATTACAAGGCTTGATGACCACCTAGGTGTATGCAACTATCTAATGCCTAATCTTCTTCTCACCCAAGGTCCCAATTGTTGTTGCATTCTACATTTGCCTAAGGATACCTTTAATTGAGGTTTCTTGCACTTTGATGAAATGAATTGAGTAGCTCCAATTGTAGAATTGAGGTGATTATTTTTGTATCCCAAAACCTCACACTATAGCCCTTTAACTAAGTTTTGACACCTTGGTATTTGCATCACATCCCATAGTGCTCATATTTATTCATGTGAGGTATAAGCTTAAACCTAATTTCTACTACCAAGCAAAGTGGAAAAAGAGAATAAGAATAATTTCAAATTTTAAGTCCACATTCCCCTATTCAAGCTTGTTCAATAAACATATGTCCTATACAATCACATGCTTTAGTTCCATAAGAAATTCTTCTTCATTTTCTTATCCTTGGCATCATTTAAAGAATAACAAAGACATTTGCAAAACAATGCACACATAAAAAACAACAATAAACACACAACTCATTTCGCCATCTTCAAGATGACCTCTTAATGAAACACACAAATGTTTCCATCTCCAAGGAGAGGACAACTCTCCTTTGCTTTTCCCTTCCTCCTTTCAACTAGAAATAGATGTGTCAATAACAACCCTAAACCATATCTTGTTCACACAAAGCCAAGATTTTTCAAGTTTATGTAACATTTTCATTTTTCACACCACTTTAGGTTACACTTGATTTGATAGACCTTGTCATTTTAAACATAGTAATATTTTCCAATTTGATACTACCAGTTTTTTTGAATAAACATAACATAAAGATAGATTATGAAAATTTTGACAAACCAATACCCAACCTATACAAATCTTGTTGATTCTTTGGATGTTCTACTAGGTGGGTAGCTTCTTTGAATGGTTTTTCAACAAATTTAAGAAACGACAATTTGGTTATCAATAACCTATCCTTGTACCCTTATTTATAATCCTCTATTTTTTCAATAGCTAACCAATGTTGGTGTGGACACACCTTTATTCAAACTTATTAGATGCATGACGACCAATGATTTCTTTAAGAGAAATTTTGGATAAATATGCTTTCATAGTGTAAATTTGACTAATTATGCTACCTTGAAAGGAACATTCACCTAATTTTTGATATTACAAAATTAGGAAAAAGAACCCTGATGGTGACAAAAAGGTACATGAATCAACGTGATAAAGATACCTACAAAGTTCAAACTTTGAGGTAGCCCTTACCTAAGTAGGTTCAATAAGGTGCACCTTTTTTGAGTAAAAAAGCAATGGATCAGCTGGTTCCTTGACCTTTTTCGCTGTTGGTGTTATCTTTAGTCCGTATATTGATAACTTCAGACACCCCTTTGGCCTTTTAGTTGTGGGCTGTTTGAGGTCCACACGCACCCAAACCATCAAATTTAGGAGATCTGATGTCTTTTTTTTTTTATAAACATTGTTTGCACTTTCCTGGACATTGGGCATACCACTCTTTTGAGATGTGAAGAATATTTTATCGGTGGGGAGGGGAGATAAAATCCTTCTGGAAAACTCAAGTTCATGCCAAGTTGATGTTAATGCCAAACAAGTTGCAATTTGCCAAAAGTACCTTGGCTTCGTTCCGGCACGAAGACCTAAAATTCAGAAGAGTCCTAATTGCAGGCAGTTTAAAAGTTTTGCCTGCTTCTTGTTTTCATCTGGCTGCCCATTTTCCATTTGCTCATCCAAGATGTGTCTGGTAGTGATGCGACACATTTTAGAGCTGCCCAAACACATTTTGGGTCTTGTTATTTTTATTGTGGGTCTGTAATGACACCCAGTGTCCAATATAGGTCCAGAATGTGCATAACATGAAGCTAAATGTATCTTGGCAGCATTCATCTTTTATGAGAAAAAGATGATTGGGGCTAAGGGCAGACAAATGTAAAGAGAAAGGAGGCAAGTACTTTTGTTCTGCCTGCATTTAGGACCCTTGGCTGCTTTATCATCTTCCATGCCTGCCTGCCTGCCCAGCAGTGTGTGAATCTGAATTGGAGGTATACCCGAGAACCCAAATTGTGTATATAATTTATATGGACTCCAGGTTTTGTTTTTCTACTTTTGTCAAGTGGGTGGCCTGGTGATCGTCCAGAAGAGGAATGAGCCAAATTTGGCTACAGGTCAGACAGTAAAGTAGATTTTTTAAGAATCTTGCCTAGTTGTGGCAACGTATAGAAACTCATTGTCTAAATATGGCGAGATGTGACTTTTTTTTTTATTCCTCAAAATATGGTGACTTTTGCAGTTTTTTTGTGTTCACTCGGGGTTGGGGAGGGGGCAGAGGGTTTTGATGACAACACCTTGTCTCTTGCGTTTTCACTGCAGTGGCAGAAAGAAAATTTCTAGTGGGCCTAGTAACAAGATCAACTTTTCCTCCATCAAGGGCGAGGCATTTGGAAAAGTAGAATGCCTTTTTTTCTTTTCATTTTTCCAGTGATACCGGGGCAGGTCCACTAGGTATCAAGGGATTTAAAAAAAAAGAAAAAGTAAATAAATAATAAAATTAAAAATATTTTTGGTGCTTTATGTCGGTTACGCCCCCCTCCTCAGGCATTACCCTTCTCTCAAGTTGACTCCAAAGACAGTCTGTCGGGGATTACTTACTACCAGTGTTTGCTTTTATTCTTTTTCTCTTTCTTTTCTCAATTTCATTATATAGGTAGGTAGCCCCACTGGTGACCTTCCAAAGAGGATTTAACATTTAACCAAATCTACATATAAACAAAATACAACAGTATAAACATTCAATCATCCTTTGCATTGTTGGCTAACCTACTGCAACCTGATCTAGAATCTGACAATTTCAGATTTTATACTGTTTAAATTTTTTGATATAAAAGAACCCCCCAAAAAACACTCATTTTTTGCATTTTCAAAGGAAACAAAATCCACCAACCGACAAAACTTTGCCACAGAAAAATAAAATAAAATAAAAATAAAAACTGATTACTACTTGGCTCCACACCTGAGACTCCCGGCCCTCATTAGCTCTCTTCATACACACTAGCTAGCCAATCCCAGTCATATACCTACACAATACCAGTTGGGGAAGATGGAAAAGAAATGGGTTAACATGGCAGAGAAATGAGTACCTGGAAAGGAGTTGAATGTTGAATTCCTCATGATGCTCAAGTGGTGTGGCAAAAGATCTGGGTGAACTTTGTCATCTTCCTCAGCTACCTACTACTGACAACTCCATCTCTCAACTCATTACTTGCTGCAGTTCAGTGGGTATTTTCTTTAAGTATTGGGCAATGCCTTTAGGCATGGATTACACATTCACTTTGGTCTACAACACCTTAACCCTACAAGTAGCTTGGACCTTAATGGACAGAAATAGGTGAGCTTTAGACTTAGATTAAAAGACTGAATACTTTGAACTTTAAAAGCTTGACAGGTAAGTTATGGGTAGCCAAATAATTTGATATTCTGTTTATATTAAAGATCTCCTCCATTGTTATGCATCTCAAATTTACTTTGTTCCTCTACAATTTTTGTAATTATGTTTTTTATCTTACCTTAAGAAATGCAAATTGCTCCATACATTTATTTTTTGGGCGGAAATGCTTTGCAACCTTGGCAAGAAAAAATAAATAAAACAAGAATATTTTGTCATAGATCCCCTTTTTTTTGAGGAAAAAAATGTCAAAATTTTGAGATTTTTAGTGTGTGCAGAAAATGTGACAATACCATTTTGACTGCATTTTTTTAATTTCAAGGCAATTTGTCACCCTTGTTCTATTGTTTGGAGAGCTTTATAAAAGATTGTCACCAATTAATGCTAAATCTATCTTGAGATTGTATAAAGTTACATCAGAAAATTGGAAAAAAAAAAAAAACCCTGAGACTTCCATATAAAGTAAAATGAGGTAATGTCCATTGCAAATATCTTAAAATAGAAGAAAGATTAATGTAAACTAATGTGACCTATGCCATTGGCCTTAGTGTGAATTGGTTACCCAACTAATTCCAAAATCATTTTTTGAATTCAATTGAATTTTCAATGATAAAAACTACTCAAAATTCAATATCTTTCACACCTTAGGTCTAATTTTTTTCAAATCACCTTCATTAAATCCTACTCATAGAGTGCTTCAATCCAACAATACCAAGAGCATACCCAAATAACTCTATTATTTTTAGCTTTTATTGAAATGAATTCTCATTGAAAACATTGTTGAATATGTGATAACTTTTTCATCATATGTGAAAATATTATGAAACCAACCCCATGCACCTGTACTCATCAAGGGCATTCCAAGGATATCCAGAGCACAGGACAAAATGCTGTGGCTCTGTAGAGCTCAATGTGCAAAACAAACAAACAGACTACCTTCCTTCATAGATTGCATTGGGCCTTGTGTAAATTTTTACACTTTCTTTTTTGGTTTACTCAGTCCCTGCAGCCACCCACTAGGTGTTTTTGTTTCATTCGGGTCTGGCATGGCAGGCAGACCATGTCATTTTCTTGACCACATTATATGACATAATCTTCCGATGATGTGATCATACCCTTGTAATAGAGACCAACCTGTCGCTAGTGAAAATTATTTCTTTTCTTAATGGTTGAATCTAAGTCCCTGGACCATAAACCACTCCAAGGTTTTGCACTTTGTATTTGAAGGCAAGGTCCCCACATAGAAGACCATTACTTTGTCAGTTGAAGCAAAACCTTTAGCCAATGACATGCAAACCTTTCACCATTTGAATTTAGAAACCTTCCTTGCTTTACATTTTGAAGGCTTGCTCCTGTCTATCTTCCTTAATTTTCCATCCTGCACCCTCAAGGTTACAACCCTCAAATTAGGGGAGGCCCTGTTTTGTAAGCCTTCCTCCATACTTAAAATGTCATGGAATGACCTCACCCGTGCCCACAACTACTTGACCTATGACCAATAATTTGCAGAAAGTAATTCATGAAAAGCTTAGCCAAAAAAAGAAAGAGATTTATTGATATATGTCAAAATTGTTGAGAATTGAACTTTGAACTTGTGAAAAAGTATTGATTGCTCCGAAAGTTGCCTGTTACTATTAAAACTACACAACATAATGACCTATACTTTACATACTACGGTAGCACCTTTACCATTTCGGCAGTTTGCTGCCGAATAATTAATTAAATTTTAAATATTAACTTCAGCACTTGGTTTTTTAATTCTGCAATTTTTGGCAGTAATAAATATAAAAAAAGAAGCATTGTTGGTGTTATCAAAGAGTATAGTGTGTCCCGACTGATGAAGCTTCTAGTTTAGGTCCTGGAAGGTCTGCAGTTCAAACTTTGACAGTCCCAATATTTTGGTTTATTACAGTTTCGGCACAAATAACAAATACTTTCTTAAAAATTCGACAAAAGTGGAAAATATTTTGATTTATGCTGAAATGATAAAGGTATTATGGTAGTTCCTCAATTGTCAAAGGGTAACTACGGAATAATGGGTTTTTTCTCAAGTTTTTGTTTTCACTTTAGTGACAAGCATACCAAGAGGGATGTAGCGTTAAATGACAACCAGCATTTAGGACCTGTCTGGGGAAA
>Ga0116228_10000704_pt1 | contig 26189 bp, 11 predicted proteins | sample S1TSphfallax_2_FD_89694 | JGI IMG/M metagenome (GOLD analysis project Ga0116228, IMG submission 89694) | Host-associated microbial communities from peat moss isolated from Minnesota, USA - S1T2_Fc - Sphagnum fallax MG | ecosystem: Host-associated > Plants > Peat moss > Unclassified | place...
ACACCAACTCAATGTGAGTCCATGCTATCATATGGTCACAATGGTGCCATTTTTATGGATGCCACATTTGGCACAAATGACATGAAATTCCATCTATTCACCTTGATGGGATTTGATGATCATCACATTGGTGTCCCTTTAGCTTGGATCATTACAAGTAAACAAACAGTTGAAGATTTGATTAAATGGTTGAAACCATTAAAAGATAAGATGTTATCACACATGCCACATGATGCCACATGGGAAACCATCATGTTTTCTCGTTGATGATGCACCTTGAAAATTGAAAGGATTACGATTAATTTTATACTTAATATTTACTTTGTGTTTATTTCCTTAAATGTTTTTAAATATCTTTCATAAAAATTTTGATTATTTCAAATTCATTTTATGTTGTATTAACCCCATCAGCTCATGGACATTTTACTGCATGTGTGTCTTTATTAGGGCCATATGGGGTATGGACAAGATTCCCATCAACCTTTGTTATTAGCATGTTCTCAAAGCATGGCACTTCCGTGGTTGTTACAATGTAAGAGATCACAAATGAATATAAAGAAAGCGATGTGACATTTTGTGAACATGCCACCTCACACATGAGAATATTGGCATGTAATATTCGTAACATATGCCTCACAAAGGCAAATGCAATTTTACATCCAAGATTGTGTTACAATACGTAGAAGATGGATTGAGAAATAATGTCAAACGACTCAAAAATTGACATAAAACAATGTTTAATCACACAAATGTGCATGCTAAAGGATGTCATGAATAAATGTCTCAATTATTAATAAAGATTATTGCCATTAACACTTAGAATTTTGTTTTAAAATTAATTTTGTATGGAGGAAACCATAGCCCAAATTCTTTGAACATCGTGTGTTCAACACACACATGAAGTTTAATATGGTACAAAGGTTATTATTATTTCCACTAAATCCCAAAATCCTAGTTGGTAAAGGTAAGTATGGCTATAAGTATTGCAACAAAGCCCAAAAATTCCAATTGGTAATGGTAAGTGTGGGTGTAGGTATTACAACAAAACCCCAAAATTCGAGTTGGTAGAGGTAAGTATAAGTGCAAGCATTGCAAGTTTAAATGAATAATCAACCCTAAATGCAATACTCATGTTTTAAAAAAACCCATATAAATGGTTTGGATACCTTTAAGTGAAGACCTAACCCTAAACACAATACCCACATGCAAGGTCACTTGGAAATAACCTAACCTTATATGTAATACTCACATTCATGATCACTCTAAAATTATGCATGTGGGGTTTAAGCCTCTTTAAATGAAAATCCTGCCCTATATGCAATACCCACATCTTGGGTCATTCTAAAATAATTAGTTAATCTCAAAATAGTATGTTAACAAAGGTGTGTATAAAAGTTGGGGTTGTTGATTAAGAGTTCCATTATTCTTACTTTGTTTCATTGAAATTGAAAAGAGGTTGTATTGTTTGTGCAACAAATAATACAATGACAATTGTGATCAAATTTATCTTAGTGTAGGAATTTTTCATGGAAAATTTGAACTTGCAGTCTGTAGTGTGGAATAATTATCTTAAACAATGATTTCAATAACTTATTAAAACAAACATATAATGAAGTTAATCAATCAAATATCAAATTAATCAATCTGATTTTTAGATCCAACTTTTTATTATCTAAGTAAATAAAGTTAAACCAAATGATTATCTAATTCTTGATAATTAATCATTTAAAATATCCAAAATACTCATCTATTAATCATTTAATTATATGACAAATGTTTTTGATATTTCATTAATTATTAAAAATAGTTTTTTCATCATACACTAAATTGGGAAGAAATTTATAGGGTTTAAACATATGTGAAACAATATAATTCATTCTATATCTTCTTCAAAGATATTGGAAAAATTAGGTTGGAAAGATCACACAAAGGTAAGAAACAAACCTTATGCCAAAAACCCAACCCTAAATGCAACACAAAGTTTGTCGAGATCAAAAAATTAAAAGTTCAAACTTAAATTTTTTTCAAATATGTTCATATTTATGTTTTTCCCCTTTTAAAGTTATCATTTCAAAATATATATATATAAAGTTTTTAATTTAATAAGATTTTAAATTATGTATGAAAAAAAAATCAAAGCACATGATTTATTTATTTATTTATCGTTTCACATAATAATAAAAATGATCTCTCCCATATATTAATCCTATGTCTGATTGAAATTTTATTTTATACTTTTATGATATATAGTAAATAATTTTTTGGTTAAAATAATCATATACTAGGTCAGAAATATTTTATATTTTATACTTATATAACACAAGTCCTTATGTAAACTTTATTTTTTATGATGTATAATATTGGTCCAAATATATTATTATTCATAACACATTATATATAAATAATGATATTATGGAATTAAATTGTTGATTCATTTCAAAACATATAATATTTTCATATTTATTTAAAATAATATAAATATATATAAATATATATATAATTTTAATTATATATATTAACATATGGTTACCTATATTGTAATTATTTTTAATGAACGTTGTTTTTAAAGCAAAGTTAAAAATTCCAAAATATTCATAGTTTGGTGTAAAAATATTCATAAGCTCTTAAAAGCCATGCCAAAGTTTGTGTGGATTTGGAAGCTTTGTGAGGGCCAAGTTGTTATGTAATGTTTTCGACACCTTCCAAAGTTGAAACATGATTCAACTAAACACAGTAGTGTTCCTAAAAAAATCAACCAAGAATCCGTAGCTTTAACAAATTAGTAGCTTCAACAAAAACTTATCGCCAAAGTTGTTAGATTGCATAAAGTGTCGACATTGATCAAGCTAAGCAACCTACCCTAAACATGAGTAATAGGTTAATAAGCTACTTATTAAGTAATCTAACTAACTACCTAGTAGCTACCTATGTAATATAGGCCTATTATGTAGTTTATTCAGTAATGTAGGCTTTCTAGGTTACTATCTTAGATGGTTTAGGTAGGTATTGAAAGTGGTTGAATTTATTAAGTAAACATACTAATTATATATGTAGTCTACTAGCCTAGACCACATAAGCTTAATAGTTTAATGTCTATTCCTTATTATATTATAACATATTAAATTGGAACTAAAAAATATATTAAAAAAGCACATTTTTTCATATAATTGTTATAAGTATATATTATTGGATTATGATTCAAATTTAGAGTTTGGGAAACTCGAAATTAACTTTTTTTAACAAGTTTATAGTAATTAAAAGAAATCTAAAGTGTAATTTAGGCTGAATTTTATATGCAAAACAATGCAATATATATTTTAAAAGAAAGTTCAAGAAACCAACTTGGAAATATTAGCAACTGGTAAGAGACATACCTTCTTTTATGTATTGTTATAAATTTTATTTAATTATTCTAAAAATTAAGTTAAATTTTTAATTGGTAAATGTAAATATGTTTATGGATATTGCAAAATTATATGAAATCTTAACCCTAAATGAAATAGCCATATTCAAGTTCATTTCAAAATATCCCATAAGTGATTCAAGTAAAACCTATAGTGAAAGGGCAACCTTAAATGTAATACTCACATGTAAGGTCGCTTTAAAATGCCCAATATGTAGTTTGGTTGCGCTTTTGAATGGAGACCAAGTCTTAGATGCAATACCTGCATGCAAGTTCATAATGAAATAATCCATAGGTGATAAAGGCAAATTTTATGTGAAAACCCAACCCTAAATGTAATATTCACATGTAATACTCAATAAGTGGTTTGGGTACCCAAAATATGTCTTTTTATATACCTAAATTAATTATTATTCTGAATTAATTTTATGACAAAATGCAAGTATTATAATGAATGTAAAAAACCAACAACTATTATGGGACCTATATGCGGGTATTACAATAAATGTAAAAATCAACAACTATTATGGGACCTATATGTGGGTATTGCATATTTGAAAATGGCCTTATAAAATTTATAATAGAAAATGATGTAAGTATTGCACAATGTTCATTTTGATCTTTATAAACCTTAAACAAATTAATGTTATCTATTCATATGGGCCTATTTAAGGTTTGATTCTTGCATCTAAAGTACTGACAAAATTATGACAAAAAAGACATATACAATTAACCATATACCGATCAAACATGTGTGACTAAAAACAAACATTATGTTAATAAAAGATGTACAAAATTGGGTGGATCAAAAATTAATAAAGAACCCAATGACAAGAAAAAGGTTATTTATAATATATCAAAGTTCAAAAATTAGGTAGTTCCAAAAAATAAAAGAGCTAAAAAAACCTAGCTAACTATATAAATTAAAAACCCTAAACCATATCATTATCTATAATCTTGTGTTTAGTTTAATAAACAATTGATGCATTTGCAACCTTTGCTACATAACGAGCAATGTATAGATGGTGGCATTAACTTTCAACATGAACTGCATTTACAATAAACTCTTCATTTGTTATGCCTTAAACCCTATAAACACCCAAAAACCACCAAATTAAACCTTAACACACCTTGGATGAAACAAAATTATTAAAAAAATAAACATTGATTATTATTGTTTCTTACCTTCCATGAATCATTTTAGGTTCATGGAAATCCAATACATCTATCAATTCTTCTATCCAACTTGCTTTAATGGATTTTCGATCTCAATTTTTTACATCCCATGCCATCTTCAATCGTCATGCATATACAAAACGGGTGGATCAAATCATCTCTTGTAAATCTTCATCCTTCTCCATTCCTGATGTTACATTTCGAGGCATGCTTCCCACACCCTAAGCATCAAGACCCAACACCTACAACAATTGTTTTAAAGTTAATTTGACCAAAGTTAATTTTAGGAATGATGGACATTATTCTACAACAGTTACCAACTTATCCCACTCGCGTTGTGCTTTAGCACAAGCGTAACTAACAACCTTTTGATCATTCCCCCTTTGCATAACCATGACATTTCCCAAGATGCAAACATTCATTTTAGCATGGTCTTGTTGTCAAGGACCGCTTTCAGAAGTTAAAAGCTTCCTCGATTTGGCCTTTTTTGCCACCAAACCATGCACCTCCTTCATATGTTTGGTCACCAACCATTTGGCACAATATGCGACAATGTAAGTGCCAACTTTACACTTCCATTTTGACACAACCTTCATCCATTCTTTGTCCTTCTAAGCCATATTAAGTGGACAAGGAGGTGCCAATGGTTGAAAAGGTTGGTCGATTTCAAATTTTGAACTTATACTAAATTTTTTTTTTTAAAAGTCATTATTTTGTAATTAAAAATTGTGAACCCTAAAACCGTACACATAAAGAGTTCAAAAAATAGAATGTAAGTATTATAAAACATAAAATCACACGATCAGATACAACTCTTGCAAACTTTAACAGTTTTAAAGTATTGCAATAAAAAAAACTATGAAAAAATCCCACACTTTCCATCAAATGATGGAAGGTGCGAATATAATTAATCTTAAAAAAACTTATACAATTTTTTTAATTTATGTTTAATCTAATGTTCGTAAATTCTAAAACAATTTAACCCACCATTTAAATTATAAACTATCACCATTGTGAACTTTAAGCCACATGGATTGCTTGATTCATCAATTCTCAATTTTGATGAAGCAACATTTTGTTCCCAAAGTTTTAGTTATAATGGATCAACGTTTTCCTTCCCAATTGTCTGTTTTGATGAAACAACATTTTGCTTGTGAACTTCCAAATCACCACCACCTTTTTTCAATCTTTGTCCTCTAGCCATTACAACCTTCAACACTAAAAAAAACCACCATTTCATTGTTAATTGTCAATTCTAATGAAGTAGACCAAAAGGACCAAAGAAAAAAAAAAGGTGACCATGTGTTACCATCTTACTGCCATCACCTTCTTCACAACACCACCACCATAGAAGAAGGTGACGACATTATTATTGTCACCTTCTTCATAGCAAAACCACTAAAAAAGGTGACAATATTTATTATTACCATTTTTAGCAGTAAAGCCATCAAAGAAGGTGACAGAAGTTGTCATCATCTTTTTCTTCTTTGCACCACCACCATAGAAGAAGGTGACGACTTTGTTGCAACAGAACCATAGAAAAATGAGTCGTCCTTTTCTTTTTTTCAAACACAAAAAAAGGCAACATCAATAGTTATCATGGCCTTCTTCATTGTAGCAAAACCAAAGAAGAAAACGATGGCGCATTACGTCATCATCTTCTTCTTCTTCTCAAGCACAAAAAAGAAGGTGATGGTAGTCCCTACAATAAAACCTAAAAGAAGCAGGTGACGATAACAACTATCATCGCCTTCTTCATTGTAATAGAACCAAAATGAAAAGGCCACAATAGCTTGTTGCCATCGCCTTTTTCATTACAACAAAACCAAAAAAAAGAAGGCAGAGCAAACTATTGTCACCTTCTTCATTACAACATAACCAAAAAGAAGAAGGCACAACAAGCTATTGTCGCTTTCTTCACTATAACAAAACTAAAAATAAGAAGGCATAACAAGCTACTACCGCCTTTTTCATTGTAACAAAACCAAAAATAAAAAGGCGCAACAAGCTATCGTCACCTTTTTCGTTGCAACAGAACCAAAAAAGAAGGCAATGACAACTTGTTCTCTTTGCTTTCTTCACTACAACAAAACCAAAAAAAAGGCGATGGCAACAAGCTAGCATTGCCTTCTATACTACAACAAAACCAAAAAAAAAGGTGACGACAACAATTGTTGTCACCTTCTTCGTTGTAACAAAACCAAAGAAAAAGGTGATGGCAACAAGTTACCATTGCCTTCTCTGTTATAATAGAATTAAAAAGAAGAAAGGAAAAAGGCAACGACAAAACTTATTATGGCCTTCTTCATTGCAACAGAACCAAAAAAGAAAGCGACGATAATAATTGTCATCGCCTTTTTCGTTATAACAGAACCAAAAAAGAAGAAAAGGGAGGGCAAAAAAACCTTCAAGGTCCCACTCTAGGTTGTCACTTTTGTGACACGAACCTAACTCCTTAAGGAACTCAAATATGAATCCCAAATAGAAAACAACGGAAGAGTAAGAAGTTGAGCATGCTCCCTAGTTCGTAGCACTTTGGAAAGGTAGAGGGGCGTGCTGGAGCTCCGGGATGGGACTAGGAAGAATTGACGAGCTTCACTTACTCACATAACCCTGCACAAAACCAACACAAGGTGGTTAGTGCATAGTTTGAGCACTTTTGGTGCTAAGACAAGCCACAAGCAACTAAGACACACAAGACTCACCACGGCCCAGACTTGGGGGAAGCCACCACCTTCCCCCTTAGGCTATACTTTGTGGCTACCCACAGGGCCCACATCTAAATGGCTTTTTGTCCCAGGACTCCCAAGTGGGAGTCTCGAAATTGCCAAGGTTGGAACTTCCATGATTTTGGGGCGCTATAACTTTGCATGAAAACCTTTGATGGAGATGAGGTCTAAATCAAAATTGTAGCCCTCTTCGAGAGCTTTCCAAAGGTATATCGCACATCACTTGCACGCAAGTAAATCGGGTCGATTTCTGATTTTTAATGGTCGGGAGTCAAATTGCCAATTCAACTCCCGGCTGTTCTTTTGGCCATAACTTGTGTTTCAAATGTTCAAATGGGTGATACAAGCCCATTTTGGACATCTATGTTCCAAGAACTTTCCCATGATATAAAGAACTCTTCAAGCCATTGAGTTTTGACCCCTACAATCACCCTCTAAAGATTCAGGAATCCACCGAAACTCCAACTCCTAATGTGGGAATTCCCTTGGGGGTGTGAGGGGGTATTCCCTCACACTTTCTTACACTCCCGAGAGCATGCGGTATGACTCCTGGGTTTCCCTTTTGGCCTGTAACCTTGCAACCCATTGCCTTAGTTGTGAGCCCAGGGCTAGGGTTGCAACATTTGGTTTTCATTTTAAGCATGTTGTCCTAGGTCCTACTTCAAGCGAATTACTCCTGCTTCAAGCACATTGTCCTTGCTCCCACTTCAAGCTCTCCCGAACTTTGATGATGGAGTGAGCGCAAAATGAAGTGAAGTAGGTAGGAGGGAGGAAATAGGTGGGAGGGAGGTAGGAGGGGGGAGGTAAGTAGGAAGGAAAAACTTTGGGGCTGAAAAAAGGCTGAAAAAACCAAAAACTTTGGGTAGGGGAGGATGTGTTTTTGGTTCATCCCCAAAATGGCTTAAATAACCTCATCTTCAATTGGTGCATTGATGGATGTTGGTTCACTCCAACCAATGAATCTATTACCTTGACAAACCCCTAAGTATATAACAAGGAAAATGTATATCCTTCCCAATAAGTAAAAATGTTGTTTACACTTTTAATTACCCTACCTAGTTTATACATATTTTAGATTGATCTTATTTTTATTTTCCTAACTCATAAATAGTTGAAGTTTACCTTTACCTAAGGAGGGTAATTGTTTTGAAAAAAGTAAAATTCTATGTACATGCCAAAATCAACATACAACATATATGTACTTTCATATTTTGAAATGCATGTGCTTATAGTGGATTTTTCTGAATTATGATGACAAACTATTGAAAATATTTTCAGTTGGCATTTTAGTTTTATTCAATACATTAACTAATTTGAAAAAACCATTACCACAATATGATTTGGAAACCCTTTAGATTTTACCACCATTTTCCATTATAAAACTATTTCAAACATATGTTTAATGATATTGATTACATTTTGTTAATTTTCTATAGGATGTTTGATATTTCACATTTTCATCATTATAATGCCAATTGCAAAAATAAATTGTCCATTTCAACTTCAAAATGTGCCAAAGTACAACTTAAATAAGTTTTAACTTATATTTGTTCACTTACATTCACATGGTATGTGTAGGGTAAATGATGAAATGTTTACCCCTACCTTTACTTTCGAAATGGGATAAATGTTTGTCACCTACCTTTACCTTTGCCCATATCAAAAAATTTGCACAACCTATATACCTAGTTTGAGAACTTTTTAAAGCCTATGTACCTTTTCCTAATTGATATCTATTTCAAAACTTCATATTTACAAAAATTACCTAGCTGATGTATTGAAATCAATATACCCACCTAACAGTACTATGGATTTTAGTTTCAAATTTTCATGCAGTTTTTAGTTTGGGCAGTAAAGAAGAGAATTGTTTGTTTATGTCAAATCCAAGACTTTGGAGAATGCTACTAGGTAACAACTTTGTGAATATATAAGTTCCTCTCACATCTAATTGAAAACAAATAAATTTATTCACAAATTGTGTGCAATGGGGTTTGGTTGCAATTTAAGTAAAACCTCATATCAACAATTTTGTCAATTCTTTATATTTTGACAACGTAATAGAGAAATTCATAAAGTAACCTTACATTTGGTTAGGGCTTTCACCCCAAAACCCTTATTTCACCCAAAAAGGCTACCTATTTGCCAAACTAACAAATTTTACTGAAACAAAGCTTAACAAGTCATTTATTGGTCAAGATATGCACAAAATTTGAAATAAATGATTAATAGTAGTGAAGCTGCAAAAGAGGCATAAATATGAAGTCTTGAACCCCAAGATGGAATGCCTAAAACATCAATTTTGGTGTTCTTAGGAATTTCAATCTTCATTTAAAACCTATGCATTTTTTCAAACTAGCTTTTTTTCTTGCCTCAAGTGTTGATACCATTATTGACTATTTATGGTGTTTTAGACCAATCCAAAGGAGATGAATAGGTCATATTATGTTTTCTAATTAACTAAAGATATGCATCCAAATATTTCAAAAATTCCCTTGTAAAGATTATACATCCATTGAAATTTTTTGATTCATTATCAATTATGCATTTGTCAATTTTCAAATTCAAAATAACCTTTGGATGTACGTACAATTTATGTATACCAAACTTCACATGTTATTTGTGCAAAGACAATGACATTCAAAATTCAAACTTGAAAATCAAGTGGGGGTTCAAATTGAACCCCAAATCTATAAAAGACTTTATGCCCACTACAACACAAGTTGCTTGCAAAACCATTCACCCGTAAAAACACCCCAATGCCCCAACCTCACCCACTCAAAAACTTGTTGTAGCTTGATTAACAATAGAAACACAATGCCCATAAACCCAATGATATATAAAAAATTGTTTGATGAAGGTGATTCACCTAATCACTATCAATCTTCAACTTTTCAAAATATTCAATTTTTTCAACCAACTAATTATTATTTTTAGTTGAAGAAATATCAACTTTAGTATAATTCTTGAAGTTTACATTTGTCATGTAATTCAAGTGTAAATGACCTAACCATTTTTTTTCACAATGAAAATTTGATTAAAATATTCCATTTGTAAATGATAACATTTTAAAGCTTTCAAAACACCAACAAGGTTAACATTTGTTTTTGAAACCTAAATATCCTATGAATTTGTTTGATGAAAAAACCAACATTTAGAAACTAAACCTCATGGGTCCACCACCAAGCAAAATGATTTACACACATAGATTAGAGGATGGATATCCTTTTCTTCAACTTGATCAATAGGTCCATCACATGGTGTTACAAATGTTTCAACAATAGGTTTAATTAAACAATCAAATTAAATTTCCACACCCCATAAAGTTTTTCACAACATGCAAAGATTTGAAACAAAGATCTAACATCACAACCAACATATTATGAATTTGACAGGAATCAAAAGTTTTCAAAATTTCCAAAAAAGGTTTAATTACCTTCACAAGCTCCTCTTACATGTTTATGTTCAACAAATGGAGCTCAACCTCAAAAATGTCAAATTTTTCATTCCCATCAATAAGGATATATGCTTCAAATTTCATATCCATAATTAAATTAACTACAATAATCAAGCCATTTAATAGTAACCAATGGCCTTTGGATTAATTCATCACACATGGTCTCACCATGGGATTTAAGTAATTAGTGACAACTTTCACAATGGCCGACACTTGGGCCTTAAGGACTCTTCGTTGCAATGTTAATGCGTTTTGCCTTCCATAAAACAACAATATGGCTTGCTCAAATTCCAAAGTTTCTTCAAACATTATAACTTTATTCACAACTCTTGTTTAATTACAATCTTTAGTTTTCAAAGCCACATCCCACTCTTAGTGCATGCCTTTTCCCATGCTTGCCTCATTTTCCTTGGTTTTTTCATTTACTAAGTAATTTTCTTCCACAAATTAGTTTGAACATCTTTCACATTCACCAAAGTTAGACTCATAGAAACTTATCATTATTCATCACATGATGACATATTGACACCCTTTTGACATCACATGCCCTCATAAACCCACAAAAGATTGAATGTTTCACAATCAATTATTGATCATAATATTGTAGACATAATTCCCAAGTTGCTACCCTCATTTTTCACAGAAGCAATCACATGTTGAATTAGTCCAAAAAATTCAACATAAATTAGAATTGCAAAGCCATGGCACTACCAATTGTTTCATGCACTTCAAACAACCCAATAGTAGCATGCCTAGGTGTCCAAGCCTCATCCAAATAATTAATGAGCAAAACAAATGTGTCAACACACCTATGGACATCCAAAGATCAAAACTAGTAGAAACATTAGTCATTATAGATTTTAGATTTGGTAATAGATGTATTTCCATGGTCTTTATGACCATTGAAGAAAGTACTTATTTCATAAGGAAGGAACAAAAAGGAAACACAACACAAGGGCATTGGCACAATATTAACCTATGTAGCCAAATGTTTTCACATGTTGAAAGAAACATGTAACCTTTGTGAATACAAAGCTCAAGGTCTTTAAAAAATCTTTGTTGTGTTTCATCACCATTCTTGTTTGGGTTTGTTGACCCCAAAAAAGTAATGATTGTAGAACTAGTGAGTTAACCCTTTTCTTCATGTGTTATCAACTATGTCTACTTTAAACTTTCCTTTAGTAAGTAAACAAAAATGAACATAATTATCAACATGTGTTTTCATGGGAATAATCCCATTGGTTTTGTTGTACTTGATGATGATTTTTCTAACAATGAAACTCTAGTTTAAAATGTGTTATCAAAAGCTTGTTGAAACTTGCAAATTATACATTGAAGCATTTAAGGATCCACAAGATCAACATGTAAATTGTCATTTATGGCAAAAACAATTTAGCAAATAAAAGTCCTATTGTATGATTTCCATAGAGGAATTTTAAATTTCATAGTTTGAAGATGTGTCACACTAGAAAAAATCTTGTGTTTTGCAACTAGTCATTTTATAACTACATGCAACTATGTGTTGATTAAGGGTAAGACTGGATGGTAGTTATCAAAAAAATTAAAATACATGGGGATCATGAGTAGGTATTGTGATGTCTATTATGGGATAAGCTAGATAGAAGAGATTTAGTAGAAACAAAATGGACAATAGTGAAGGATGATTTGGTGAGATTAAGACTGCTAAGGTTGAATTTAAATAATTCAAGGCAAAAGAATTTAGGGGATTTGAGGATGTTTGGGAGTACTTTGAATGAGTTTTTTTTACTATTTTTGGGAAATATAGAAGATAGAAAACAAAATAATTTTTTCATAATTAAAGAACAATTTTTAGGATGAACATATAGTTGTTATTTTTTTAATTTTTTTTCCCATGTTCTTTTTCATGATATGTTCTTTTTCCTCTCTATTAATATGAGAAATAAAATTGTTGCAAAATTATGATAAATTTAAAACTATGCAAACACCTTTGCTATGAAAAAATGTTGTTGAATGGCATTATGGATTATCTATTGATTCTAAATATATATTTTATGAACTGAAAATGAAAATGTGAAATTAAAACAATGTTAGAATATGTCATTTGTAACTTTTTCCACAACTATTAACCACATGTGAGAATTCTACAACTATCTTGCAATAATGTTATGATTATGTCATAACTATTTTAATATTCATTTGTCCATGTGAATGATTTTTATGTGAATTTCATTCATCAATAGGCTACTAAGTCCCATTAGTTACATTAATAATCAAAATGCACCGGTAAATAATTTGTTTAGGTTGTCTTATGAATATATTAAGGGTATATTTGTAGGGGTCTATTAAAGTTATATTTAACATATTTTTAGGGTATATATGAATATATTAAAGATATTTTAAAATTTTAATTAAGGTTATAAAATATATTAATGTTATTTTAAGGATATTACATGTACATTAAAATTCTATTAAATGTTTGTTCAAGTTTTATTATGATATATTGCAATTATATATAATGTTGATATATAATGTTCTTACCAAGGTTGTATCAACATGTATCAAAAGGGGATGGTTGTGAAAACTCAATATTGGTGTCAAATATTAATTAAGTTTTAACCAAGGTTTAACCTAGTTTTAATTTAACCAAGGTTTAGTCAAGTTTTAATTTAGTTAAGGTTTAGCCATTTTTCAATTTAACCAAGTTTTAATTTCACCAAATTTTTGTCACAATTTATCCAAATTTAAACTTGAGTAATAATTAAACAAAGATTTTATAAAAACTTAGGTTAAATGCCATGTGGCTTATGTGGTCTAACCATAAATGCCACATGGATTTAATTTCAATGCCATTTTAGTTATGATAATTAGTAAACTAGGTTAATTAATAGGTAATAGATTAGACTAGGTAATATTTGGTTAATAATACCTAGGTTAATATGTAATAAATTAAGTTCGGTATTAGTTGGTAGGTAATAACTAAGTAAGTAGGTAAGTAGGTAAGTGTTAGTAGATACTACTTATGATTAGGTTGTGACTAAAATGTTTATCCCATTTGGCTTATCTTCCATTTCAATTTTGTAGAATATATAAATAGGTGCATTATAAACATTGATAAAAAAAAAAATTAATCAAAATGCAAATGCCATTTGGGATGAACTAATCAAAAAGTTCAACCTTAAAAGTTAAATCCAAAATGAAATAAGTTCTTCCAAATTAAATGCCATGTGGTCTAGGTCTAAACTTAATTATGTTTAGGCCTAACCTAGGTGCCACATAAGTTATTGGAACCTAGGCAAATAGCTTAGGTGCCATGCAACCAGAATTAAATTTTGTATTTTTAATTTAATTTTTTGAAAATTGACTTAATTTGCCACAAGGTAGCTTTTGAGTTGGCTATGTGTATCAATCTAAACCTAGAATGGATGTGGGAGATTAAATGTTTAATTTTAATTTCAATTTTCTTGAAAATTTGAAATTATGCCATGACAACATGTAATTGTTCAAAAATGTAATCATAATTTGTGATAAATAATAAGAAAAAACTATCGAATTAATGAATGGAGGAATATTATATGGTTGATCATATATTTCATCCATGTGCATTGTATTGATGTCATGTTAAATCACTATTTGCAATTAATGTTGGGTATAACTAAATTTATGCAACTAATGGAAAATTTAGTTGTTAAGTTGTTAGAATGATTTGTGATTAGTTTTTAGTCATAAATTGAAATCACAAAATGGGGTTTTTCTCCTAGTCTCATTAAACATAGATAAATCATTATCACATTGCCAATGAACACTTTCCACATTTGACAAGCTATGAAAAGGAATTATGTTCATATTAAAGGCAACTTCATTGACTCCACCCACATTTTCAAGAATATATATTTTTTCTCCAAATAGCCCTTATGCACAAAATGAACACATTGCCATCCATATTATGCACACACTTGACCACCAAACCCCTAAAATGCCACACTTCATGAACATGATAAAAATCTAAATTATAAATTTTCAAGCTTGAACTTAAAGTTCTCAAACAAATAATCCAATACAAAATTTTGATTAAATTCAAAAAAACAACAAAAATATGGGTGCTATGAAAAACAATTTACCCAATTATGATCATGGACACTTTAGTCAAGTTGAAGAAACCTTTCATGTGCACAAGTTGTTCATTCACAAATAATCAACACCCCAAAACCCTAAAATTTTACACATAATGAACATAATAAAAGTTGAAATGTTTCAAACAAAAGAGCTTGAAAGTATTAAAGTTTCATGCCTAATGAACATGCATACAACCATAAAGTCAATAGTTGACACATATGTTACAAAGGACTCAAAACCTTTCAAACGACAAAATTGAAAACTTTGGAACATCATGCTCGATGAACACATAAATAGACAAATTTTTTATTGTTACTTCAAGTAACAACAACATTGTCGTAACCCTACTTTGAAAGAGTGAGGAAAGATTCACACTCCCGAAATGGGGACTTTGGAGTCTTCCGGGACTCCCAAAACTTCAGAGTTTGATCGCAGGGGTCAAAACACCTCGCATTGAGGCATTATTTATATCATTGGAAAGCTATCGAAGTGTAGATGTCGAAAATGGGCTTGCATGAACCATTTGGACATCTGTAACACAAGTTATGGCAAAAAGAAAGGCCAATAGTCAAATTAACAATTTGACTCCCAACCACTAAAAGTCAGGAATCGACCTGACCCCCAATGCGTGTATGGGGAGTGCAATAAACCATTGGAAAGTTCTCGACGAGAGCTACAACTTTGCTTTAGACCTCGTCCCAATCGAAGGTTTGAGCAAAAAGTTATAGTCCTGCAAAATTGTGGGAGTCTAAATCGTGACAGTTTCGGGACTCCTCCTTGGGAGTCTTAGGACAAAAAACCATTCAGATGTGGGTGCCGTAGGGAGCTATAGAGAATATTATATGGGGGAAGGTGGTGGCTTCCCTCAAGTTTGGGTCGTGGTGTGTTTTGTGAGTCCATAGTTGCCCGTGGCTTGTCTTAGCACTAAAGGTGCTCCAAAAAGTGATCTAATCAACTTGTTGGTTAGTTTGATGTATGTTCGAGTAAGTAACTAAAGCTTGTCATTCTTCCTAATCCCATCCCGGAACTTCAACACACCTCTCTACCCCTTTTAATGTTGAGAGCTAAGAGCATGCCTTGAGTTCCTCACAATTCCGCTATTTGAGTAACTTAGACCCATCTTGGGTCTAACTAGGAACTTGGGAGTGTATCAAACATCAATAAAAAATTGATAAAACTTGTTCCCCCACTCTTCATAATGAAAACCCATATCTAACATCCCTTAACTGTCGAATATATATGTATAAAATACAACATAAAATCATATCTAACATCTTGAAGGTGAAAACACGATCTAAGGAGCCAAAGGTGCCAAGGTAAAAGTCATTTTCCAAGGATTGCACATGACACATTTCATATTTGTGTTAGTTTATAATTAAATTTTTAAAATTTTGGGTACCTCATTTAACACTACATTTTGACTACAAATTGATTTTATATCATGTATATTATGCAATCATGTTTTCTATCATGTAAACATGAACAACTTTTGTTCAAGGCACATTTTCAAAATCCATAATTTTTTAAAACACTTTTTGAACCAAATGTGTTCAAATGGGTTTTAAAAAAAAACTTCATCAATTCAAGCCCTTTTGCCTTTTTAATCATCAATGTTAAAATCCTCTTTAATTTTCAAAAGGAATGGTGGACATTTGGTAAAAAAAAGACATTTGAAAAAAAAACAAAGATTGTTCACTCTTGACATTTGAATGCTTTGAACATACAAAAGCATTATTGCAACTAATGAAAAATATTCCAAAAACCATTATGACAATCCAAACTATTATACTTCATTTATGATCTTTCAAACATATAAAAATGCAATTTAAAAAAGTGTTCACTCATTTGGGTGGCTCCTTTGACTATGTTTTTACCCCTAAAACCTTTGTGGTTGAATATAGATACATGTATGCATAATTATTCAAATGCCCTTCCACTAGTTACATACAAAGACAAATATCAAAAAATGAACAACCTTTGGGTATGACCTTATGCATATCCAATTATTATGCATGTTCATATCTAGACTTTTTCACTTGACCAACCAATACTAATTGATATGTGGTTGGCGGGGGGTTTTGCCCTAAGATCAAGGCACCTTATGAATATCTTTAATGTCTAGCCAATGATTAATACAATATATGATGTTGGAACTTGGGTTACCTGATAAAGTTGTTTTAAACCCAAGTTGTCACATGAGCAAACTGGCAATCTTTCTATGGAATTTTTTGGACACTTTATGAAAAACAATTTGAAAAAACTTGGAAAAACATGTTCTTTGGGTGTAAAAAATTTTCAGCAAAGAGTCATCACCTTTGTGAAATGAAAAAGATTGGGTTTAGAGCAAACTAGCCAAACTGAAAAGAGAACCTCTAACCTGACAGACCTAATATGTAATATGACAATAATATGTCCTGAGTATGTATCTCAAGTTTGGACAAATTAAAGAATAGTTTTTAGAAATTTTCTTTTGTTGAAGCGGAATTGAGATGGTAGTACTCAGTGTGGTTTTCTTGGCGAATTTACGCAATGTTTTTTCAGAAAATGAAAAAAACCACCAAAAATTTGTGTGTTTCAGGGATTTTCGCCGTTTTTGAAAAAACAATTAAATTAGCCATATTAGCCCTAAATCCTAAACCTAGCCACTTCCTAGCTCGTCACTTGTAGCAGCAGTTTTGTGAAATTGCTACATCGTAGACAGTCGTCATTTAATGCTACATAACTTAATGCTACTTAATGATGGGTATCGTCGTGCGTGGACTACTGCGTACTTTGAGGAATATGAAAGAAACAAGCCTGGCAGTACTGCGGGTACAGCTTGTATTTGTACTTGGACTGGGATCATACTACGAACTTTTCTTTCGTCGGACCTTTCCCTTCTCTTCTCCTAGAACGAACTTCCCCTTCTCTTAGGGCGCACTAATCGCCGCATCTCATTGACAGTTCCTGCCTGCCTGTAAGAGCATCTTTGCCTAGTGGCTACAGCACAATCTCCGGGTGAGGAGCATCAAAGCCCCTAGCATTGCGTTTTTTCTTCCAAGCACAGTGCTTGGATTGGGGATTTTGATCTCAAGCACAAGGTTTGGATTGGGGTTTTTTATTCCACACACACGTGGAATTAAAACTTGGACTTGTAACTTTGGAATTGGGTGTGAAAGCATTTAAATATTCTTAGAATTTGAAATTTTATAAACATGCTTGACTTGCATGGGCTCTAAATCAGTGTTGGTTGATTATTGCTTTTTAGTAATACTTCACTGAGTAGATTATTAAAAGAATTCTAAAACTTTAAACCTTTGGTTATCGATTTCACTGTGAAAATAATAACCCAATTTGTCGATTTACCCAGTTATTTTTTGGGTAGTAACTGTCGATTATGCATGAGAGTTAGATTTCAAATACATATCTGAAAATTGTTGATTATAATGTCAGTTATCACCCCGACATTAGGTTTTTACTTTTTCATTTTTATCTTTTTTCTATTTTTATCATTAAAATTTAACATTTTAGTATTGATAACCTACTTGGATGACACCTGGGTCTTCTAAGTAGATTTTGAAAATTCAATACTAGGCAAATAAGTTATTAACCAAGTTATTAAACCAGTGTTGTGAGGGTTTCCGGTTTGAAGGGTAAAAGTCAGCAATTTAGGGTCAGGTTCTTGTAACCCAGACTTGAGTTCACATCAACTTGTTGGAATTGGCACAAGAACCGGACCATGGAAATATGTTTTGCTAGATCTGGAACCATGAAAAAATATTTTTGAAAACAGGGTAAGGATAAAAATGTAAAAAATTTGACATTCTTCAAAAGTTAATAAGTAGACTGAACTTTTCAATTGATTGTTCAACTCTATATTTAGCTAGACTCCTATTTTAATTTGTCATTAAACTTTGGACTGACATAATGTTTAGCATTGGGGAATATGTAGTGTGTACATGAAACTGGGTCCAAAGGTTCTTGAATTTGAAAAAAAGGGATAGAACCAAAACTGAAGGGTTCATATTTTGGAAAAACCTGTCTCAAACCTGTACCCAGAGAATGGCCGCAAAAATATTAAAATGTCCCAAGTGGACTGGAGATTCTCCCCAAAAGGGCAGAATCTGACAACACCGGTTTAAACCTCATGATGGGAATCAAAATCCACAGGCTTGAATCAGAACCCCCATGCTAGGGGTTGGGCTTTGAAATTGCAACTTGCTAATGGAATCTACCCAAGTTAATGGAACTTTCTTTGAGGCAATGGGTACGGTAAAAGTATGGCCTTTGTACCTATTCCATTTATGGGCGATGGCCTATTCCTTTCTATTGGGTTTTCCTGTTGCTTATTTGTACCAATTGTACTCACAGAGCTATTAATGTGTTGTCACCATATTTTTAAATGTGCCTTTGTGTTTGAAAGCATGGGTGAATGGTGAACTATGAACCGTGAGTAAGTGCTTGCAATCGTACTTTTACCTTTTGGTTAAGGTCTTTTAGTTGTTATAATATAAATTCAGCTTGGGGTATTTTGAACTTATCAAACCATCTCCACTTAGCATGTGACCTCGGCATTGCACTGAAAATCTTGGATTAGGTCTTATATCCTAAAAAGGGGTTTGAGCCTATGAGAAGTAAGTACCTATTATTACTAAGGAAGTTGCACAACTGAATTCCCACACAATACCCACTTAACATTATAAGACACTGGAAGAATGTAAGAGATGTAACTTACATATTTTTGGGTTAAAATCATCCATGTGCTTAAAAACTTGATTGTTATGTGGGCTACAACATTGTGGAGCTCATCACATGTGCTTAAATATGTGGATTGCTCACCCAAAAACATGCACATTTGCTTTTGTGAACATTCTCATATTAATCAAAAGAACACATAACTTGATTACAACATAGGTTTGTTACACAAAAGGCTTATCCTAAGGCTTAACACAAAATAGCAACATGAAATTATGAAAAAGAAAATTTATCTTGAATTTCAACCATTACTAGAAACCATGCAATTGGATCACCTACAGTACCACCCAATTTGATTTGGGTGGACCCATGCTACTCCAAACCACCAAAGTTAATGGTTAGTGGTTTTGGTCATGTGACATACCATTATAGTGAGAATTTGAATGGACACCTCCATTGGTTATTATTTTGTTGTTAATAAAATATTTGAAAATTGTGGGTTAATATTTTGGGCAAGGTTTTTATTTTTATTTTTTCATACTTCCTACTCAACAAACCATTTTTCATCATAGTTGGGGCTTCCAATAATAACATAGCACATTTTTTTCAGGTTTTTTGAATGGTTCTATGGGTGGGTTTTAGGTGGTTTCTTGAATAATTTTATTGGTAGTGTTATAACAGTCTTGGCCTGTTCCACTTTGGGTGGTTTAAGATGGTCTCAACTTGGGGATTGGTGGAACATATTCAACTATGGCCATTATTGTACTTGCTCATTACATTAGAACTTTATAAACAAAAAAAAAGCAATTATTTTGCCACATTTTGTAAGTGCCAAATTTTGCATACATGGCAACCAAGTTATTTCCAACAAAGACAAATATGAATTGCATCCATTTTCAATGGTCTATTCATAATCATACTTGCTCCAATCAATAAATAAAAATCCTTGAAAGCTTGAAAATATATTTGAATAACTTAAAATCACATCTAAAATTATATTTGAAAATGATGACAACAATGTTGCACTTGTTGCCTTTTGAACCAAAAACAATGGATAATCATTCTATCATGTTTTCTTGATGTCACTTTATGCTAATATAGGTCATTTACAAGCTACATTTAACATGAATCCTATCCACTTTCAATGGTTTGAGAATTGTTCACAACTAACATATTTGCCTTGATCTTCAAATGCATCTACATTGACACATGCATTTAGCACCTCCATGGTAGTAAGAGAGTTGGGCTACACAAATTTATATGAGTTCAAAAATCAAACCTAAAAATCATACTAAGGCTCAAAAAAACAAGCTTTGATAATTCAAAAAGAAATTACAACATTGAAAAAGTAAAATATGAAATTGCAAAAGCTTTGAGAAACAAGTAGAAAATCTTTAAGAAAACATCAACAAGAATGGGAAACTTTTTTTGAATGAAACACCAAAAGTCAACTCTACAAGGTACTACCGTAAAAGATGCACAAAGTTTGGAAGGAAAAAATGAATTTGAACTCATGTATTAAATATAGTGTTTCAAATGTGTATTATTATCTAATATACAAGGCATCTAACATCTAGCAACACAAGGCATTTCTAAAAAGAGATTTCTTCTTTAAGAAAGCAAGCTTCTTTTTTTTGAGAAAAAAAATCAAATTATTTTTCCATACACATTACAGTCATTTGAATATTCAATTTCACTATCTATGGTGTGTGGAATGCCCAACTTTGACAAAGTTACTCCATTTTGTGGGACCATACATCTAGTTTCTTCTCTTGTAATTTACTAATTCATAACACCACTTCTTTTCCTCAAATGTCGTATATTTCTTTTTTGGTGTTGTTTAGTATTCTTCTCACTTGCTTATAATTTCTCTTCATTACTACAAAATGTGGATGTAGTTCAATAGTCCCCTTTCACTAAACTAATGAATTCACTCAAAATCCAATGAAATCATTTAGCGTATTGGGACACCTTTTGTTATAGTGTTTGCACTTTTCAATTCTCTTCCTTATCTTGCTATGTTGTCTAAATACAAAAGTCAACCATAGTTGTTAAATTGAAGGTAGTATGGGAAAGACATTTTTTTGGGTGTATGTTAGTTAAGGTGGTGATTACATGGTAACGTGCATCATTTATGGAATCGCATTCATATTTTTGCAAGGTACCTTTTGTTTAAATGGATGTGATGATAAATGTATGTTTCAATTTGTGAATTGATAATTGATTTTAAATTCATAATTTGATTATGAAACTAAAATTTTTTGTTTTCAAAATGTTACCTCTATTGTTAATAATGGACTTTTGAAGGGACAGCATATTGACTAATTTCATAACTGCAATGGTATAACATAATTTTCCTCATAATAAATTTCAATATAATTGATTTTTATTGACTTAATATATGTTGAAAAATGGAATAAATAATATATATATGGGACCATTTTTGAAAACCTTAGCAAATATTTTTTCATGGAATTTAAAATGGCTAAAATTTGACCTTATTTTCATAAATCCTTGTGAGTTACAAATTATTTTTTCATTCAATTTTCTTGTTTTAATTTTTTTTCATTATCAAATATCTAAAAAGGCCATTATTCCTATGAATTTTGTAAAACATTTTTCCAAGTATTATGACTTTTAAAAAATTGCATCCATCAAAACAATTAACATCATTATTATTTTATTTTTAAGTTTAAAAATAGAATATGAATGTTCACAAATATATGAACATCAACTTATAAATTATTCTAAAAAAAATAATGATAAACACGTAACCATGTTTTTTAGCAAAATTCCTATGGAGTGGAACATCTACCTAAAATGAGCCACCTTACCATGCATTCACCTTAATACAAAACTTTTCAATAGGTTGTAAGCAAGATAAAGTGAACAACTTGATTACTTGGAACATGTAACTTTAAAATAACAACAAAACTCATTATAAAATTATGGAACACTGAATGTTTTCATTTCAATGATATATGTTTACCTTTATGTGCATTGATTTTCATTTTTCAAATTGTAAAAGCAGGTTTTAAATAGGTTTTTCAAAATACAAGTAGCTTTTGACATTTATTTTTCATTGTGGGCTTTTGGTTTCAAGTAGGTGTCAAGTAGGTTCTTACAAAAAGGAAATAGATTTTTTTTATGACTTGTTAAAACATATGTTGATATTCATTTCTTAACTTATTACATACCAAATTCATTCATTTTTCTAACCAAAAAATAGGTTTGAACACATATTTTTTAGTTGGTTTTAAATGTACTTTGTATCCCCTTTTTTAATTCATTTTTTAAAAAATTCTTAGAATTAGATTTTTATAAACTTAATAAAGCCAACTAATGTTACTTAACACATACATTCACCTAATTTGATACTACTTTATGGTAGTTATATGAAAGGCATAAGGTTAAAGTGGAAATTTTTTTTTTTGGTATATTTTATTTTGCTTTGACCCAATACTTTAAAAAATATATATATATTCTAACTAAAACCAAATCCCTAATAAGTTTAAAATCCAATCATTGACCTGAATCAAAATCCCTTATTTTAAATTATTTTTACATCACATTTATAATTTCAATTTCAAAAGTCCATAACTTTTATAAATTTTGTCTTTTTGCATTGACAATCAATTGCATATGTACATATTCAAGTGTACAACATAAAAATGAATCCCTATTGAAAATTCCTAACACAAATAATAACATGTAACAATTGTAATCACATCCATTACAAAAAAAACTACCACTGCAACACCAAAAGTGGTCCACCGTAACATGCACCGCCCTTTTGTGTTGCTAATGAAGAATTAAAAGCTAATTTGTTATGAAATTGTTAAACGACATTCGAAGCAAGTTTTATGATCTTTCACAACCTTGATGGGGATAGACATTTCTGAACTTGACATTATTAGATGTGATGAATGTTGACCAAATACAATTGTTGCAAGTTTTTAACAATGATGTGAAAAGCAATTCCAAAATGACATCACCCATTATGGTTGAAAACAACTCTCCACATATTCAAACTAAAATGCCTTCTCAAACTTCTTATTGAAAACAGTTTTATGGTGATTAACAAAGCAATGGACTTTTAAGCTAATTGTAGGCAAGAGCAACTACATGTGGATGCCATGTTATGCTTGTTGGCACAACACTTATTACATTTGTAACATATGCAAGTTAGTTAGTCCTTTTATTCACCAACACCACACACAAAACAACACTCAAGGCATTTTGGGTGTTCAACAACATTTCTTTCAATTTCATTATTCCAACATCATGTGTTGTGCATATGTAGCCATGCCAAATGATAGCACTAAAATTGATATGCTTATGAACCATGTGAGTTGGGTGCAATCATAGTTAAACAAACCAAAAACCATGTCAAATGACTAAAAACTTATTTTTTTTTCACAAATATTTATGTAATGCCACTTTAGTGCCATGTTGATTAAGGAAATTTGTGTTAAATGATTATATGAGTGTCAATTTTTTTTTAAAATCATTTAATTTAATAAATTGAGTTTTCATTTTAATAAAGTATTCTAAACTTTAACACCAAAAAATTGGTTTTATTAAACATTAGGCTAATGACTCTTTTAATAAAAAACATTTGATGGGAAAAAAATTGAAATGATGATAACCTACCATCCACATATGAAAAATGCTCATAATTTTAAAATAGTGGTACTTGAAATTTTTAAAAACTCAAAATATAATTTTAGAATGTTCAAATTTCAAAAGTCATTTGTTAGATGTAAATGGGTCATAATGTGTATGACATTTGAACAAAGTCGTGGCTTATGATACAAAAAACTAAAGCTTAAAGTGATAATCCTATTTTAGCATGATTTGAAATTACAATCATTTTTCAAGATGAAATGTAAAATCTAGCATAATCAATAAATTTTTAAACAATTCATATTTATTCAGAAAATAATAATACAAATAATGCAATTTATTGGGGAATTTTACATATTTTTAAAAAAATGTTGCAAGAAAAATCCTTTTTATGGAAAAATCAAAATGTGCACACTTGGCCCATTTGTGATTGAGTCTTTTGTCATTGTTGGTTCTTTTGATTGTCATTACACCTTTTTAAAAAATGTTATAGTGAATTTTTCTTTTTTTAGAATTTTAAAAATTTGTGTGCTAGTTGATTTTTTCAAATGGCACCTTCATTATTTTGCCCAAGGATCACACAAATATCATTTCCAAGGATATCCTTATCATAGTCAATTTAAGTGTAGTTATATGCCTTGTTTTCATAGTATATTTTATATTTCAAGTATGTTGGGATAGTCCATCTATTGCATGGATTAAGGTCAAAACAAGTTTTAATGACAATTAAACACCAAGTCATGCTACTTCTTTGTAACTAATTTGAATGTCCAATTCAAACATTTTTTCAAAGTTTTTTCATACCTACTTGGCATAGACAATATGTGTTGGTTCCACTTCTAATGGAATTAGTTTCTTTTGTAATGTGAATCAAATGTTGTGTTTGAGATGTGAATCAATTATAATGGGAAAATAGGTTTCATTTTTAAACTAATATATGTAAAACCTATCATCATGTAACAAAACAATGGTTTGCCCTATTTGGTTTAACACATTTGTTGGTGAAATAGGCATGTTCAATAATAAATGTCTTATAAAAGTCAAGATTGAAATTAGGAATTCTTCATCACCAAACACCAAAAATGTTTAATTGGTGGTGAAAGAATTTTAACATCCATAAAATTATTGTTATTTCTCAAATTGGTCTTGAGTTTTTGCTTTTTTTTTACATATTATATTTATTCATTAATTGTTAAAAAGGGGGTTTAAAAACCTCTAAAAACACGTGGAACAATCTAGAAATCAAAGTGACAATAATACAAATAGAAAAAACCCAAGTTCAAACTTAGAAATGCATCAATTTTAGTGCAATTTCAAGTTTTGACCTAAGTTTTTATTTGTGCACTTCATCAAAGGTAAGTTAAAAAAGCCAAAAATGATCTTCAAATTTGAGTTGAACATACAAATTAAGGGAGCCAAGTAAACTACACATGTAGAAAGTTGAAAAAGTCTAATGTCAAGAGGGTGTGAACCAAAAAAATCATGTGAACTAAACAATTCAAATGTTTAACTTGAAAGAACAAAAATATGTAAAAGAAAGATGACTAAGAACCTTAGAATTTTTAAAGCTTTAACTTCTTTTTGAGTCATTGTTATGTGAATAGGGTGCAATGTGAAGAAGGTGCGCACGAAAATTGTGATGACAAGTTTTTGGTTGTATCTATGTTTGATGAATAAAAAAGAAAAATTAATAAGTTTTAACAAAAAACCAAGTGTGTGGCAATGAAAAATTGAATTTGTAATAATTCAAATGTGTGGTGCAAGAAACAAAGTGTGTCTTCGTAAGAATCAAAAATTGAAGTCTCAATGAGAAACCCAACCATGGTTTTGAAAAGTTGTTCAAGTTCAACCATGTGCATTTCTAGATGTAAGGAGTAAACCCTAAAAAGCCATGATAGCTAAACCTTATGTTGAAGATGACGAGGTTTTTTGCAATTGTCAAGAAGATTGTACAATTTAATGAAATTTGTTCTTTGTGTTTGGTCATTTTCCACACTTACTAGCAAACTTTGTGAGATTATGCAAACTATGG
>Ga0116228_10000705_pt1 | contig 26145 bp, 27 predicted proteins | sample S1TSphfallax_2_FD_89694 | JGI IMG/M metagenome (GOLD analysis project Ga0116228, IMG submission 89694) | Host-associated microbial communities from peat moss isolated from Minnesota, USA - S1T2_Fc - Sphagnum fallax MG | ecosystem: Host-associated > Plants > Peat moss > Unclassified | place...
CTGGATGTTGACACCATGTATCCAATTCCCAGATGTACAATGCCATGCTTGTATGTAGGACTTCACTGTTTGCAGAGTCTGCAACTACAAACCTTTTGCAATTTGTGCCTGTGGTTTAGCTGCATTCTAAAACTCTTTGATACTATTGCCTGTTTGAACTCCAGAGTTATGGGTTTCTTAACAACACGTATAGATACAACAAGCTGATCAGCCACCCTCCAGTTGGTCAGTATTCAAAGATGGCGCCACTTTGAATTTTGAGCTTTGACATTGAATGTGCAAAAGGAAGGGTCATTTTCCAGAACAAGAGCAGGATCCTGTTATTCAGGTACTTTGGGTGCCTTTCTGTGGACACACATACTCTCAACGTATTTGCTGTTATGCCCACCTTGTTTCTTTGCCAGAAATTCTGTACTTGAGAACTGATAGATTGGTCTTTAATGTTGTTCTGAATTTCTTATATTATCACATTTTGCTTGATAGTTGTGTTGGATTTGAGTAGTTCCATCACTTTTGTTGCACACAAAGAGGACTATTAACAACTTGGGTCTTTTAAAACCAAAACATTTAGCTTGAATGTTTTGCCCAATGCAGTTTAGAGTAGGGCTTCAGTGTGCCTGATCTCTATAGGGCATTGATGGCCTTCTTTTCACAAGTAATTTTAGGGGACTGTAACATTGTATGGACTTATGAAGAATCTGGAGAACTCAAGATTTGCCTTTTGTTGTTGGTGCTAGATGGCCAATCTGGTAACAATGGGAGGTTAGAGAAAATTCCCAACAGTCATCTGCACCTTGCAGCACTTTTCAGTTGAATGGATGCAACAGTACATATGTATCACTATGTAGACAAAGACCTTGTCATTGGCCATTTATAGTAAGGTGTTACAGGCTTTGATTTAGTATAGTAGACTGGAAGTAGGTCACAATGTTACACTCTGCAATTATGTGTAGTGACAAAGCCTCCCATGTTGAATGAGTAAAGTTCTCAAACATGTGTTGCATCCTGTTGGGTGTCCATCATAACAAAATTCATAATTTACACACATTTGTGATTGTGGAGTTGATACTTAGAAATTGTTACTCTGAATTTGTTTCCCCTGATTATCATGCAAAATCTGTGTAGTCCCTCATCAATAGAGATGAAAAGGAAGACAGACCTTTTGTGTCACAAAAATGCCTTAAGAGCTTGCAATATGAAACCTATTTTAACCCATTACCTACAAATCAGCCATAATATGACAATTGCAAAGCCTACTCAATGAAAAAACACCCACCAACAGATATGTAGGAAAGATATTAACTACTTTCACTATGATGAATAATTGGGGGTAGAAGGTACCTTCCATCCCCAAGACCACCCATAAGTAAGTAGCCCACCCATACCTAAGTACAGTACATACAATGATAAAACATTTGTTCCACACCAAAAGATCCAACTCTTGGCTGGGGAGCATTGTGCAGCTCCCATCTGGAAATAAGAAGAATAGTCAAATGATCCGACTCTTGACCAGAGAGCATTGTGCAGCTCCCATCTGAAAATAAGAAGAATAGTAATTTGATCTCTTTCCATCATAAGGTTCAACAACATAAACAAAGGCAATCTTTCCAAAGGCCTCTCGGTAAGTTGGTACTCCTCCTGTCTGGTTGGGGTAGTGCATTCAATGCACATCAAAGTCTTTGTTCAAACATGGAACTGAAAAAAAAGTACTTTCAAACATCCACTCAATTAACTGACTTTGATACCAGATTCTAACACAGCCATAATAAGTTGCAACTATGCAATCCAGAACAGAATATTTCTGGCCAGTGATGGTATACGCCTGTACCTGAATCTGTCAGTGGAAAAATCTGGTAGGTAAATAAATTCAGGCACAGAACCTAAAGGGAAAATTGTGAATTCTTTTTTTTCAGGACCTGCTCATTAACAATCTATTTACAAATTACGAATATGCACTGGACCCAAAATGGTGTTCAATCTAGTCACTCCAGATACTGATGTAAACTGAACTCCACTAGCTGTGAGGAAAGGTGTGCACAAAACAGGGACAAAATTTCAACTGCAGTACAAGCTTGGTGACAAACAACCTAGTACCAAATCCTCTAGGACACACATTAGTCAACTCACAACAAACAGACAGTGGGTTGTATACTACATGAGAGGAATATATGTGCCACCATGACCCTTGCGTAAGATGAGAGGCCCAGCAGTTTCTGGTACTCTATCAAGCATCTGCATGCAAGTGTCAACTATATCTGAGAAGCCTGTTGCCACAGTGGCAAGCTGGAGACGGACCCGGATATCACGCACATGCTTCAAAAGAAACCTCATGGACTTTCCCAGATTGCGTGCAAGCTCCTGTGGCATGCCCCCTGGTGTCAACCAAGTTGTGAAGTCCATGTGGTCACCACGAGCAGCAACCTCTGCCCGGTAGAAGCGTGCAAGCTCCATCAACATAGATGATGGAAGTGGAAGTGCTGACACAAAATCGGCTAAAAATTGATCAATTCTTCCAGGTTGTCGCATTTGTTCCCAAAGTACAGGCACCCACTCTGCTGACTGAATGAGGTCATAAGCCTCAGCAACAATTAGTGCTTCCTGGAAGCGAGGTTGCTCCACCAGCCGGCGCCGAGCATTTGTCTCTGTCAGGTCAATCCACATGAGCTCTGGCATTCGCAGCTGCAGAGACACCAGTGATGCTTGGGCACAGCAAAAACTTGTACTCATCCCTGCACAGAACAATTGTGATGTACAAAAAGTAAGTCCTAAGTCCATGCAATCATACTTTTTGCAGCTTTGCAGCTATCTATTAACAGGATCATCTGTGTGCAGTTCTATCAGAACCTGCCCAGTATCTAGATGTTTACCTGCATCCACAGCTGCATACACTTCAGCAGCTTCCACATAGAAGCGCATTGGATCCAGAAGCTCCTCACTATGCTCTGGATCATACCGCCTCACCCATCGCTCCAGAGCTCTTTGTGCTCGTGATTTTAACAACTCAGCCATCTCATGTGCCATACCAAAGAAGCTGTATACCTATGACATGGTTCCAACAAACCATGCAAGGTCAGTATCCCCTGGTACCAGATTTATAATTGCATACTGCATCTGCTGTGCTCTAATATATTATTCTTGCCATGAACTTGCAATCAAGCAAGTTGTCCTCATTTTCTGTCTCAATCTCATAGGAAGAGGGGATAGCAAGTTGGCTACACACTTGTGAAAAAGAATCCAGGTCATAAGAATTGAAGCGCTTCAGTGCTGAAAGAACTGCCATACGAAACCCAATTGCTGGGAGTGATGACACCATGGCTCCATCTCTCTTCTGGAGGAGGAGTCCCAGCTGCCCGTTCTCAATGAGAAGATCCAGTATAAAGCGCAGTCTCTGGAAGTTGCTGAGACCTGTTACCAAACGTGCTAGACTTGTAAAGTCTCCCTCAGCAACATATGAGTCCACACGTGTGGCTGCCAATGAAACCAGCACATCACCACCATCCAGGCATGCTGACAACTCATAGTAGAAGTGTGCCAAGATAATCAGCTCCACCTGCCAAGACTCATCTCTTAGTGTAAAACATCATGTCAGCTGGATCAAATAAGCAAGTGAAGTATGTGTACCAGGCTGATGTGAAATACAGACAACTACATACATACAAGCAGATAGAAAAAAATCCAATTTGGTAAGAATACCTCGCACGAGTGTGGAATGTCTCGACCACCAATGACAAGGCGCATAAGGGCATGCCCAATCTCTGGTTCTGATGAACAAAGTTTTGCCCACTGTTTGAAGTCAGACGTCCTCCAAAGGAGGGGAGCAGGGCCCTCTTCCCTTTGTGATGATTCCATATACCCCCCACGATGTGCCGCCAAAAGGCCCTGCAGGATAACAGCATCTATTCAGACTACACACAAGTTGTGCTACTGCTCCATACACGGACACCAAGTATTCTGGGGTATTGCACAGTTGAACAATTTGGGAAATTTCTGGTGATCAATAACTGCTCTGACAAAACTGCAAACAGTGTTGTTCCAAGCTCAAAGCTAGGCCTGTGAAAGCAATGCTAGAACATGGTTGACAGCAGCCACACACTGCCATCTGACAGAAGAAATTGAAAGGGAGAACAAGCAAGTTCTTAGAGATCCAAGTGCATTTGTATCTGCCTCAACATGTCAGAACTCTACAAGTGCTGACCAGAGAATCTTACTTTGAGGAAGGATTCAGCAAGGATTCTGGCAACAGTGGCAGCAGGCATGGAGTGGGTGGCCACCAGCAATTTCGCCTCACTGAGGGCCTCCTGGCCTTTCAGAGAAACAAGCTGCAATAGCTGTGGTGGTGACTTCTGGAATGCTTCTGCAAAAGGCAAACCCAGAAAATTGGCAATCTGTGCCACTGCAGCGATTCTTCTGCATAGTCCACGCCCACAATTTTCTCGGCATCCAGCTGTCAAAGCATTCAACACCTGGATCTCCAACAAGTACACCACTTCAGGTGAGCACATAATGTAGTGATGCAGTTGCTAAGTACTCAACTAACAGAGATTTACAACTACAGAATATAACTTTTTGTGTACAGATTAACAGAGCCAGGTTGTCTTGCCTGCATTGGAGTAGCAGACCCAAAGTCATCAAGCAGATTTGTAGAGGCAAGAGATTCGAGAACACTGGGATGCAGAAAAGCAGGAACAACAGCCCCCTTTGTAGTGGGTTGTGAAAGCATGGCAATCCTGTGAGCAGTCTCCACAAGCAAAAGCTCCAGGGGCACATGTGTTGGTGCCAACTTCTGTTGCAACTGCTTTGCGGCAGTGACCTGCCCAACTTCCAAGAGTGCTAACACAGCACTCTCCACCTCTCCTTCACCGACATGTTCCTCCCACCCTGATACTCCTTCTGCTGGTGTGCTGGTAGCATCCAACAAAATGCTGTCTGATTCTAGTCCTCTGCTATGACTCCTCATTGGGAGACTTGAACGCCTGTTATCATCTGTATCACTTGGAGGACTTCCACTGGGAGTCTCCAGAGGTGTACGTTTCACTTGCTTGGTTCTCCGTTTTGTCTTAGAGCCTGATCCATGTGGTGATGCACTGGTCTCCCTAGCTGGCAGACTATTTGATCTTGATAAGCCCCGTATCGGTTCATCAGATAGGCTTTCTGCCTGAGGTCGAATGTTAGTTTGTTTCAGATGGCTATCCACCATTGCAACAGCACTCGCTGTGCGGTCTACCGGGCTTCCAGAAGTTGTATTGTTCTTATGAGGCTGTTGGCCTGACAAGGCTGGAGGGGATGAGCGTCCAGGCAGTGTGGCCTCTTCATCCCTGCTGCTCTGCATCTCCACCTCTGACTCCACTGCAAGAAGCCAAACTCGAATCTCCAGCTCATGCAGCAGGGGCAGGGGATACACCCTGGTCTCACAATCAATGGTTCATTACTAAGATCCTCAAGTCCATTGCAACAAAGTTCACACAAGATTCCCATTAAGTACAGAAATGATTTCCAGATTGGAATGATAGCAAAAGAAGAGAAAGGAAGCAGGAAGTAAATGAAAACCGGTATGGGCAGACCAAATCTGGAGATTGAAGTGCAAGCAGATGTAGGGGTAGAAGGCACAAGGTATATTACGGTGTAGAGTTGGTGAAAGATCCACTGAGCCACTGGAGAGCCAGCAAGAGAATGCCATGTAACTCAGATTTGGGAAACTCTCCAACCACTGCATCTGCATGCCGTAAAAAGAATTTTCCTGCCTGCAACCACCCCAAGTGTTCATTAAGCAGAGCTGATCAAACCACTCAATGAGTTACCTCCAATATAACTGCTGAACATTAATTAGTGCATCACTCCCTTCACAGGTGCCCAATTATTACTCAGAAAGAGGTAGAAACAATACCAACCTGCAATGGAGGAAAGCCATGCCTGATGAACAGGGACTGGCAGTGACCCCATACAGCAGAGCGCTCCTCTGGTACATCCCAAAGGAGCTCCTTCCACTCTGCCACCATAGCTTCTGCCTGTAAAACAATATTGTGTCAGTTCCAGCCGAACCAAAACAAGAATGACAAGAATTGAGTGCAGTGATACTCTCATGAGTGTCACTAAAATAGTATCAGACCATCACCTCTTTATGAATGGCAGTGACTACCTGCCATTACCTCCTATTGACCTCCTCAGCTCACAAAAATGGGTTTAGACTTCTATCCATAATCTGCTCATTCTGCTCCTGACATGGTTCAGACTCTTTCCATCATTAGAGAAACATCAAGGACAGAATGCTTTGAAAACCCAAACCACCATTTCAATTGCAATGTTGCTGGAATACTCAATTTTACTATTGAAGGGCAGCATCGAGCTTGAAACTTCTAACTTCTATAGTCACTGGTCAAGCTTGATACCTGTGTCTCAGTGACATGATGGAGAGCAGAGTTACTACGCTGCAAGCTGAGATCAAGCTGACGAGCCCAGCTACGACTCTCCTCCCAATGTCCATTTGTTTCCAGCACTGTCAATAATGCTTCATCATCTAGATCAGCTGCACCTGCAACCAGGTCAGTGGATCGCAATGCTGGCTCTGCAAGTTGCATCTTCCAGTAAAAGCGACGAAATCGCATGGCTGCTTGTCCTCCATCCCCAAAATCTGCTGCGGAGAGCAGCTGAAGAAGACATCGACGCTCATACACTGAAGGACAGGCCTCAAGCATTGCATCAGCTGCTGCTACAGCAGCTGCTGTGATCCACAATGTTTCAGCCTTCCCAATCTTGGTCTGCTGCCCATGCTGCTTACGTACCTCCTCTTTCAAAAGGGTTGAGAATGCTGCCAAGTTTGCTGCTGCTTCTGAAATTCGCAACTGTGAAAATGCCTGCCAATCCATCTGTTCTGGTTAATGCCACAATCCAGCATCAACAATAACTACTAGAAGAAAATTGGTACAGACATCAGAGCAGAATTTGAGGTTGCCAACAAGAAATAATTGGAGACAAACTCAGTGCACAAGATACCTGCAAGAACCGGATAAAAGGCAGGAGTGCTGACATTGGAGAAAACAGCTCAAAGGCCCTGAGGAGAGGGAGAAACCGCTGTTGCTCACAGAGCACTGCAACCATAGATGCCAACAACTCTTGCTGTGCAACTGCTTCCACTGCACTGGGTGCATCTTCATTACCAATTTGCACCTTTGATGCTGGGAATCCATGAACTCTAGTGGTTGACACACTGGCAAAAGTATTCGGATTAGACTCCATCACTTCCTCTGCACTGGTGGCCCCATCTGTCTGTAAGACCATTGTGTCCTTGGGCAGTAGGAGTCTTCGTCTTTTGGCCTGTCGACGGTCATATGTAAACCCATTTTGCTGTACACTCTGAGCCTGGGCATTTGTTGCTTCTACAGCAGCTCCCACAGAAGCAGAGATATGGGCTGCTGCATCATTAACACGTATTGCTGAGGTTTCCCTGCTATAAAACACACAGGGTTCAGAAGGGAACCATAAAACAGATACACAGCAGATATTGAGTATTCATAAGAGGACAATGAGTGTCAGTAAAAACCTGGCCGCCGTGATTTCCAGCCATGCAGTTAAGCAAGATAGTGAAGTGACATCTGGAAAGCATGAAGCCACCACTGCCAGAAGTGGCCATCGAAGGTCTTTAGCCTTGGCTAGAAGTGCCAGCCCTGGGTACTTGCATTTCTCACATTCTGCCAGCAGACCAAACAATTCTCCAGATGCCCCATTGATAGCAGCTGGCAATGCCTCTCCTTCCAACCCAGCTGAAAATGGATATAAATTTCCCTGTGCAGTTGATGCTTTTGGTGGCGCTGTTGGAAGGCTCTTCAACACTGTCAGGATATGACTTTGCAGTCGAACATCCGTGAACTCCTTTGAAGCCTGTTTATCACACACAAGTATTCAAATCATAGGTCAACTCCAACCACATGTGGTGCTGGTGATAAGGGATGCCAAATCAAACATATCAATGATGAGATTGTACAGAAAACTTGAAAACGCTTAGAAGGGAACCATTGGGTCACTTCCAGTCGAACCAAAACAACACAACACGAATAAGAAGAGTCATGACCCTGAGAGCATCTCTCACAAAGTATCAGACCATCACCTTCCTTATGAATGGCAGTGACCAGCTGCCATTACTCCCCACTGGCACCATCAACTCCCAACATTTCATACAGACCATTAGTATGTAATAATCTGCTCAAAATTAAGGGCAAGCAATTGAACAGAAATCAGCATCTGGAGATTCTGTCACATTTCTGGCAGCAATGGAAGCTCAGTCATGATGTCAGCCAGCTAGGAAAGTCAAACAGTACAATTGACCTGCAAACTTGGTTATACAGCATCCCAAGCAAGGGGTAGTAAGGAGGCTGGAGATCCCAATGAAATCAGAAGTCTTAGATGGGGTGCAATATCTGCTAGTGTGCTAGTGTGGTAGCAGCTACAGCACATCACCTGAAAAATCAAAAGAAAAAGTATCATTGAAAACTTACCACCTTCAGAAGTATATCCAAAGGACAACATTCAACTTGTGCTTCAGCCAAGAAGCCCACCTATAACCACACAACCTTTATCAGTACAAGAGTGCAGAGAAGTTACCCACAATGGCAGAAATTTCAGTTGAAAAGGAAGATGTGGCACCTTTAAGACAAGGATCATGTCTACAATTTGGATGTTAATAATGCAAAGTGGCCCCCTCAACTTGCCTTTCCTACCACTTTACACAGTTTCTTCACGCACTAAGCTGCACCGTTCTAGTGAAGTTTAACAAGTGAGGTACACAAAGGATACATCTATGCATTGATCCCAAGGTTAAGTCCAAGCAGCACTTCACATCTGGTCTGTGTTTTGGTGGCAATGTACCCAGTCATTATCTCTGGCCAGTGCAGCAAGGTATGTGGTGCTCAGAGGAAGTTGATGTCCACGACAGAAAGCAGTGACAAGGCTCCAGCGTTCACTCATGGAGCGTTGCACAGCTCTTAACTCAGTTCCATCTCCAACTGCATTCAACAACCAAGTACCAGCAGTGTTCTCCACCTTCTTTGGCCCCTCATACTCCAGAGTCTTCTCTAGCAACTGCAATATCCTTGTATACACCTTACAAGGTCGTTGACTGGCAAAGCCCTTCCCTGAGAGCATTCCAATGCCAGCACTAGTGTATTCATCTGCCAGTGCCTGAGAAAGTGACCCTACAACATCAGCTCTGTACACTTTGGTCATGGGTGTGCTGCCCTGTACATCTGGAGGAAGAACCTCTGAGTTTTGATCCTGAAGATACTTGGCAATGCGACGCAAGGCTGCCACATCTACTTGCAAAAGATGAGCAGAAAGCCCACACAGTTCAAGGAAGCAAACACACGAAGCCACCACCACTGCATCATCATAATGGATAATAGTGAACCCAAGTATCTGCATAAATCCAGCAAAAGAGTGTGTCACAGTCTCTTTTGAGTGACCAATTTCCTAAACCATGTATCAAATCAGAAACCAATTTGGGCTTCCAAAAATCTGTGGTGAGGAAAAGAAGATGGAAAGCCCCCACACACCATTGCAATGTCTGCCTCCTCACTCTTTGTTAGACTTGATAGGGGGGCCTGAGATTCAAATGCTGAAGATACATATTTGCTTGACTGTGGAAGAACAGAACTCAAATCCACACGGCTGACAATTAGAGAGTTGAAAGCCGCCAAGGGCCGGCCACGCAGCAAGTGATGCTCAATTCCCAACCCTGCCTCCTGCAGACCCATGCACAAACACGTCCTGTCTGCATTAGTGGCCAAGATAGACAACAAGAATAACAACACTGTACATAACATCTGCATCATCACAATCAAATTTTAATATTTCAATAAAAGCAGATGACTAACCTTAGAGGAAGTAGCATAGACCTCCTCTTCAACAGAAGCCTCAATTGCAGCCTCAAATGCTAGTACACCAGCTTCCTCTCCCTCCCTTGCATGCTCCAATGCCCCTTGGGCCCCTCCAATGGGTCCCTGGTTGCATAGCATCCTACCATGAGTCCATAGTCCCAAGCACTGACCTAAGTACCAAGCAAGTTTCATAATCTCACATTTGAGTGCATCTTGCTGAATATTCCTTACTGCAAGAATTGAAATAAAACAAGAGCAAAGCAAAGAACATGAAAATGAACCTGAATAGTCAATCGAAGCAGCATTGACACATCCTTTGGAAGCCAGTCAGGGAGCATCTGAAGAAGGGATGTGTCCCGGGCTGCAGATTTATGGAGGCCTTCTCGCCATTCTAGGTAGCTTGACCACCCTCTCATGCTCCCTACTTATAAAGTGCAACAATCAACCAAAAGATCAATAGAGAACATGACAGGATCTTTGCACAGCAGGTGAGGCAGGAAGCACAGAGAAGCCTATGAGATTGCAGAGAAACCTTCACAACAAAACTTTGAAGGTTACACAACAATTAGTGTGGTTATAACCTTATGAGAGTCAATCACAAAGTGTCAGACCTTTCACCTCCATCACAAATAGCAGGGATGAGCTGCCATGGCTACCCCACTGACTTCATCAGCTCCTAATGGTGGATGTAGATACAGAAGGCAGAGAAGCAGTGCATCAGTCAAAGCATGTCAAACAGCAGGAAAAGATGGTACCAGTCTCTGGAGAAGATCTCAAAAAGCTCCAGGCATCCTGTCCATGGACGGCAGTCACCAACATGAGCCAGAGAGTAGGAAAACTCTTCAATTCTTGCTGAAGACTTGCCAGTGAACATGCTGATGACTGTCCACTATGCCTGTTTACATCACCCAGAATCAAGCACTTCTGGAGTGGACATGGAGCATACATCAATGTCGCCATAGCCATATATGGTCGTCCAGAAGCAGCCATATCATCAACAGTAGCTATGGTATCAGGTAGAATTGCCTGAGCATTTGCAAAGGAGGCATCATACTCATGATCTTCAAGCCGTGACAGCACCATGCACTCTGCCCAATGACTACCAACCTGCACCCACTCCACAGGAAATACAGTTAGGTTCTGGAGGACATAAGTATCTTCAACAAAACTTCTCAGCCTTTCCTCGAGACTAAGGCACTTGTTGTGTTTTGGCAACTACCAAAACTGAGGAAAGATTGGAAAGTCAAGGTTGAAAGAAAAGAGTGGAAATGTCAGATATTTGGCACATTTCAACAGTAAGAAATGAGGCAATACCAGAATTGCTTGCATCATGGTGGCTGATCCTTCATCAAGCGCCAGTGAGTGGTGGTTGCAGTAGCACTCCAGCAGATTCATGAGTGAATGCTTCACACTGTGTTGCACCACCAATTCATGAAATGCTTGTACAGTATCCTTGTGAAGTGAATCCTTGTGAACCCCCATCCCATCTGCAGACTGTTGTTTGCCCACATTGTCAAAATCCCCAGAGGAAGTGTGGTGAAATAGGAGGCCAGCACTTGCCAAAAGGGAAACAAGTTCTGCAGTTCCCTGCCAATGAGTGCGGAGAAAGATGTGATTTTTTATAAGTTTCATGTCCATCATATGCCACAGCCATGCACTACTCATTGGTCTCATATCGATTCCCAGTATATGAACATTCGGTATGACAGTTTTGACCTCTTTGTTCCCCCCTTTTGGTGAAAATGCTTCCTCCACATCTGGATCTGCTTCACCAAGCACAACAGTCTCATCAAAGCCTAAATGCACCTGAAGCTCACCCTCATACATTACAGAATGTGGAATGGCATCCAGTAAGGCAGACACTTGGGGCCAGTTGTGATGCACCACATGATACTCCAATTGAGCTCCCCATGATGTATGCTCTCCTGTCACAAGAGACTGGTCCAGTATTACCTGCTCACCACCCCACAAACCCAAAATGCAAGTATTAATCCTTGAATGCCTTCCACAAGCAGTACATACATTCATCCATATACAGACCAGGCCTTCCTGAGTGCCTCTTAGAAGTGATGCCCACCATTGCAACAAGGTGCTAAGAAAATCCCTCACAGTTCACAACAAAGAAGGTTTCACCAGGAAAGGCCAATGTTTTGAAAGACATCTCCCGAACTTAGGTGCCATCCAGAAAAATGGTACCTGCCCGGAACCAGTAACGTCTCATAATATAAGAGACAGCCCAAGACTCAGCCCTCTTTGTCAAAGGCTCATCAGAATCAACTACCATGCCTGAGGAACCTAATTTCTAAAATGGGTTGGTGACTTGTCCTGACAACACTGCAAGTAAAACTAAAATCCACTGAACTATGTCATTTATAAGACTCATACCGCACTTGTTTCAACCAATTTGAGACTCTGCAAGGTCAGACTACTAACCCGATCAACAGTCCGCTGGTCCCAAGAATGTAGCCACACAGCTGCCAACACCAGATAACCTGCTGCTGAGTTGTCTTCATCTACTCCATCATCATCCTGGGTGGCAGTAGTGTTCCATGATCCCAAGGCAACACCATCAACTTCTGAACATTGAATGGTGAATCCTCTTGCATCCTTACTTTCAGAAACAACTTCCAAATAGAGATTATCCTCTGTTGAAGTTGGCTCATCAACTCTGGGCATCCCTGAGTGGTGCTGATGAGACTTGTATGTGCTCCAGAAGCTGCTGCTAGGATAGAGGTCCTTCAAAGCACCCATCCAAGGACAACACAAGTGAAAGGTTAGTATACAGATATGGAAGACAAAGAGCAGCTCTGCAAGGAAGAGATTTTCAAAATGGGTATCAACACATGGTTGAACATGTCACAAACTAGGCTGAAGACTTTAGAATCACCATGAGCACTTGATGTCACAGAGGAGAGGATATGACTGTACAATATACTTTTTTGGAGCACACATGAGCTATGGTCATGGCTGCAATAAATCTAGAACAGAAGATGTGTTCCTCCCAAAAGTCATTGAGCATCAATGTGATTGATGAGAGAAACTACACAAAAACATGTATGGCAACCAACAAATATGAGAAGCACAATAACCTCAAAGAACTTGGTGATCTCCAGCAGCCGAGAGTCAAATGAACCAAGACGGGTGGCATTGCGCCGCAGCTCCAATATGACTTGCTTCCGGAGGCTTCGCCGCACTGTTCCAAATGAAAGTTCATAAAGAGCAACTTCAATATCCTCTCCCAACCTCCGTAATGCAGCCATTGCTAATGCTGTCTTTCCCTGCAAAAAAACCATCTTCTGAAATCATGCCATGTCCTCCAAACACACACTTGATCATCAGCTTACAAACTTATCATGGCACACATAAAGCACTGTCATGTCATTGCCCACCTTGCAGAGAAACTCATACACAATAGCACGGCCAATATCTTGGACTTCCTGGAAAACATCAACCATCTCTGGACGATACTCCTCCGAGCCACTCATGAAAGCTTTTAAGCGTTTTCGGTGGAGTTGCACTACAGCCAATGGAACACGTCCTGCCCGCAGAGCATCACGGACAACATTTTCCACATCTACATCCATACTCTCCCACCGTGCAAACATCTCCCCTGCACTTTCCAATAATGTGGATCCATGGCCTTTAACATCTTCACCACTCCCAACTGAAAAGTCCCATGGTGGAGCTGTTCCTGATGAGACTGTTGTTGCAACCAGAGCTGTTGTTGGAACTACGCTTGGCACATCTTGAGGACCCAGTGACATCCTAGCTTGCTCAGTACTCCCGCCTGATGCAACATTCTCCAGATCAGTTGTAATTTGGGTCACTGCATCTGAAGGGAGTTCAACTATGGGTCTGATCTTACTCCCTCCACCTCCTGATGTTGCACCTTCCACGTTCACTTGTGCCTGTAGGAGATGGAAAATCTGTCAAATGAAGAGTTTCAAGTTCCTTGAAGTATGTACAATGGATCTGCAGAATCTTCCAGCTAACACAATGTAGTAATGGACTGATATGCTTAAAACTTAGGGCAAACAATCATACAAAGATTTGCATCCTGAGTTTCTCTCACATTTCCAGAAGCATTGGGAAGACCCACTCGTGGTGTTGGCTAGCACAGAGAGAAGCATAGCTAATCAAAAGAATGAATGGTTGCAGCTTGAATGTGGGTAAACTTCATTCCATACTAGCTTGCCTAGTGATTGACTGAGCTCAAATACTGCAGTGCTGTCAGTTGCCAAATCTCACCTTGGTGCCTCGATTGGGACCCCTACGTTTTGCCTGGAGTCGGTCCTGCAGACTTCGAATTACTTGAAGGAAACTGGCAAGTTCAGTAATACTACTAACAGACTTGAACTTGTTTGACTCCTTTGTAGACCCAAAACTGGACAGTGATGTCCACCCTGACATCCGGATGTCCTTCTTTTGGTGCTGCAGCTCCTGAAAGGCTGCAATGCCATGTCGACGAACCAGCCTTGTTGAGAAACGTGCTGCCAGTGCCAGCAGCCTGGAAACGGGGACTTACTAATCAGTTGTTGATAGACTCCAACTAGTTACAAAATTGAAAGACTTGTAACAAAAGTGTGTTGGAAAAGAAGGCCCACAAGACCTTCAGTATCCAATTCAAGTTTTGTTTTAGAAGGAAGGTAGAATGGGTTCCAATCTGCAGCTCCAGCATCACAGAAAATGGTAGTACATTCCCTTTACAACAGAAACAACAATATTCATCATGAATGGACAGAAACTCTGACCGGGATGCTTGTGCAAGCTCATTATCAGAGGCAAAAGGGCTGATAATGAGCTTCACAGCTGCAAACAGCACACGCGGCACCCCAACCTCTGCTGCACCAACATGTACAAGTGCCTCCAATGCTCTGCACTCAGTGAATCAAGTTAGGCTCACACTTTCTGCCCCCTGGTTGCAAAAGCGATAAGAGGCATGAAGACCAGAAGTTTCCTCTCATATCCACATTCAACACTTTCTATGGAGTTGGAGTGTCATTGTCACACATTGACCATTAGCCCCCTGTAAACCCTGCAGGTCATCAAGTAATGGTATTTGTAACATGCACAACATCTAACTGGTCATGCATAGTAAAATGCTTCACAGGCAGCAGTCATTCTTACTGTTCTATCTCTTCAACTCGTACATGATCAAGTGCTAGCTCCAACCTCCGTAATCTCAACAGCTGCAAGCTCCATCCTGCATGAGATATCCCACACATTTAAAGAACAGCCATCATATGGGGACTATGACCTACTGAAAACCCCAATGTCTATGATATTGAATGGTTTACCACAACATACCATTGACATCATATGTATAGCATAGGATGACTGTCCAAGGTGTTCCAGAAGGTAGGGGTGTTGGATGGGCTCACCATTCTCAACACACAGGCATTCAGCTTCCTCCAGGCCATTGTAAGCAAGAAACCTGTCCAGCACCTGTGTCTGCCACTGCTTGATTGCTGGTCTGTTGCTGTCCAGAGGCAACATACAGTCCCACTTGCTGAGTCCTTTTTTGCACCCACGTTCTGTGAGCCACCATGGACCCTTACTGCCTACTGCTTGGGGCACAAAGGAATCCAAAGGGGGAAGAACAACATGGAGACTGGTTGCTGACACAATGTAAAGAGAACCCTGACAACCAAATGCTAGGACATCCCCTCCATATGAACTCTGCTTATATCCCACAGGTAGTTCATCGGTGCCCAATTGCGCCTCATCAAGTGGCCCTCCTTGAACACGCACACCATTTTGCACTACTGTGAACGCTGGCCCATTGCTTGTGGCCACTCTTGTAACACTGTAAGCATTGAGTGCCATCCCCACAAAACATCCACTTGGATTTACAGGCAGAAGAACCCTTCGAAGTGGTTGCAAGTGGTTGTTTGAAGCAGAAACTCCTGCAATTGTATGCTGAGCAACATAAGCACGTGATGTTAAACCACTAGGACCCATTGATAAGCCCCGAATTCCACTTCCACTGGAGGAAAAAGCCCCAGTTTCACTCCTTGAGACACTTTTCATTTCAACCCTGTTTCTGGAATCCCCCTTCAACATCTGATGATCAGGTATCAAGCTACATGACTTTGCACCTCCAATGTCTGACCCTGCCACTTCATAGCTGGAGAACACCCTCAAGTCACAACAGCTAGACCCTAGAGTTTGTGAAGATGGAAGGGGACAGCTGGTCAAATAGTTCTCCATGGAGACAAGATACACAAGTCCTTTAGTATCAGTGATGGCCACCAGCAAGCAGTCAGCTGTCACTGCAAGCTGCACAAATTGATGCTTGTTCTTCTCTGCACTTGTTTCAGAGTCATCTTGAGCTTGGTGTCTGCCATTGTGCACACCAGATATCATAGATACTTCATCAACTCTCTCTCCCATATACTCACTTGCATCTTTCGTCTGCTCATCAAGTGAGTCACTAGGACCATCTCTTGTCCTGCTTTCCATCTGAGCTCCCACTCCACGCTGGATTTCATCTGTCCCACTTTTGGTGATTAGGTCTTCTTGACTAATTTGGAGACCTGTGAAACCTAAACCACAGTACTGCAACACATCAATGCAGGCAACAAGCTGCCCACTCAATGCTGCCCACAGGAAGAGAAACCTATGGTCTTTCAGACCTAAAAATAGCTCATTGGCAAGCTCAAAGTCTGCCCAAAGGCCAGTTTGCACCAAATCAGCTGCATCAAAATTAATTCGCGAGATCCACTTCATGCCCCAATCACTCACTGATGCAATTGAAACAGAAATATCTGAGCAATCTCTCCACCTCTTCCTCTGCTTGTCAGAACTCTCCACCTTGTAATCCTTACAAACTTCCCCTACTTTATTCACCTCTTCATCCTGACTTTTGCTTGGCAGCTTGAATCCATCCACTGACATGGTTGCTGGCAACCTTTTGGTGATCACTAGAGCAACCAGACTATGTGAAGTACCAGACAAAATATCTGACACACAATATGCCTGTTCCAGATCACCTGGATTGCTAGGATTCCTTTGTTCAGATCCACCATCAGCACCATCTTTTGCAAACCAAATGAGATTGGAAAAGGAGGGGGAATCCTTTGCAATGCAGAATGAGACAACCTCTGCTGATGAGGGCCAGAAATGGTGCTTGGAAAACTGAAATCTTAGACCATCCACATCATTTTCCAGTTCCACATCGATAGCAAAAGACTGAAACCCTATACCCCTGTCGCCATCTTTCAACTCTGATTCTCCCTCACTTTCACCAAAATCAAGCTTACATTTCCCCCTGCTTGCTTTCTCCTCCACATCTGGCTGTGGTTTTGCAATCTCATCGTCATAGTCTCCCTTAGCTTTGGCTTCCAATCCTGTCCTCCCTGGTCCTCCCCAATTCCGCCACCTTCCTTTGGATTGTTCATTTTCCCTCAGCTTCTCAGAGATAGGGGATTTTATTTTGGAGGTGGTGGCAGCTTTCAATTCTTCACCGTGGTGGCAGAAGCAATGGATGAAGATCCCTTCATCTCCGGCGACTAGAAGAAGCTCCCTGAAAGTTCCTGTACCTCTATTGGCCGCATAGCCGTCTCCACTGCAAGCCCACGCGAAGCAGTCGACGCCCGAAAGATGAGGAAAAACCAAAGAAGGGCTCTCAAGTCTTCCTCCTCCTGGATCAGAGGACACTGAAGATTGCCCTCTTCTAGGGCTGGAAGAGAACGAACTCCTCGAATTTTCCCAAGGAGTGTAAGAGGGAGTAAAGTAGGGCGTAGCACTGGCGGGCTCCGCCGCAACAACAGGATTGCCATGGATCTGAGAAGATGAAACTCTCGAGACAAATGACGGTGTAAGGTAGGGAGTGGATTGAGAAGCGGGGGAGGGGGACGGGTAGTACTTGGGCAAAACAGATCCCGATCCCGCAGCTGGGGTGGTACCCACGAATTCCTGACCCTGATTGAAAGAAAACCCAAAATTCGCAAACTGCGAAGGAGTAGCTGGAGCAAGAGGAGAGTTAAGAGGACGTCGCTGATTACTACTACTAGTTGCGCCAACACCTGCAGTTGAAAAAGACGAGGGAGAAATGGAACAAGGAGAAGAAACCTGAGGAGGAGCAGGAGTAGGAGCGGAAGGCAGTGAACCTCCACCGTTGTTGCTACTGTTGCTGTGCAGAGCGTGTAGAGGAACAAGAAGTGCATGGTTGGTACGCGACAAGAGCATCAAGCGAGAACGCGAAGGCGAGAGAGAAGCCGAGCGGAAAAGCGAGATGGATATGGGAGAATTCGCCCAATCGTGCAGCTTCAACAACGCCAAGCCTCCGTCCGGCGGCGCCATGTCCTGGCGTTCTTCCGCCATGGCAGAAGGAGAAGAGCCGTGAAGCTCCATGGTTCATTGGGCGGGGCTGGCGACCTGGCCTGGCCTGGCGCGCAAAACGTAGCTCAGCAGCCGAAACGCCTCCTGGTGCATCAAAACAAGGTAACAAACGCAGGCCTGATTTCTTTCAAAGGACTACAGCAAGTGGTAGGTAGGAGCATGAATTCAGTCTGCATGGATGGATGGATGGATGGATATTTCATCTCTTAGTTTTGGTAGGTTTCACATCCAAATACTTGAAAAGTCTTTTATTTTTCTCTTGAAAAGGCTCAATTTTCAAGTTGCAGAGTAGGTATGAACAGAAGTGATGGGTAGGAGCATGAATTGAGTCTGCATGAATGGATGGATGTAAAATTGGTCTTTCAGTTTTGACAGGTTTTACATCCAAATACTTGATGGTGAATAATCATCCAAACAACTATGTGATGTACATAGTTTGTGTTCAAAACCAATCAGCGATAACCTACTAAAGATTGCATTCACACTTGGGGATAGGGACTCATGTGTTGTGACCTACTTATGTTAAGTTAACATTCATTTAACATTAAGCTCTCGATCATTTAACATTGGGTGCCACCTCGGATGCCACATAGATTTTTTGTTAACACTGACTTAACATCAAGTGTGAATGTACCATAATAGGATTACGCTCTTGTGATTACGCTCCTCTTCATGCATATAAAAGCTTATGTGGCTTCTCATTGCAACCCAGCACAAAAAGGTTGTGACAAATGTCTTCCTACTAAAGCTTATGCAGCTGCTGAATGCCAACATGCCAGGGAAAAAAGTGAGCAACATATTCAAGTTATCCTTAGGCCCACTTTACCCCATAGGAGTCCATGCCAAGGTTGAACTCAAATCAAGCATTCCTATTGGCTCAATCACTGAAATCAGCCCCACGGGCTTTACAATAGGAGTCAAGGCTGAAAATGAAAAACCTTTTTTTTTTAAATTTATCACTTTATGGCCCTGACTTTATCCCCAAGGCCGAAAAAGGATACTTATCAAGTTGGAAGGCCAATTTGCAACCCTTGGGCCAATGTTGGTGGTAATAAAATATTGTTGTTTTGATGAAATCCACACTATATGATCAAAGTAAAATTCAAACCCTATATTTTTTATTATTTCCTTCATTTCATCTTTCTTCATTTTCCTCTTCTCTCGATCAGCTTATGTGCTTCTCTTGTTGAGCTTATGTGTTTGTTTGTGAATGATGGAACGAGTTTTTAATTTTTCTATTAGAGAAAAAGGTCATGAAAAACACAAGAATTACAAAATAATTGTGTCTATGTTCATTCATGGCAATCTGACTTTTAGGGTTTAATTTGAGAAAAAAGCAAAGATGAAATAAAAATTGATCCAAGAATGAATGAATGAAAGCATATGACTAGGGGTTGAAGCTTTAACCCTTCTTTTTTTGGGCCTTAATGGCTTTACACATGAATTCATTAATTCCCAACAAATAACATTTTATTAAAAACTCAAGGCCATACAATAAACCAAGAAATGTTCAAATTTCCAATTATTGACCATAGGATTTTCTGGCTTCAATTCCTAATCTAAAATGGGCCTCAGAAGCATTTCTCAACCTTTCATTATGGTTTCATCTTCAAGTTTTTATTATTTGTAAAATAAACCCCATTGGGGACAAAATCCCAAAACCAGTTATGGATACACTTTTATTAGCTTGAATTTTTCATTATATCTTTTGAAATCCAGAAGGCCTAGCCAAGCTTGTTAATTGGGCCTACAACTTTCAAAAGTTATTATTTTAGTTTTCATCTTTCCATTTTTTTTCAATGTTTTTCATTTCAATCCATTTTCTTTTTAATTTGTGTGCTACTCCCATTCTCGTGCCTTTGCAATTGTAGATGAAGACAACAACTAACTATCTTGGGCACTATAATTGTTCTACCCCCAATTTAATCTTCTTTGCAACCTATCTAGCTATGTTTGTGCTCTCAAAAATCTTACAAACTCCCTTCAGAAGAACAACTTTTCTATGATGTACTTCCTTGGAAGCCTCAAAAGCAAGTTTAACCAATGCAACATCCATTCTACACTTGGTTTGCAATTTTTTGTGCTTTATTTTTTTGTTTTCAATTGTCCTCATGGCTTGTTAGAAAACTTCCATGCTTTGAAATTGTTCTTTTAGTTGTCAAATGTAGCACAAGTTCCAATAGTCTTCACATAGTATATTTGAAATAACAACTCCAAATTCCACAACCACTCAGAACAACCATAAGCCCCTTTGCTACTACGAGGTTACAATATGATGATACCACTTCCAATAGCACATTAAACCTCCACATATTCACAAACATCATCTTTTCATCTTTTCTCGTTTTTTTCAACTTCTAGTTGATCCCCCACTTGACACCTTTTTTTTTTTTGTCTTTTCTCATTTATTCTTAACCCCCAACTAATCTCTCACTTAATTCCTTCTTATGCAATGCATAGAAGTTCTTGTCTTCATTTTTTAAAAGAGTAGTAATCAAACATGTGATCAAACTTTTAATATTAAATCATTTTAATAACATCAAAATTCAGTGAACAAAAGTTCATCCTTAAGAAACAAAAGACAGCAAAAAAGTTCCAACTCCATATAACCCTACTATCATTTATGTTCATGCAAACAAAATTTTCAACATTAAAACATAATGTGAGTTCACAAGTACAGCACAAAAATCAATGACACAACAACAACAAAGGACCAAATTCCCTAAACCACCAATTTTGGTGGAAATTTAAGTTCAAATCACCTTTATTTTCATTTGTAAAATAAGCATACCTAGTTTCATCGCCATTGTTGATTAAACTAAAGGTTTCGGTCCCCATTCTGACCTACTTTATGAAATATTTTATTGTCAAAAACATTATCAATCCTTTAAAACCAAATAGTTAAAACTTCATCATTATTGTACAGTTATAAATGCACCTTTGTAAGCCCATAAGCTACCAACACACTAACTAGGGTTTTCTTGTTTTTCTTTTGTGGTATCAAATATCTAGCAAACATTTCCAAAACTTTAGTAAAATTAGTAAAATTACAATATAAAAACAACATTTTTGAAATTTTTCCCAACAAATTTATCATTTTGACAAAATTTGGTGGCAAAATGCATTAAACACAACACCTAGGAGTAAATTGAATGACTTTTTATTGAAAAATAACATAAATAAAACAAAAGATTCACATATACCCATTTAGTTGGTGAAACATTAAATATCCCCCCATTGAACTTTGTTTAGTGCGAAAAACGAATGATAGTGTAACATCTACATGATTATTCTATGTGATTGAATGCTACTCCATAAAAGATGAAATTCAAAAAATTAATTGTTGTATTAAATGCTCCAAAGTAAGCTAATGGTGGGTATTCCCAATAATCCCTTGGAGCCCTTGGTTTGAATTTTGGTGGGGGTGGTAATGAAACATTTAAAACAACATTAAATGTATTGTCAAAAAAGTTTTACCTTTTGAGGGGGGAAAACTACATAGAAGAAATGAAAAACCATCCTATTATAAAATAAAATCGATCTATGTTATGGACAAAGCTCAATGGAGGGGGTGTTTAGTCTCTTCGATTAACTACACCCTAAAAACATGTCATTTATTATTTTTTCTTCAATTTGGGATTTGTATACAAATTAATAATTTCAATATGTTTTTGCAATTTAAATACTATGTAGAAAAGTTCAACATGATTGTAAAATATAAACTCACAAATGTCCCAAAACTTGGACCATAATAATAAAAAATATCATACAACAATCAATTAACTTCATGATGCGCTCCCAAGTTCCTTGTTGGACCCAAGTTGGGTCCAAATCAGTTAAACAACGGATTATTTGGAACTCGGGGCATGCTTTCAGCTCTCAACACTAAAAGGGGTAGAGGGGCGTGCTAAAGCTCCGGGATGGGACTAGGAAGAGTGACAAGCTTTAATTACTTACTTGAACCTGCATCAAAACCAACCAACAAGTTGGTTAGTTCACATTTTGTAGCACCCTTGGTGCTAGGACAAGCCACGAGCAACCCTAAATTCACAAGACTCACCACGGCCCGAACTCAGGGGAAGCCACCACCTTCCCCCATATATTATTCTTTGCGTCTCTCCGTGACACCTACATCCAAATGGCTTTTTGTCCCGGGACTCCCAAGGAGGAGTCCCGAAATTGTCCCAGTTTGGACTCCCAAAATTTTACGAGTTCATAATTTTTTGTTCAGACCTCCGATTGGGATGAGGTCTAAAGCAAACTTGTAGCTCTCCTTGAGAGCTTTCCAACGGTGTGTCGCACTCACCCTGCACACACCAGGGTTGGGTCAATTCCCGACTTTTAGTGGTTGGGAGTTAAATTGTCAGTTTGACTCCCTACCCTTCTTTTTACCATGACTTGTGCTGCAGATGTCCAAATGAACTCATGCGAGGCCATTTTCGACATTTACATTTTGATAACTTTCCAATGATATAAAGAATGCCTCAAGGCGAGGTGTTTTGACCCCTACAATCGAGCTTTGAAGTTTTGGGAGTCCCGGAAGACTCCCAAGTCCCCATTTCGGGAGTGTGAGTGTCATCCTCACACTCTTCCAAAAGTGGGGTTGCGACATTTACAAAATATATATTAACTATGGTATTGATGTCTAGGATATTTCAAATAATTTTCATATAATTTTTTAGTGAAACCAAAGTATTTAGTTCTTCAATAATGTGAACAATGTCTTTAGTTTTATTTTTAAACTCCAACAAAAGATGTGGGAACAATGATGGAGTAATTTGTTTATTTTATTTGTGACTTCTTTAACAACTTCAATTTATATTTGACACCAAATAACTATTTCAGTTGGATTCATTAGGGATGTAAATTTGAATAACTGGAAAGATTAATTTGAAAAAGATTACAAGGATCTTTAAGTATCTCAATTGGATTGTTGGGGAGATTAATAGGAATACTTGGAAAGATTAATTTTTAAAACATTACAAGAATCTTTAAAATTATTTGTTTTAGGTCTTTGGGAATGTGCACATGGATGTGATTTAAATTCTATTATTATCATCAAAGGGATGTTATTGGGAGCTTTAAGTTTTGAAAATCATTGGGTAGGATGATCAACAATTCAAAAAACATCAATGGGAATGTGTTATGCCATTGAATAACATGTTATGGCAAAGTAACATAAAAGGCTATGGAATGACAACTTCAAGGTTTAAATTCGTGATATGCAAAAACCCCAATATTTAACACGTAATAATTGTCAAACTTAAAATTATAAAAATGTTTTACATGTATCATAATCATATCATCCTATGTTTAACAACAATTGTTTTTTTACAAAGGTTATTATTTATTAGTGTAAGTTATTTTTATTTTATATATGATATATAAGAATACACATAATGTTCAAAAAAATATTGCAATATATTTATCATTACTACATAAAAATGATATGGGTATTAAAAATAATATTAATAAATTGTTGATATATAATATTATAAACGAAGTTAGTTATTTATGGAAGTGATTCAATTAATATTTATCATTAAAAATAGCATGTGGTAAAATAATTTAAAATGGTCAACAATAGCTTATGATAAAATAGTTTATGTGGAATTATTTTAAAATTTTAAGAATTATCAATAATTTCTTTTATTTTTTTAAGTGTGTAAAATAATAAGTGATGACAAAAAAAAACATTCATTTAAATAATTTTTCAATAGTTAAGGATTTTTTTTTTGATGGGCTAAATATTAAATGGGTTAGATTTCTAATTTAAGTTAGATAGCCCAATGAATTAACTATTAGTGAATTTATTATTGATGATTTATTTATTAATGATTTTATTATTAATGATTTAACTATTATTAAATTTGATTAATCATTGTTGAATTCAATTAACTATTAGTCAATTCGTTTGTCCATAATAACTACTCCCCATTTACTAAAGGATTAGCCACTTTCATCATGGTAAATTTGTTCAATTTCATTCAAAACATAATGAAACATATAGTGAATTTCGATGCATATTGGTGTAGTGTATTTATAATCTTTATAGCACGGAAAAGTGTATTCCAGCATTTGGAAAGTTACTTATGGATGATTATCATGACTATATGCATGCGTAAAAGGTTCAAATTGAAGAATGATGCTTTGGTCACCCAACTATAGTTGGAATACATGTGGTCCTAACATTTTTTTCTACCTCAAGTTTGATATAACAATCCTTGGTACCATAGTACATTGGTAAGTTTGGTAGCACTACTACAAAATGTGGGTGCAGTTTGCTAGTCCCAATTCACAAGATTAATGAATTCACTATTTCTTCATTGGTATATTCACTATAACCAGTGAATTCATTCAAAATCCAATGAAATCTCTTGGCGTACATAGACACCTTTTGTTGTAGTGTAGTAACATGTTGAACAATTATTATATTTTGGGAATTTTAATTCGGCAACATAAATTTGATTTTGAAATTTTCAACACATACAAAATAAATATAATAAAACTATCCCACTTCCAAAAGTTTTTAGTTGTCTTCCTTATTAGACTATCCTCATTCATTTGTACTATACAAAAAACGCTAAGGTTTGAGTTTAACCATAAATTTTGAATTATTCGACATAATGATTTAATTTTTTTGAAAATTTTGACAAAATTAAAAATAGTTAAATTTGTGCTAAAGTTGTCAAGGCATTATGGTAGAAATGCAACAAGTGGGAATGAAAGTTTTAATGGAAGTAGGAACATTGAAAATGGTGGAGCCAACAAAAGTGGTGGTATTAGTCCTTCCATGCTAATTTGTAGGGTCCTTTCCTTGCATTTAACCCAATTGTGGAAATTTTCTAAAAGTTCAAACAAAAGTATTAAGGGGTTTCAATTGAAAAGTTGAGAAGTTTACAAAAGTTTTAACGTAAATCCCATTAGAAGAAAAAAAAAAAAGTTTTTTTTTACTTGTCATTTGTTATTGCAAATGTCATTTGTGACTATTTTAGTTACAAGTGACACTTATAACAAATGACAAGTAAAAAAAATGAAAACAAATTTAGTGTCCCATGAGAATTTATGGGAGGCCTATACATGGATGCACAAGAAGGAATCTTATCTTTTTCCCCTACCCAAATTTACTAAGTTTTTAGTGAAAAAGGACAAAATTCACTAATATGCAACTTGTATGGTTTTGGTAAAAAAAGAACAGTTGATTACGACATTTTTGTGAAATGGTTTTTAGTCATTTTGGATGGTCATATGTTGCATTAGATAATTTTTAATTTAAAAATATGACATGGATATATGAGGTCCCAAATTAATATGATGTGGCATAACATGTCACATCATATATATATATATATATATATATATTGGATCATGGAATCACATATTACAAATTTGTCATGGCATGCCATGACAAATTTACATGCCATGAAAAATTTGGAGAAATTTAAAGTTTTTTTTTTCCAATTTTGTTGACAAAAATGTTTTGACATCATTTAAAACATGGTGTACCTATTTATGTATTCACCATGATGTATATTTTTGTAAATTACATTTGTACAAGACACATTAAGGCATGCATCCATCAAGGATTGAACCCAAGACATCATGCAAACACATTAAGGTCTTAACCACCAAACTACTTCAAAACTTTATTAATAATGATGAGAAAGTTTAACTTTATTGTGTTTGGCATGAACTTGTTTAAGAAATTCAAACTTTAACATACATTTTCTTTTGTAAAATTTATTCAAATGTTACAAATGAAAAGATGATTTTGAAACTTATTCAATAATTTATTTTTAATATTATTATAATTTATAATGTTAAATAAATAAAATAAATCAACATATCATGAATAAATCAACAAATGTTTTTTTGTTTGAACTGACCTAAAATCTTTGTAAATTCAAAAGTGAATTTATTAAGTCTTTTATAAAAA
>Ga0116228_10000706_pt1 | contig 26108 bp, 20 predicted proteins | sample S1TSphfallax_2_FD_89694 | JGI IMG/M metagenome (GOLD analysis project Ga0116228, IMG submission 89694) | Host-associated microbial communities from peat moss isolated from Minnesota, USA - S1T2_Fc - Sphagnum fallax MG | ecosystem: Host-associated > Plants > Peat moss > Unclassified | place...
AATAATTAACATCACCATTTACACTCATGTTTTTTCATTTTCTTGTTAAATTTTTTTTTTCTATTATTTTTTATTTCCTTCCAAAGATAATTGCAACTTTGTGTTTTTTGTATTATGTTGTTTTGCATTTATGTGCTACTACTTTGTGTTGCAAAATCTTTTGTGCTCGAAATTTATAAATTTGTGTTATTAACTTGTAAATTTTAGATATTTATGTTGTTTATTTCACAATTGAGTTGTAGGTTTTTTGTTGAATATTTGTGTTGCAAATATGTGTTTTGCAAAACAACTTTTAGATTTTGTTGTAGATTTGGGTTTTCATTTTTTTACTCCAATTAAATTTCTATTTCAAAAAAATGCCAATGTAATTACCCATCAAACTATTAGAGAATCACAATTATTTTAACTATATTAGTAATAATATGTCATAAATTGATGAATTCATTGGGCTTTCAAAGTTTCAATCCAATTTTCTTAGTTTTTAATTTAAATGACACAACGTGATGCATTTTGTATATAATATTTTTTGTTTTAAATGATGGATCTTCCATGACTATTTTTTTACTTTGAAAATGTTTTAAATTCTTTGAATACTTTTTGGCCTATATCTTCTTGAGTCCTCGTTTTTCACTATTCATCATGTGGTGACCAGCAAGTGTTAATTAATTTCAAAATTATAGCGCATTAGTGAAAAAAAATCTTTCTTTGATCATTCAATTAAAAACATTCAATGTTTGACAATTTTGTGGTGAAATTTATTGGTATTTTAAATCAACTTGCTTTAGTTTTGACAAAGTAATCAAATTGTTCACTTTATTTTGCTTACATTTAAATTGTGTGAATAACTATTAAGATTTTCTTCCTTTTTCTTTTTACTTTTCAATTAAAATCCAATGGAAGATAATGATCATTGGTGGGATTTTTTTTAGGGTATATTTTGAAATTGGAAAAAGATTTTATTTTATTTTATTTTTTTATTTTACATTGAACATCCAATAGAAGGCAATGACCATTGGTGGGATTTTCTTTGAGTCTACTTTTGAGAGTGGAGGGAAATAATAAAAATCAATGATGAGCTAAAGATTAAAATGCCAAACCTTAAAGTCAATGACCATTTTTCTAATTAAACCTTCCTTGCCCAAATTGAACAAAGAAGGAAAAAGTAATAATAATGCTCAACATCCATATAACCTGAAATAATTTTAAAAAGTTGTAATTAGTGCTTTTAAATAGTAAATTAAGTCTTATAAAATGACAAAATTTTAACAAAGTTTTGATATAAACCTTAACATAATAAGATTAAAAGAATTTGATGATTTTAAAAGATTTTTTTGAAGTTTTTAAAAAATATTCCATATTAATAAGCTATCACCTAGGGCGGCACCATGACTCCTACTAACTTGGTTTCACCCAATAATGAATTAATAGTTGCCTTAACATTTTTTATATAAGATGTCAACTTTTTAAAACATGTCCAATTACAAAATTCATTAGTTCATTGAATTCCTTGACTTCCTTTAGTTTAGCCATTCCCTTGATCTAATTTTTTGGTAGAAATAATGATTTTGCAACCATCACCAAATTTAATCCTATCGTTCTAGATATGTGCCTATGGTCATAATTTTTTTCATTTAAAGGTCCCTTTTGTAGTTCATACCTTTTACATTGTTTTGCCTTGGAATGTTGAGCGGTTGTTGTGTTTACCCAATTTGATTAAATTCAAGTTGCATGCAGTGTCATTCAATATTTTCATTTGAATGGAACTTAATTGTCATAAAATCAATTCATTTTTTTGTGAACAAAGATTCTTTGACACATTGCATAAGATGTTTAATGCTGAGATAGTAGGAATAGATATTAAAGACCTAGGTATTTTATAAGGAAATACGCTTCACTCAAACTATGCAACATTTACCTTTACAAATAAAACGAAGAGATCCTACACCTGAAGCTCAAGCTAGAAAAGGGCTCAAGTTGAAAGAAACGGGAAATGAAAGTATACCAAAATATGAATGCAAGTTCAGTGATTGATGCCATGTTAGATGAACAAAATATGCATAAGATGGGAAGGCTTGCTTCTTTGTTACCTTTTACTTATGCTATGATGTTTATAGGCAACCTATCTTTAATAGGTTTCCCTTTTTGTATTGGATTTTATTTTAAAGATGTTATTTTAAAGCTCGCTTATATTAAATATACAATTAATGGTAACTTTGCTTTTTGGTTGGGAAGTGTTTCTGTCTTCTTTACTTTTTATCATTCTTTTCGTTTACTTTTTAAAACCTTTTTAGCACCAACATCAATTCATCCATTGAATGTCATTAATAGTGGTTAACAACAAGGTGAAAGTATGATGTGGACCAATTTTGGCAAATGCAAAGTTCATACATGAATACACAAATTTTGCAATCCCTTTGTTAGCCCTCTCACAATTTGAAGCCTTAATCTTAATATAATCATCTTAAAAAATTTATAACCTCTTTTTAAATGATTCAATCACTTTGACTTGTAACTTCTTTTTTTCTTACATAAATATATTATAGCATGGTTAGTGCTAATATGAATTTTTCTTTCCCTTCATTTATTTGTTTATTTTTTCAAACACATTTATGTTTGAATAGGAAAATTGTTAAATGTTCATCATGCCTAGTTAGGCCTAATTGAATGTCATCATTTGCTACACACTTTTTTTCATATTAATAATACAAAAATATTTTTTTATAAATGAATTTTTAATTTTTTAATTTTAATGTCCATTATGGAGTTTGGACTTTTTAAGATATTTCAATTTAGAATGCACATGTAAAGAAAAAAAATCGTATTTCTTGAATTTCTATTTTTGCATGTCATCTAATATATGTTTAATAAACTTATTTGATTGAAATCTAAAAACTTATTTTTTCCATGGAAAAAATAAATCCACATTCATATAATTTGTAATGTGTTAGAAAAAAACTACAAATTTAAGAGTCTAAAAGGGTTTTAGTCCTTTAAGGTGGACCAAAAATGGTTATTTATTCTTAAGATTTTGATATAAAATTCATCTAAATTGACCAAAAATCAATTCAACAAATTTCATATTTAAATTTTTGATGAAATATCTAATGGGCACTATATATTAATCATCAAACCAATGAAAAATTTGAACCTCCCAAACAATAAAAAAATAGACCATTTTTTTGTATCGTGGTATTTGTTTGTTTTAATTTTGGGAAGTTTTGATTTTTAAGTCTATGTTCATATTTTGGCAAATTTAAATACCAGTTAAGTACCATGTAATTTTTTTCATATATTTAAATTGTCATATTCAAGCCATATTCACACTTTTTAAAAATTCAATAATTAATGTCAATGTATTTGAAGATTTTATACTAAAAGCATTCATGGATAAAATTTTGTCCTCTAAAAAACCAGTACACACAATAATAATGTAACTATTTTTATTTGCAAAAAATTTATATGCATTACATTATACATATAAAATTTCACATTTATTTGAGTCCAAACCATTAAAAAATCAATATAATTATCCTATATTAATCTTCAATTACATTTCATTACTTGTAAAAAAATAGTGATTGTAACATCCACTTTGGTCCAATGCATTATACTTTCACCTAACACACAACTCAAGTAATTATTTTTAAAATTGATTATGCACATGAAAATAAATATGCATTTGAAAATATGGTTTTAAAATAATTTACATTTACAAATATGGTATATGAACATATAATTAATATATGTTCAATCATACAATGTGTACATGTTCCAAAATTATAAGGAAACCTCTAGAAGGTCACACCATCTTTATCAATAAACAATGAAATTTTAGATCCACTAACCTCATTTATAAATTGGTAACAAAATTATACCTTTCAAACATAAAAAGGTATCCAACAAATATAAAGAAATACATTTCAAATTAAATTAATGGGTGTCCAATCATAAAAAATTTATGTTCTTCAATGATCTTTAGGTCTAAATGGAAAGATTTTAGTAAAATCTTGATTTTTGGTACACCTATTGGATGAAAACATGGTCAAAAGGCCTAGGGCAGCAAAGTAAAAGTCATTTTCTAAGCATTGCACATGACATGTGTCATTTTTACATTGGTTTATAATTTATAATTTAGTATTTTGGATACTTAATTTAACACTTCATGTTAGTTATAAATACATTCTGATTACAAATTGATTTTATATTATATAATATGCATTCATGCCTTTTATCACATTAATATGAACAACTTTTGCTAGGACCACATTTTCAGAATTCATAATTTTCAGGGTCAAAAACACATTTGGTTCAAATGTGCTCAAATTGGTTATATAAAAAAAAATCATTAGTTCAAGACCTTTTTTAAAAATAATAATCATCAATGTTAAAATCCTCTCCAATTTTCAGAAGGAATGGTGCACATTTGGTAGGAAAAAAAACCGTTTGGAAAAAATAAAGATTGTCCACTCTCCAAGTTTGAATGATTTGAATATGCAAAAACATTTTTGATATGTGTCAAGCTTTAAACATATAAACTTTGCAATTAATGAAAAATATTCCAAAAAAATAATGATAATCCAAGCCATTATGCATCCCTTGTGATTTTTCAAACATACAAAATGCAGTTTTAAAAAGTGTTCATTCATTGGGTGGCTCCTTTGATTGTGATTTCACCCTATTCTTTATATTACCATTTGGGTCCCAATGTAAATACAAATCATGACAATTGTGAGATTAAAAAATAGCCTAGTACTTGCAATCTCTCTAGTAAGTGTAACTTAGGAGGTTGAGCATTGAGCAAGCTTGTGCTCATTGATGTTATGGGGCTTTCCTTTGTATCCTGGAAGCAAGTTGATACCAGATCTTTTCAACCTTAAAAATAGGAAATTATGTTCCATGAAGTCCCCCAAAAAATGAGCTCACAAATAGCTAGTTTTGTAGTAATTATACTTTATGAAAATATTATTAATTAGGCCCAGTTCGTTTTTATTAATTTAACCCTAAACGCAGACTCCATGGTTACAATCGAAACCAAATTATACCCTAAACCAAGACCCATGGTTCCAATGAAAACCAAATTTAACCCTAAACCCAGACACCATGGTTCCTATCAAAACCAAAACCGGACCAACACTTGACACTGAAAATACCTCAAAAAATGGGGTGGGGGGGGGGACCATTTAATGAAAACCACATGGTTTGGTAGTCTCTTTCCATTACAAGAGACAGAGACCATAAATCTTAAATCTATTTTAAGCTGATCTAGAAATTAAGCTTTAAATCCAGAACTTCCACATGGAGCAGTTGTGAAATTGCTGAAATTCACCTGTGCGCTCTAGTGAAATTCTTTGTTGATTAATTTTGTTTTTTTAAAAGAAAAAAAACTGAATCATCATCGGACGTGCATTACATCTCATAAATGTACGAATCATAAATATTGCTGTTTGATTCCAGCGCCTCTTGGAAACTGAAATTAAAAGACTCCTGCTGCTGGTTACAGTCCACGAAAGTCGCGGCTTGATCCAAACTTGTTGCCGTGATGCAGCAGCTTGCCATCGGTTTGTCCTTGAACGGCCCGGGTGCTGGTTGATCCGCTAATCTAGACTGATACAGACTCGCTAGAGCTGCGCGGCGGCGCAAATTGTAACTGGACACATGATCAGCAGCAGCTCCTGCAAGAACTTCTTGTTGTTGTTGATGGTGGTGGAAGTTGTTGTTGCGTTGATCTGAATTTTTAATAACTGAATCAGCTGAAAGCTGCTGCATCGACGATGGCGTACCAGCTACAGAAGAAGCTGCAGCATTTGCAGTACATGAGTTCCTGCTAGCCTGCTGGAAACCCGGCGCTATATTATCACTAGCAGCTGATTGTTCTAAAACTGTAACCGGATGCTGGAGCTCTTCAGCTGCGGAAGGGCCGGAGCCATTGCAGTAGTTGCCGTTGATCATCTGATTGCAAGTCAGTCGTGACTCCAGATTGGAAGCTGCAGCTGCAGTAGTCGTTAGAGTATCGGATTCTGCAGCTGATGTTGATGTAGTCGCGGGTCTAGTCGAGTCTGATTGATGATCAGCCCCGCCAGCTGCGTGTGGATTTTGATCTGGAGATGACGATCGGTGTCGATCATGGTGAGGAGAGGAGCTTGACATGCGTATTTGCTGCTGCTGCTGCACTGCTCCTCCGGGGCTAGAGTTTTTGTTAGTCTGATCAGCAGGCACTGGGTTTGCGATTGCAACAGGTGGGCTACCGTAGTTAGTACTAGCAGTAGGTGACGAGGAGCTGGTTGTTGCTGCATGTAATTGAGGAGCAACTGATGCAGGAGAATCTGTCGACATGAGCTGCTGCCGTTGCCGCAGTCCTGCAGCATGATTGGACGCAGCAGCTGCAGCTAGCTCTTTGGGAGTTACGGAAGGCAATTTCGACAGGAGCGCTTGGAGACTAGACATAGAAGGAAGCAGGTTTGACGAGTTGCCGCTCTGCAATGGAGTGCCTGTATTATTAAGCGCCGCTTTGGGAGGCGAAGAAGGGCAGTCGGAATCACGGGAACCATAGCTCCCGCCGCTTCTTTGCAACTTTCCCGGCGACGATGAGTAGTAACCTGGATAGTCGTCGAAATCAAAAGGAAGCCCAGGCATACAGTCCATATCTGCTTGAGGGCGCTTGATTCCCAGTATTGAAGCTGCAGAATCATGTACGGCAGCATATCGTGATGATCCATTCATGCCCGCGAGTCTCGAGGACAGAAACTGATCTATTGCTGTTGGACTGATCAAACCATTCGACAGAAATCTGGTATGATGATACAAGTCCGGGCTCGTGATCCAGTTGCCGGACTGATCAGAGGGTGGAGACTCTGCTTCTCCGGCAGCTTGATGATAAGCTGCTCGTCTAGTCTTGCCACCACTAGTGTTCATCGGGGTAGGGTGGGATACAAAGACGCCTGGAATACTTTGCAGGTAGTTGAACTTGTGTTGCAACAGAATCACGATGTTGAGATCCTCAACGATCTGTAGGTCACATGAAGATTTTGAGAACCAGTCAAACTCAACGCCGGAGTCATCTATCCGGCCTATCCAACTACATCTTACCAAGTAGCTAGCTTGATTCATTCTTGCCGGCTAAACCTAGACTTCCAAGCATCCGACGACAGAATCCAGATGATCCTGAGCCATAGAAGATAGAGTCTCGAACCTTTAGAGTTGAACCAAGCTGTAGCAGCCCTCCTTCAACCGGCACCAACGCAATTGTCTGTGCCGGATCGATCCCACATGCAGATTGAACCAAATGTTACTTCCTGTGGGACTTGGAGAGTATCGTTGTATAATATACAAATTATAACAAACAACATACAAATCATTAACAATCCAAATTATTGTGCTCCCCTTGCTTGTGATTTTCTCACATCCCTTAGTATGGCTCCTTTTCCTATGTTTGCACCTTGTGTGTATGGAGGCCTGGAACTGCAGGCAGCGTTATCACTACCAAGAAGGTCTTTCATATAAGCCCTTCCCCGTCTTTGGGGGCGCACTCTCATGTATTGCAAGACGTACAAACACCAGTTCAACTACTTTAGACAGCTCTCTAGCTACCTACAATAGTGTTGAGGAACAACTACTGCAAAGTTCTAGCCGATCTCGTAAATGATCAGTACTTCTAGAAACGGCTCCTAAGAGATTAGAACAACGAACCTGAATCCCAGCTCTGAATTGACCTTCCCATGTTCTCGGATGCTGCAAAAATTCCAGCAGAACCAGTTTTTCAGTGTCAATGCAAGCTCATGAGTGTCGACACCTAGCTAGTCCTGCAAGCTAGCTAGCACAGCTTGACGTGCAACGTCGTGAAGGTGCGAAGGTCTACAGCAAAGTCGAGGATGCAGCAATTCCAGCTAGATGATGATCTATAGCGCTCTCAGATAGTGTAAGCAACGCATGTACATCTAGAAGGTGATGATGATATCATACACCTGCATGAGCAGCTAGCTGGTTAGGTCTAAGGAGTGTTAAGAAATTGCAATAACGTACAGGATCGAGAGAACCAGGCCACGGTGACAAGAGACTGATTCCTTGCTCTTGAGCTTCTCGGTACACCCATTTGTGGATGTTGTCCGCTGCAACCTTGCCCATCAACCTGTACACGCAACACAATATGTCATGATCCTGCTAAGCAGAAATCTTCTTCCTTTCTGACCTTTGAAATCACCTGGGACAACCAATATATTATTGTCGGCCGAAGCTTCAATTCGAAGAGAAACGAGTCATGTACGCACAAAGCGCAATCAATCTTCACAATTACTGATTGATCGAGGCAGCTGCGATTGTTCAATGCCAGCAGCTTCGATTACCCTAGTAAGGCAGGGGACCATAAAGGATCAAGAGAGTAAGCCGCTTCAGATCCAAATATGGCTAGCTAGCTTTGAGGTTTTTCAGCGCACGTGGTTTCTGGAAGAGTAAGTCTCTGCTCTCGACGTGCAGTCTAGAAAAAAGCTTGATTTGGAGCAGGACCGACGTATGCACTTCGAGGAACAGAAGAGTTTGTAGCTAGTACTAGTTAGGAGGGCCACGAGTGCTCAGCACGACTGGTGAGAAAGTCTCCGACTAGTGCTTCATGCTGGAAACCTACCCCTCCCCGTAACTGTAAACCTCGTGTGACATTTTGAAGAAGAGTTCGGGATTGAAGCTGACTGCATGTTCCGCCTCACTCATGTCGCCTCCGTTGCAGATGCCACGCTGCTGCAGCTGTCGCAGCAGGAATGGTGATCCCGTCGACGTTGCTGCATCGACCTGCATCGAGGCTCCCGGCCCCGAGCTGCAAACGGAGAAGTTGCAAAACCCATCCTCCCATACCAAGTTCCTGCATTCCCCACTCGACCCATCCTTCCTGATTTCAGCAGCTTGCATTCTTATTCTGCTACTTCGCGCAGGCCTCTAGCTAGATCTTTTTGCACACAATTTAGAAGTCCTTGATGCCAAGCGCCTGCCTAGACCGCACTTGGGTTAGTAGTTTTGTTGAGAGTGAACCTTGGTCATCAGCCTGGAATCGACAACATCGTGTGTGCAGCTGGATACAAAGCTTAGAGGCGTAAGCTTCTAGAGTCTGCATGTCCAGAGATCAGAGAGCTAGAAAGTTCTCAAGTTCGAAGTAGTTAGGATTGCAGGAGTGTACCAGTTCCGCTCTTTGCCCTTGGATCTGTCGGGGAGGGTTCCTTCCGTCTCCCATCTGTAGGTCGGCACGGAAGCAAAGGTCTTAGAACGTTTCGAGGACCGTGAGCTCAGAGCTAGCTACTCCGGCAGCTACATGAAACAACTACTAAAATCACTTCCTAGAAAAAATGCGACAAGTTCTCGCATTGCTCTGCAATGAAGATCTGCTGCAAAATAGCAGGTGGTTCACAACGCAATGAAAATAATTGACAGCACATGAAGCTGCCACGGTCTGTCGCTGCACTTCCAAGGCACTCCAGAGCTAGCTAAACAAGCGAGAGGAAGTACTGTGAGTGAAAAAAATTATACAGGTGGGAGAGAGAACACGCACTGCGGAGGAGGGTAGTTGCGAGGTCGAATGCGCCAGAACACCGCGTACATCCATTGTGAATTAGTGCACAAGTTGCGCAGAGTTTGCTGCAACAGATGGTTCAATGAAGGCAGTCCGGCTTGGTTCGTCATCTCTCAAATCGCTCGCTCCCTATCTCTGTGGCCGGCTATCACCGTCTCTTTCTCTTTTCGACGAACTTGTCTGATCTCCCAGATGTGTGTTCACAAAGAGCTGCTGCTGGCGCTTGACAAATAATCTGAGGCCGGTGGATGAAGTACTCTAGAAGCAGTTGGAAACATTTCCAGCAGCGCGCGGAATCAGTCAGTTTCTTCAACTAGAGAACTTAGATTTCCACTCTCTTCAGTTTTCATTCAAGCCAAGTGAATCCCAGAAGAACTAGATCTCGAGAGTCCCTGTCTACAATATGACCCATGAGCTTCTTCTTCTCTTACAGATCATAACGAAAAGATCTAGGCGACTAGTTCGGCTTTAGACAAGCTAGACAATTTTTGTGCAGTGCAGGTTTTCGTTCCACAATATAACAAACATTGAAGAAGTGCAGGTGAGCAATGTGATCCAACCCTCTCTCCTCCTCCTCTTCTTCACGTCCTTTTGTTCGCGTCGGTTGCAACTAGATTACCAGCGTTCATGGATTCCAGAGCTTTCTCTGATCTCTCTCGCTCTCTCTCTTTCTTTCTCCCTCTCCACCAACTGCAGACTCTCTCTTGACGTCGCCAACTGCTGCTGCTACAAAAATCGCCAACTACTCAAATGCGTGTAGAACTATAAAATCATGACCCAGCTAACAACCGCCAGTCTTCAAATTGAAAGCTGAATAACTCTATTATAATATTCTTCAAAACTCTACTTGCATCTGATCCTGTAGTAGTCTTCTCTTCCACAATATCATCATGTGCGCGAGCTACGGTTATATATTTTACCAATCCCGCCATCGCCAGGACTCATGCTTGCTGAGATCAGAGATGCAGTTACAAACTAGATCTTTTCGACAAAATTTCTTGAGTCCGATTACACAGCCAAGACATGGTCCAGTACCTATAGGGAACTAGTTCTGATCACTGCATCATCCTAGCAGCTACAAGCTCCGAATCTCCAAGTTCTGATATTCACTGCAGCATTCTAGCACAGCTAGCTCCAAGTTCTGATCACAGCAACATTCTAGCTCACAGCTAGCTTCTCATGATACTTGAATTAAAACTAACTTGATATCGAGCAGCAAAACACACAAGTTCCTGCCATTCATTAGTTCATACACGCTGCTGATCACTGCAGAGTTTGTTCACTAAATCAGTCTCTTTGAAGCAGTCGGCAGCTCTCTCTACTTTTTCTCTCTGTCTCTCTTGTATCTCTCTTACTGAGCTCTCTCTACTGTTTCTCTCTCTCTGTGTCTCTGCCTGTCTGGTTCTGGAGTGTCTCTGTTTCTTGTGAAGCTTTGCTGTTTGTTGCAACTCAATAAGTAGTGCAGTTGTTGCACAGCAGTAGAAAAGTTGAAAATTCCCAATAAGGGAGAAATCTCGTTCTTCCCTTATTGTACCCATAATGGACGGGAGGAAGAGGGAGGGGTGGGTACGTGGGTTAGCTGGGATGCAGGCGTGGGTTGGTGGGTAGGGTGGGATGCAGGGGCTGAGTAGCTGGGTTAGGGTGGGATGCCGGGGTTAGTACAATCTGCAAGTAGAGCAAGTCCCTTATTACACTAGTATCCACTCCTCCCACCATCCCATCTCCTCCCAATGGGGATCTCTTGCTTGAAGTTCCCAATAGAAATTTGTTCCTCTACAATGAGTAAGATCTCTTTTCTCTACTAACCTATGCGACAAGGGAGTCTCAGTGCTCCTTTTGTAGGGGAAGACAATGTACCTGTTCCTTCCACCTAGGAATGTGCCCCGTTTGTTAGGGCAAGACGCCGTTCCGTCAGGTGGTAACAGGTTCTACCAGCACCTGTTCTAAAGGGTAACCAGCATTCCCCATGGTTTCCTCCAGTGTTCCCCCACTCATTTCACAAGTGGAACTGGCAAAACCAAAAGTGGAACCAGCATATGGTCACTAATGTCAAAAGACTAGTGTTGGCCAGCTATTGTTTTTTTTTAATAACCGCCAGGTAGGTCTTTCTTAAGAATTTTTTGGGTTATCGTGTAGGTAATCAATATTCTTGGGTAGGTTATACATAAGGGTATTAAAATAACCAATTGCTAACTGCCAGTTATCATGCTGGATATTAGTCAATATAGTGTTTTTTATTTTACTTTTACTTTTTTTTTGGGTATTTTTGTTTTATATCATAAACATGTCTAGCATTTTAAGATTGATAACCTATTTGGATGATAACCAAGTCATTTAGGTAGGTAATTAAAAAAAAAAATTCAATATCAAGTGGTTAGGCTTATTAATTGGTTAACACAAAATCAATAACTAGCTCCAGTAGGTTATTGATACCTATGTTGATAGCCAAGTCAAAACTCAACAACCAACTAACATTGGAAAAGATGTACCTGGATAAAGTACTAAAATTGGACCTTACATTTTGTGTGGGAGAAGAATAAGCAAATGAAATTTATTAATCCAGGAAAAAAACCCAAAACATTATGATTGTCATTTGGTAGGATATAAATCAAAATTTAATTAAGTTGTAATTTTTTTTGTTGTAGTAGTCCATATTTTGCAAGATTTAATGGTTTATAAGTGACCATAGACTTTGATGATCAAATATTGAAAATCTTTGTTGAAATATGGGTTTATTTATAAAGTCCTTCATTTAATGAAGAAATCAAATTTGATGCTCTTTTTTCAAATATAAAATCTTCGTGATTTCAATTAAGGTAGGCAAAGTTTTAATGCTGAACATCTATTAACACCTTGCTGCATGGCTTATGTGAATAAAGGTATTATCTTTGCATATAAGTGTTAACTTGCTTCAAATTTGTAAGGCTAGATTATGCACTCCAAGTTAACAATAATAGTAACAACTTATTGTCCTTTTAGATGTCAATCTTTGATGGCATCCCAAAAAGCACATTATAATGCTGTTGCACAAACATTTTCACAACCAAATCCAATGTGTAGTTAATCATTTTGCAACTTGGACATGAATGACAAGGTGGAAAAGCAATGTTCATCTTTAACATTCCCTAACATCATAACTACAAAAAGTTTTGCCAATGTGTAAGATACTTAAAATGTAAATGTTGCAAAAGGTTAGTGGATGTTAGTTTAAACCACAACTAAGTGACAAGGTTGCACACCAATGGGGGTTCTAAAGCAATAGTATGGTTGTTCTACATAATAATCTTGAAAAAAGAAGTTGAAAAATCAAGTTTCTCTTCATTAAGAACTTGGGTAGGGATCTTCACCCAATGAATCTCTAGGACAATATTGAATTTTTCAAAATAGAAATGAGCCTTAACAATGCCAAATGCCTCCAAAACATTTTCTTAACATAAAGATTCAACCAATATTGAAAATAAATGATGCCAATTGCATTCATCAATTCCTAACTTGGGAACCATTGTTCAAATTCAAAGATCAAAGAGACAACAATATGTGAATGTTGAACCTTGACCACTTTAAAAGCTATTATCCAGTCATCTCACATGGCTTGGGTGAACACACCATAAAAATGCATTTTTTTTGCAATTGATATGAACCTTACCCATGAATTAAAAAATCACAAACTATTTGTTTGTTGTAAGATTAGTCCACCATCCAATCAACAACTAATTCATAATCATTCATACATTGAAATGCTTGAAATTATATTTCTTTTATGGATTAAAATACATGTTGCACAACTTAACACATCACATTTTGATTAAAATGACAAAATCATAAACAAAAATGTATCTTCCTTACCCAAATTTCATGAGCACATCCCTTACCTCCAATATTAACATGATGTAAATCAAATCCATTGATGCACCCCCAAGTTCTTTAATGTGCTCAATTGTAAATCCAAAAGTGAAGACAACAAAAGGAAAAGAAGTTGGGGCGCGTTTCTTGGCTCGTAGCATTTCGAGGGGTAAAGGGGCATGTTGGAGCTCCAAAATGGAACTAGGAAGATTGACAAGCAATTCAATTACTCACACGGACCTGTACAAACCAAACAACAAGTTGGTTAGTGCGTAGTTGGAACACTTTGGTGCACGGATGAACTACGGGCAAACACGGACTCACAAGACTCACCACAGCCCGGACTTTGGGGGAAGCCACCACCTTCCCCCTTATAATATACTTTGTGCCTAGCCATGGGACCGGCACCCGAATGTCATTTTGTCCCAAGACTCCCAAATGGATGTCCTAAAATTCCCAAAGTTGGGATTCCTGCAACTTTGGGGGCCCATAACTTTGTGTGAAGACTTCGAAAGTTTTCCAACTTTATGTGGCACGCAACCTACACGCAAGGAAATCGAGGCGATTCTCGACTTTTAGTGGTTGGGAGCCCTTCTTTTGGCCATAACTTGTGTTTTAAATGTCCAAATGGGTCATGCAATCCCATTTTAGACATCTACGTTCCAAGAACTGACCAATGATATGAGGAATTCCTCAACTCAAATAGGTTTTGACCCCTACAATCACTCTCTAAAGATTCGAAAGTCCATGAAGACTCCAATTCCCAAAGTGGGAACTCACTTGGGAGTGTGAGGGTTCCTTCCCGGACACTCTCTTACACTCCCAAAAACATGAGATGTGACTCCTGAGTTGCCCTCTTGGCCCGCACCCTTGCAAGCCTTTGCCTTGGTTGCAAGCTAAAGGCTAAGGTTGCAACATCCATGACCACCTCAATGTCACAAAGATACTTTAGATTTATTTTTGTTGTCATCAATGTGTTCATGTCATCATTCACCTTCACCACCAAAGTTTTATATTTTGCAAGAACCTACTTAGCAAGGGAAAACATGGAGTTCCACCTAGTTTTTACATTATGTGGTAACTTTAATCCTTTGGTTTCCAACAACTTGAGAAAAGTGCAATACTCAAAATGTCTTTTTGGTGTAAATGACAAATAAGTATAAGTTTGTAACAACCCTTTTAATTTTACAAACCAAGGGATTTTTATTTCTTAAATGCATAATTAGGTTAGTCTAATGTGCCATGTAGTGCACACCATAATCAATAAATGTGCAATTTTAAACCTAAATTAAGTAACAACACATGTATGCATACTAATGAACATTGCAACCTCATCTAAACCAAAACAAACCATTTTGAAAATAAAATAATCAACTATTAAACCCCCATATTCCATCAAAAACTTCAAACCGATGCAATGAAGTTATCCACAAAACTTTGCCAACCACCCTTTCAAGATCCAATAACATTGGCATTTGTTTAAATCATCAATGATATGAATATGCACATTACATTAAGACTAATTGTCAATTGTTATAATTTCATCACAACTATTAATGAAGTACCTAGCTTTGGTTGATCTCATGATAATCTAGTGTATGATTCAAAATATGTCAAAAGTCAACAAAGTTTCAAAAACCTAGAAATGACAACAAACTAGAATGAATTTGCACTTCCTATCTAAAGCAATTATGTCAATTCAACAACAATGGTCCAACCCTTGCTAGCCCACAAATGTTCATTCTTCACATGTTGGTTTTCTATTGACATGAAATATTAGCCCATAACACATCCAAGGTGTGGAACCTTGCATTTTATCCTACATGTTTGTTTTTGCAAATTGTCAAACTTAGGCACCAAAAGATTTTCCATACCTTTAATCTCATTACACATTTTCAATGAACCATAATAAGTTTCTCATCACACCCTATCATTGTTTCAACCCATGGTAATTTCATAACCCTATTTCCTAGAAAACACAATTCAATTCCCATTCCCTCTTCCTATGTTTTCTCTTGGGATGCTCTAGCTCTTGTTTTGCATATTCAAAATCATGATCAAAAGGGAGTTTAACAAGATCAAAAGATGACAATGGTGCTAAAGGATAAAAAACCAAGGAAGCTTCAAGACTATGAAACTATGTTGCTAGATTTGACCCCTAAACCCTAAACACAAAACCATTGAACCTTTGCATAATGTAAATTTTAGGAAGGTTTTTTTTGTGATATCTATGCAACTTTGAGAAGAGAAAGGGCTCTAATCACAATCAAGGTACCCCAAAAGGAATGTCATAGTGTAAGGACTTCACCCAACAAAATTCAATTATAAACTATATTAATTAAAAATTAAAAAAATAAAATGACCAATGCATACTATGAATTACAATGGTTACAAAAATGGTTCAATCAACAAATTTGGTGCACAATTAAATGTCCTTACCATTCCTACAACTTAAGTTATAGTCCTAATCATTGAAATTGTTTGACGTTATAAAGGAACCATAAGGACTAGGCCAATTTTTTTGAATTGGAACAAATTTGATCCATAAATATAGATTATCAAGAGAAATCAAATGCCATGGAAATGGTCCCTTTTTCATTTGTCAAAATTCAACCAAGGTGTTTAAAAAACCTATATTTCAAAACAAAAATTAACTACAAGGAATAAGACTATCAAATGACATTTGTTTAACATTTTATAAATTACATATTAACGACCTAGATGTAAGTTATTGCCCTATGTAAAATTATTTAATTAATCATCATTTTCTTGGTCAAGGGCAGCTGAATATATGGCATAGACTAGCAAACTAGCATTATTTGTGCAAAAATGTCTTTGTTCCGCATTCACACACATTTGGAGGCCAAAAAAAACTCAAACTTCATTTCACCATCCATTAGAAATGACTTTAACTTAATTGCACAATTGAACAACATTGTTTTCCACAATCCTAGGGTTACCAAAGTGCGTCACCTTTTCAATTTCTTGTTGTTTTCACCCATAATCTTAGGGTTTGCCAAAGTGCCTCATCACCTTCTCGATTTCCTGTTGTTTTCTTGCTAGTTTGTCAATTCTTTCTAATAGTTTCACCAAACCAAGTATTAGTCAATCCTTTTTTCACCCTTGGTGGTTGTCATTTTTTTTATTGCATTTTGTAAATCTTCTTTTTAGGTTTATAATGTCATCGAGCTAAGTGTTTTTACCTTTTGAACATACTTCCTTTCAAGTTCTCAAGTGTGAACTACTACCATGGTCAATTGGCGCAACAAGATTGTGCCAAAAAAAGCTTTAGGGAAGATTGCAAAAGTGAGAAAAGTTGTTACTAAAAAAACACATTTTAGAAGAGACAAAGAGAGATGGCTATGGCATCAATTGTAGAAGTTCCTATTACCCTTCTTGAATTTTGGGTGTTAGGACAGACTTGTGTTCCTCTTTTGGAATGTAGTGCACCCAATACATTTACAGATAGGGATGCACACAATTTTGCAAAAGAGATAACATGCATCATGTTAGAGATGTTAAACCAAAATAGCATAGAGTTTCAAAGGACTATGATGGAGAAATTCTTACATCTACTAAGCTTGCAACCTCTTTTGCCCAAGTTTGTCCAAAACCAAAAAAGAATTCAACAATGTGCCGCAGTTTGTGAAAGCATAGCAAGTGCTTGGAGTGGCTTGAAATTTGGTATTGAAAAGGACAAATATGTTGCTCAAAAAATTGTTAAGGCTATTGTGGTGTCATCTAGTGGTCCAGTGAGTTTGCAAGCTACTAAAAGTTGCCTTGGTATGAATAAGAGAACAATTCAAAGGGTGTTTAGACTAAAAAAGTTGTTGGATTCTTAAGAAACAAGGCACAAGTGAGTGAAAGGAGTTAGGAAGCCAAGGAAGGATGGTATGACTCAAGCTTTGCAAGACTTGGTTTTCAAATGGTGGTTGGAAGAAACACAAATGAGCCCAAGGAAGTGCAATGTTGTCCGAAAATGCACTTAGAATTATTGATTTAATGGATTAACTTGGTGGAACTATTGGCATTGTGTTATAATTGTTAGTCTAGTGGAACTTTTGGTCTAATGCATTGGTCCATTGTGTTGAACTTCAATAGTTCATGAAGGTTAAGTGATGCATTATAGTGATTTTCAATGTCCCCAATGATTAAGTGTGTTCCATGAGTGGTTGCACTTCAAGGTCGACACATATGGAAGCTTATATACATAGTCTAAGCACGACTTTGTAATATAATGGTATTCTAATGTGTTTAAATGTGGGTGGTTTAGGATGGGTTTCAACTTGGGGAACTACATCAACACTTCATGGGCAAGAAAAAAGTTGGGTTGCATCCATTTGTATATGGTGCAAAGCAAACTTGAAAATTGTATCAACCCCCCATGGTAGTAAGGATGTGGGTTGCATCCACTTGTATGTGGTGCAAATCAAACTTGAAAATTGCATCAACACCCCATGGCAACAAGAATGTGGGTTGCATCCACTTGTATGTGGTGCAAATTAGACCTGAAAATTATATAAACGCCTTATGGTAGTAAGAAAATAGGTTGCATCCATTTGTATGTAATGCAAATTAGACTTAAAGTCTACATCAAGGCTTAAGGGATTAGCAAACTTTTACAACTTTTGGAAAAAAAAATCTAGATTTGAAAAGAAAGTAAAACATTTGAAAGGTATTGACCAAAGTTCAAAAGGCTAAAGCTATGATGACAAAAGCTTCCAAAAACATGTGGAAAAGCTTCAAGAAAACACTAAAAAGAATGGAAAATAGAACTTCAATGGAACACTAAAACCCAATTCTATGGGACTATGGGTTGTTGTCAAAAGGAATGCACAAACTTGGGGTCTAAAAGCTTTGGTGGGAATTGTTTTTTGAATTTTCTACTATCTATGTATATATAGAATTTTGGATGTATTATTGTCTAATATACTAAATATCTTATATACCTAGAATATTCATATACTTGAAATAACATAGGTAACTAATATACATATTACATTTTGGTACCTATACTTATACCTTTTATATATTAGAAAATATTAGGTATGTAATTTTATTATTTTAAGCAAACTTGAAGTATATTAAGTGTATTTCATACATATATGTGAAATAATATACTAACATACCTAAAATGATATATGTACAATATAAAATTTTAATTCAAATTTTCCCTCCAAAACTTCTTCTCAACTTTGTGCTTCCTTTTGGCAACACCCCATAATGATGGGCTTTGATGTTCCATTGAAGCTCTCTTTTCCATTTTTTTAGTGTTTTCTTAAAGCTTTTCAGTTTTGTTTTTGAAGCTTTTGTCATCATAGCCTTAGCCTTTTGAACTTTGGTCAATACCTTTCAAATGTTTTACTTTCTTTTCAAATCTAGATTTTTTTTCCAAAATCTGTCAAAGTTTACTAATCCTTTGAGCTCTAATGTAGTTTTTAGGTCTAATTTGCACCACACACAAATGGATGCAACCCTATTTTCTTGCTACCATAGGGTGTTGATACAATTTTCAAGTCTAATTTGCACCACATACAAGTGGATGCAAGCCACATTCTTGCTACCATGGGGTGTTGATACAATTTTCAGGTCTGATTTGCACCACATACAAGTGCATACAACCCACATTCTTGCTACCAAGGGTGTTGATACAATTTTCAAGTTTGATTTGCACCACATACAAATGGATGCAACCTAACTTTCTTGCTACCCGTGGAGTTTTAATGTAGTTTCCAAGTCTAATTTTTAGCACATACAAAGGAATGCAACCCAATTTTCTTATTACCATGGGTGTGATGTAATTTCCAAGTATGATTACAACCACATGCAAATGTATACAATCCAACTTGCTTGTTGCCATCAAGTGTTGAATACATGTTTAGCATAAATATTATAATAGAAAGTCATCTATGCTTGTGAACAAATTTTTAAAGCTTCAAAAATGGATGGGATTTGCCAAGGTTTTTATTGGATGTAACTTGTTTGACATGTATGTAAAATGTGGCAACAAGAAAATATGGCATGAAATGATTGCTTTTGTTTGTGATTCAAAAAGTTATATTAAAATGAACAAATACAACATTGTTTCCATTATTTTTAGGTCTAATATTGGTCACGTTTCAATTTTGATGTTAATTTCATGTATGACTTTTCACAAAATACAAATGTATGCAACCCACATTGTTGTTGTTATGGAGGCAAATGTTGAATGCATGTGTTCTAATACAAATGCATTTGAAAGTCAAGGCAAGTACATTCATGAACAAACCATTGATGATGAATAAGATTCATTATATATGGTGGAAGTAATTTTGTTATGTACATGCAAAATGTGCCAACTAGGATATGTGGCAAAATGAACACATTGTTTTCCCAATCCCCAAGCTGAAACCCATCCTAAACCACCCACATTGAAACACATTGGAACACCACTATATTACACATAATCATGCTTACACCATGTGTATAAGCTTCCATATCTGTCACCTTGAAGTGCAACCACTTATGGAGCACATTTTATACTCGAGGAAATTGGATTTCACTAATGCATCATTTAACTTTCATAAACTATTAAAGTTCAACATAATGGACCAATGCATTAGACCAAAAATTCCACTAGGCCAGCAATTATAATATAAGGGGCCAACAATTCCACCAAACTAATCCACTAAATCAATAATTCCACCAACCCTACCCATTACACCAACAATACCACTATGCCAAAAATTCCACTAAGCCAATCCACTAGACCAACAATTCCATTAGGCCAATAATTCCACCAATCCAATCCATTAGTCCAATCCACAAGATTTCATTATAGTCAATATATGGTGGAATGGGACACCATTAGATCCCACCACACATAATTTTATAAGATTAATTTTGGTATAAATAATGAATATTTGGTGTCCCAAGTGGACAAAAGTTGAATTCAATGGAATGAATTGGTGCATGGTGGATTTTTAGTGGGGTTTTTCCCAAATGTTCTACTTCACTAACACTTCCACCAAAAATCTCCAATAATCCATTTTAGTGGGCTTGGCCCAATTTAAGTGGAACTTGAATGGAATGTTCAGTGGATTAGGGACATGTTCTATAGCAGTGTTCTGCAATAATCTGGTGGCCACCAAATCATTGCATCCCCGAAGACTAACATTAATAATGATCTAGTGGCCACCAAATCGTTACATTTGCAAAAACAAACATTGGTAACAATTTGGTGGCCACCATATCATTATGTCCCTGAAGACTATTGTTCATAACGATCTAATGACAACTAGATCGTTATATCCACAGGGATTGTTGTTGGTAACAATATGGTGACAACCAAATCGTTCGATCTTCCAATATTGACCATGCAACGATCTAATGGCCATTAGTTCATTACATCCCCTTGTTCTAACAATGGTATTGATTTGGTGGCCACTAGATTAGTACATCTTCAATTACTGAGCCAAGAATGATTTGGTGGCCACTAAATTGTTGGGCCCGCAAAGACTAGCATTGGTAACAATCTGATGGCCGTTAGATCATTACCTCCCCGAGGATTAGCATTGTGAATGATTTGGTGGCCATTAGATCTTTGATTGTGTGAGATATGGAGTTAACGATTTAATGACCACAAGTTCATTTTGTTTGTGTTTGCATGTGGATATCCCCTGCAATCAATCATGCTCAAAGAAAAACCCTAATCCCTTAAAATCCTTACACTTATTGCATTCACTTAAACACTTCTTCATGAACTTATAATAAATTCCAGAAGCTTAAACCGAAATGCATAAATCTCAATTCCAGTTCAATGCTTTGGTCATGAGGTTGTGTTGAATTATATTTGCACTAGACTTTACTTCTACATTATGCAAAGGTTTCTATGTAAGGACATTCTTGCATATTATATATCAATTCTAAAGTAAGGTTCCTGGAAGAGCGTGATATTGATTTATTGTTTTCATGCATAATTGCTTATTTTCTAGTCCTATGAAAAAAAATTGAATTACTTAAAATGAGGAAATTAAGGACATACCTTGTTTCTACCATTGAAAGAAATGTGTCCCGTCCCACATTCAACTCCTATGCAATAGTTTTGCAAACAACATTAGATATCTTTAGCGTAAGGTCTGCAAATTAAAAGGATGTCAAAGAAAATAAAAAGGTCAAGTGATTCACTTTCACACGATCCATGTGTCAAGGACATAGGGTTTTTGATTGTCTCAATTGCCCCAGATGGAATACTTGTTTTAGGATCAAACCCTAGGCCATTAAACCCTCATCCGAAAGCAGTTTGACATAACTAAGCTCCAACTAATTTTAGGTCAAAAATAATTCCCCTCACTTCTATGGGTTTTTTCAAATTAGATAAGCACATCCAATGATTCAAAATTGAAAAGCAAGGCCAAAGAAATAATGCCAAAAATGAAATTTTGATTGCAATGTGATGCAAATTTATAATTCTATGAATTTTCTACAACTTTAAGAAGGACATTGGAATCAACTTTCCAAACTATGCAGAACCTAAAGAGAGCTATGTGGCAAGGATATTCTAATTTGTAGGAGAACTATGCGCGAATCAAATAAGTTGTAAGAGAACTCCATAGAAAAGAAATTCATCTACAATGAAGATTGCCAACAAAACAAATTGCAAGTTTCCAGGAGGTTTCTAAACCCAAGAAGTTGTGAGTTCTAAGAAGGGAAAAAAAATCACACTTGTGAGAAGGTTTCTTCAAACTATTCAATAGCCACCTTTGCATTTGCAACAATTCCTACGTAGCTATTATCAATGTTGAGCACCTCTTTTCCCTAGACCTTTACTTATTTTCTCTCTTCACAACAAGAAGAAAAAGAAGGAAATAGAAAAGCGAAAAGTAGTTTTAAAATGGAAGGTTTAAAATGAATGGAGTTTTTAGAAGAGATGAGAAAATAACTTACTTCGAATTGACGAAATTGAAACTCTTTGGAGATGAAAGAAGAGATATGAGGAGAAAAGTTGTGAAACAAACTAGAAGAATGAGAGTGAGGGGGAGTATGGGGAAAAAGAGAAAGGAATAAAGAGGGGGGCATTACCATACATTGCCACCCCTTTGTTTCCACCCACTGTAATTATGAATTTGCAAATGACGACATGGTTTTCCTATTTAAATTTTTTTATTAATTTGGGCCATTTCACCCATGAATTTTTTTTATTAGCTTAAGTCAAAATTATTTTGTCATGTTGAATGTTGATGACATTTCAACCAACGGTTCTTTTTTAGATGTCACCATATTCTAGCTATTTTTTTATACACTAAATATAATTTAAAAATGCTTTGGAAAATTTATTCCAAGTTAAATGTAGAAGGAATACTAAATTAATTCAGAAAGGATTTTTAGAATAATTCAAAAGTAATAATTTGGAAGGAATCTTCCAAAGTTATTTAACAAGAATTATATTCCAAAATCATTCCAAAAAAATATTTCAAAAAAAATTAAAATTCAAAAAACTTTGAAAATATTCCAATAAATTTTTGAAATTGAAATTTTAACTACTTTATTTTAATATGCAACAGATAATATCCTATTGATTTTTAGGTTTTCAAGATGTTGTTTGAATGTTTTCTCTTGAAGCTCTTGATTCTAGAAGTCTTATCAAACTTATGTCACATAAAAATCTTGAAAATTTGAGGGATTAGAGGTTCAAAGTTTAGTGGCTGTAGTCTATGGGCTGTAATGTAGACTACAAGGTTAAATATTTGTTGTTGATAACAAAGTTGGGGTTTATTGATTATTGAAAATAATGTCAATAGAGATTGATGCTATAAATAACCAAACTAATTATAGGGCTGATGAGTGGAAAATCCTAATATTCTACCACTAGTTCAATTGTAGTTTCTATTCTTGTACATGTTTATTACCATTTATGGAAATTTTATAATAGAAATCCATACATCATCCATAATATTTCAACAACCACATGTCCCATAGCCCAAGTATATGCACAATTATGAATCTATCATAATTATGCCAAAATTTTACTTCTCATATTGATATGTAAGGAAGAACAATAAATACTAAAAAAAATACCAAAAAATATATATAAAAGATCATGGTTCATCCTCAAAAAATGTTCTATCTTCTATTATTCTACTCTTTCTTGCTTTTGCACTCCCACATTGATACTCACTCTTGGAAAAGAAAAAACTCCCACAAAATTTTTAATTCCAACTCAACAAAGTAAATTATATGCCATACCATGGAACTACTGATTCATTTACTCTATCCAGCTTGTTTTAGAATAAACATTACAGTTTTACCTACTCTTTATGCTTATATGGCATAATTACTACAATACAATCTTGCCCTTAACAATGGGGTGAATTGTACGAACCACCACACCAATTTCAAAATCCAAACTATTTCTAAAATGTCTACATGAATATTGAGTATGTGCTACAACATTGTTTGTATGCATATTACTAGCATTACTTTAGACCCAATGTCCAAAGTTTCTTCATGTATATAGAACTTAATTCCGAAAGCCTTTTGAAAGTCTAGAATTAATGGTTGGCCATTTAAAAGTTGGCAAATTTTTAAAAACACTAAATTCATCAGGGGGCCAACAAATGTACAAAACAAAAAATATTAACAATATTTGGCTTCCCTAAATGATCCAACAAATACTAGAATTGCCATCAATTTTTTGAATTTCCCAAAGTAGTGAATTTTTCGAAATAAACATGTATTTAAAATTTTATTTTATGAAAAAACAAATCACCGTAAATTTTTTTTAAGAAGCACAATGTGTGGCCATACATTGATATTAGTTTATTTGACATTAATGGTGAAAATGGAAAAAAAAATACACTCATAGTCTATTTATTTTTTCATCCAACATACAAAATGAAATTTTAATATTTCAATTTCATTGATAAGGCTTATTATTTCGTAAATATCTTCATTTACTTATTATAATATGCATTATTTTTTCATGAAAAAAATTTTTTATATTGAAAATTGATGATTTCAAAATTCATTGCATTAATAGATATTGAAAATTATGTTTGATCCTATAATACTCAAAATTAACATTGTAATACATATTTGGTTACACTAAACATTTAATATCAACAAATGTGTTTTTTTGTTAAAAATATGAATGTAATGCCCTTGGCCCCAAAGGTAAGGTTCTTTTCTATTGCCATATAGTTCAAGTAAATTTTCATCATGATTTGTCCCATATTTCAAAATTATTCTTTTTTTATGTCTTGCTTTTTTATATGAATCGTCGAGGTGAAAAGGACAAAGGAGTGAGGTAAATAAGCTTGGAAGAAGTAGGTTTGGAGAACCCTAATTGACATATTATATGGATATCTTTTTTTAATAAAAGACTTGGAAAGGAAGTTACTATTTGACAAAACAAAAATCCCACGAAGAAATAAAATAAGTTCATTTGATATTTAAACTACTTATTCATAAATGACTCGTGTTCACATGGATGCTTATGTTTCTACCATGGCAAATGTTGATGTTATATTTGCCTAATATTATGTGAGAAGTTTAGATTTTGTCAAAATTTTGTTCCAATCACATCATGAAAACATAATGCAAGTTTCAATTATTCTACACATTGTTTTTAGTTCTCAATTGAACACTTTTTATTATAAATTGTGAGATATATTTGCTTACAATATTGCAAGGTTTATTACCCTTGCCATTTGTTCCAAATATGCTTGAATAGGTTTTCAAACTTTCACTATATACTTTGTAGAAATAATCTTGACAACAATTTGAATTAAGAAAAGCAAGCTTGTCACCCATGGTTAACCATTAGGATTCTTACAAATTGCATAAAATTGATAAGGTCTTTATCAAAATCAAAACACATTGATTTGTTGCGATTTGTTCACATTATGCATCATAATTCCCTTTTATGTATAGCTACTAAAAAATCAAGATTCATATGATTTTGTCATATGAATATGTTTTGTACACTTATATTCAAGAAACTTACATTGTAACCATTCAATTTGATGAGTTTAAATTAATGTTGTTTTAAAAATCAATTCATCATGGATTGATGTGAAACATATGTTTGAAATTTATGATACATGATAGTGATTAAAATTTATTTGCAAAGAAAATCGAATTTTCAATGTAATTGATTGAATTGGGTCTAAAGTAATGGTAGTAGTATTATGCACTTTATTTGTTAGAAAATGGGATCTTTCCAAATCAACATGGTAAGGAAATTTGCACTTGAAGATTTATCTAGCTATAAGAAAAAATCATTCATTCATGTTTCTTATAGCTAGATTATCTTAGCCAAGTGTATAACACACCTTCAAACTCCTCAAAAAACCCAAAGGTGGGTCCTAGAATGAAACAACGGAAGAAGAAGAGAATCATGCCACACTCCTTAATTCACAACACTTCGGGGGTAGGAAGGTGTGTTGCATCTCAATGATGGACCTAGGATGAACTCACAAGCGAGAGTTCAAGATGAGATCAACTTACACAACTAAGAAAAGAGGGCGGTTAGTACAAGTTGAATGGAAGTGGTGCGGCAAACTTAGTAGGGAAAACCTCAAGCACAAGCTTTACATGGCTTGCAACCTTTGGGACATAGTAGTGACATACGAAATACGAATATTTTTTGAAGGTGCTCAAAAAGAAGTATTTTCAAGTATTTTTAAAAAAACATTATAAAAATACAAAGGCTTGAAAATTGGCCTTTGTATCAAGT
>Ga0116228_10000707_pt1 | contig 26095 bp, 33 predicted proteins | sample S1TSphfallax_2_FD_89694 | JGI IMG/M metagenome (GOLD analysis project Ga0116228, IMG submission 89694) | Host-associated microbial communities from peat moss isolated from Minnesota, USA - S1T2_Fc - Sphagnum fallax MG | ecosystem: Host-associated > Plants > Peat moss > Unclassified | place...
AGTTCGTCAATTCTTTCCTGACGATTTTCAGGATTCATCAACCACCAGCTTAGCTCTGGCACCTGAACTCGATGCCAGAGCAAAATTGGTATAAGTGGCGAATCGTAATCTTTGCCATCACCGAGCAATTTTGAATCCACCAGATAGTGGATCAAACTGAATGTTCACGGTATCCGACACAAACGGATCATGCATTGGCGATACAGTCGGAATTTTCACTTCAGGGAGTGCAAACGGCACTGCCATAATGGTTTCTTCTTGTTCTACCGATTCAGTAGATTCAACAGCTTCAATCCAATCTTTTGGAGTATCTTCATGAACTTCTTCAACTTCAACGGAACGAAAGGGTTCGACAGAGGGTTCCACCCATGTTGCTGGTTCAAAACCGTCATTGTCAGAAGATGGCGCTAGATCACGAACCTCATGAACTTCCTCGATGAAATCCTCAACGAGGATGGTTTGAGGTTCACCATAGGATTCTGAAAGTTCAGACGACTCGATCACGGTTTCGGTAATGGGTTCCGGGATCGGCTCTGAAATCGCAGTCTGTTGGCTGCGCAGATTTTGCATAGCATCATGCCAACCAACCGAAAAACCAGCTTGGTAGACAATAGAATCCTCTGGACATGTCATCGTCGCGTCGGGATCGTTTTCTTCGAGAGCCTTGGCAAAGCCGGCGTCATAAGCGCGATCGTAATCCGAAAAATCTTGATTTACTTCATCATCGTTATAAGCATCATCTTCGGGAGCATCGGATGAACCGAAATCCTCATATGAGGACGCGATGACAAAGCGTGTCTGGTCATAAAAACGACCAATGCCCTGATCTACACCAATCCAGATACGACCCTCTTTTATATTGTCAACCCGGTAGGTATTACCCGCAGAAATGTCTGTTTGACCCAATCCAGAATCATCAACACAAAGCACCATATCGCCGACTTCAAAATCAACAAAAGCTGTATCATCAATTTGGTTGCCTGATCTGAACTCAGAATCATGAAAGACCGCCTTGGTAGCCAGCAAATCGTCCTTGTCAGACCCTTCATATTCACTCAGAACTTCGTATCGGCAGCAGCGCACCTTAGCGGCATTATAATCGACTGGAACACTGACCACATCAGCAGGATCAACCTTGACGATGACAATCTTATTGCCATCGGTCTTCCCATATGACGGCAGATAGCTCTGTGAGCAAAAATGCAAGCCCGAAGAACAGGTCTGATTCGGATCATCATTGACCTGATTGCGAGGCATGGAGATAATCTGACCGGGAGAGTTGTCGATTGTCCCGCTGTAGATGTCTTTAAAATCTTCCTTCACGCGCTTGTAGCCAAGGATATGCCCATCCTCGGTGATGCCCATCTTGTGACGTTCAACGAACGTAAAAAGTTCATCGACAGCGCGCTTGGATGGATTGCGCATCAGATTTTCGAGGAACATCACGTAAGGGGTCATCTCAAATTCTTCACGCAGTCCCCACAGAATACGTTCAGAAAGTACTGAATGAACTGGCACGCCGTCATAATAGACAACGCCATTTATAACCTTGACTTTACCCTGACCCTGTTGATCAATGGTGACCGCTGGCTGCACCAATACAAGCAAACGTTCAATGAACTGAGTCGGATCGGCTTTTTCATTACCAAATTTCTTTTGGATGTTGATCAGCCCGATGTTTCGAACAAGTTCTTTGATTTCGTCAAAGGAAGTGTGATCAGAAGATACTGTGTGAGTCTTACCATTTGGTGCTGTGAAGACAACACTATCTGGCGTAACAACGGATGCAAATGGTACGGCGCTCATGAATGATTCTCCACAATGTTCTGATCAACCCACTCAACATACTTAACTAGGTGATCATAATCAATAATCGATCCGTCAAAAAATCGAAAAATATGCAGCATTTGATAGGTTTTTAATAGAGATTCCCAAGCATTAACCAGAGAACGATCGCCTTTATGTTCGATATTGAGCATTTGACAAATCGAAGATATTCTTTGATCTGCGCCATGTTGTTTAAACTTGCTAGCTTCATCCCATTGTTCAAAAAACATGTTGATTGGATGTTCTGTCGGAAATTTGTAAGCAAAAATGCGAATGTGTTCTTTGGCATTCCGCAAATAATCAAACTTGCGTTCGAGAATGTTGATGCTTTCTCTTAATAAAACTTGTGGATCATTGATATGAATAATCAACCGTTCTCGAACATAGTCATAAAAATGCTGCCATTCTCCTTCTTTCTTGCACTTTTTGATGACAGCACAACTTAGACCATAAAGTTTCATTTGATCATAGATCAAACCAAGACCCATCGCCTCTCGTAAGACGTTCAGAAAATTATGATCCGTGTCATCATTTGCGATAACGGAACAACCACTCTTATGAACGTACACGCCACCCATTTTCGGATCGATGACGGTATTCTTCCAAAGATATTTGGCAAATGCTGACCGATGCCGAGACATATGCAAATCAAGTATCGCAGCATTGGTCTCTGATTTAGGTGATCTGGGCGCACTTGGTGGCTTTGGCAGCATTGACACAAATTCAACCGGAACGCCTTCCAGTTGATGAATAACATCTTGTCTATGCTCATCCTTGCCGTAGAGTGCCAACAGTATTCGATTTGGATTTTTCTTTCGATCAAAAAGAATTCTGTTTCTATTGCTTTTATTCAAATCATTATCAATGATAACGAGTTTTTGATGTGCTTGTATTTGCAGAGTTCCAGTACGATCCTTAAAAACCTGATGCTTGTGTTTTGCATAGGGATCGCAATAGAATTCAGCATAAAAATCATCCATCCCGGTAATGTCAATTTCAAGATTATTGCTCTTGATCGACTTACCCTTGAAAAAGAACTCATACTCCGAAGAGGGTAATAGTCTATAGCTTAGGCTGCCATAACCTAATAGTTTTCCATATAGCAATCGAGCTTCATATTCAGTCTCACAACGATCAAATTCTTGCTGAAACCTTAAAGGCGCATCCGCTACAATTTTTGCAACACATTGTTCAAGGGCTGCGAGTGTCGTTTTGTCATAAGACAGGTCTTCGCGACCAGCCGTGACATCCAAAGTTCCGATCGGGAAATCAATCTCTAAAGGTGTTGTCAGCACCGAGATGGCTTTTTCAGACAACGTGTTGATGGCTGATGGGACAATAGGATATGCAACACAACCCATAAGGGCGATGGCATTGCTTTGAGAAGCGTTGCTAAACTTTGTCAGGCGCCAGCCATCACCGGCTAGCAAAACCTCATCATTTTCAAATTTGAAATCATGATGCCCAACAACAATTGGGCGAGGATTGAAGCGTGAAAGGATAATGCTGGCTTTGTTCGCAAAATCGTTGAAGTCACGCGAATGCTTGATTGGCAGAGATACTTCTAAACCATTTGGTTCATTTGTCTCGTGCTGAGATAGACGAGCGATCTTCGGCTCACCATCCTCAGAAATAAAGGCGGCATAGTTGTATTGAATGCCGTCATACCGTGATGCGACCGTAAAAGAATCAACGTACGAAAATGGCGACTTTGATCCAAGACCAAGCGCGCCAATAAAATCATTGGAGTTGGTTTTGGTGCTGGCAAAATATGTAGTGTAAACGGTCTCGATGTCGGTTGGAGAAAGACCCGATCCTTCATCACGTACAGAAAAATACGGTTCCAGTATATTTGGCAAATGCACAGTAAACGGTTGATCAACCTTGCCGACTGCCACATGAGCATCATAGGCGTTGCAAGAAAGTTCTCTAATGATCGCGCGGATTTTGTCGCGATACAATAAAGAAGACAGAACTGAAAAGGCTTTACGGGAGTTATTGATCGAGAAGCTGGTCTCGACTATCTCACCATGTCGCTCAATAGTTCTTGAACTTTCAGACAGCCGCATCTTTAAAATCCGGTTTTGAGACCATAAACAAATAGGAAATTCGGTCAACCGTCAAGACTTATTCAAGTAAGTTCTAAGAAAAAGGGCTGCCGAAAAATTTCACTCGGCAGCCCTTTTTGATTTCAGAGAGACAAAAACTATTTATCATTTTCAAATCACATAAGCAATATTTTCTTTAAGTCTTAAATATAAAAAGTAAAAAGGAGTTCATCGCCATGCATATTCGGCATGAATTTCGTGCTTATCCAACAAGACAAAACTTCATGAAACAAGAAGCTGCTGCGGAAGCTTTTTGCAACCTTTACAACACAACACTTATCCAAAGCATGGAGCGATCTGTTCGCAGAGAAATTGTGTTTTCCTGTCTGCTTGAATCTCCGCAGCTAATCTCAGTCGGGTTATTCAGACCAAGATTGATCGGACAGTACTTTAGAGCGGAACAAGCGGTAGCAAGCTTGCATCTCCATAAAGCCATAAAGGCACTTTTAAGACTGCTGGGTGCCCGTTGTTCGGAAATACGAGACGATGGTCTAGGAAACACTATACGCGGTCGTATGGGCTTCTCAGGGCAAATTAGAACTCATGGTCGCCGCCTTCCATGGAAGCCAAAATTCGTCGTTTTGACTTATTGGCATGGTGCGTGGTTTATCTGCTTTTCAGATAATGTCCGAGTCACCGCCTATAGGCTCAAAACTCTGTCAATGACCTATAGAGCGATGACGGCTATGGAAGTAGAATGGTTTTAACTAGGTGAATGCCTTCATCAAGACTATCGCACGCAAAGTTGGTTGCTTCTCGGATCATTGGATGATCATGGAGATTGCCTTGCTTTTCGATGCAAACCACAAGCGGTTTTCTATAAGCATAGCACCATGCTATCTCCATAATCGTCCCAATAGAAATCCGGGGCGTTCCAAGCAGGTTGCAAAAAACCAAATCGGCTGTAACAACATCGTTGTGGTCGCGCGACATAAGACCGCGTGCTGTTGCTAAAGGACTTTCGTGGTCATAGGTATCCTTATCTTTGCCACCCAACCCAATTCGTCCGTACTTACGTAAGAAATCCTTTGATCGAAGCGGTGAGTAGCATTCGATCGAATCTGGCATGCGATCCTTGACGTAGTTGCGCCAGTTTTCCGACTGATCAAACGTCAACCCAGCGATAGGTCCAGCAAGATATATTGCCTTGGTCATATGTCATGTTCCTTTAAAATGCAGAATCCATCGTAATCGTAATACCGCCCTCGGGTATTGGATTTTCTGTCAATGCCATTTCAGCAGCAAGACCGTTCTTGTTCCGCCACATATTGATAGCATGGTTAATCTGTTCGGAATACTTGTTCATAAAGTGATTGAACACTTCATTGGAGTGAGCGTCGTCAAAACGACACTTCAGCATCTTTCTCTTCAAAATATCAATGATCACCGAAGCTCGTCTTGAGTGCTTCAATGTAACACGATCGACAACATATGGATTTTCTTGTGTATCCCAAGCTCCCTTGACCGAAGTCCAGTTTTTCATATGGGTCTTGGCACCCCGAGCCGGAACATAATAGATATCGATGATCAAGAATGGTCGGTGGCTTAGATAATCCACCTTGTTTCTCATCGTCGGCTGCTTTTTACTCATTCTAAAATACTTTCAAAAATAATCGAATTATCAGACTTTTATCAAATTCTTGATAGTTCCACTAAGCACGCAGACAGGTTGATTTCCTGATCGGCTACCATATTGTGTCGAACTACGGCGTCGCGAATAATCAACAAAGCATCGTCTTGCTTTTGAGGATCATTGCTGAACATGTCAAGATTTCTGTAGAAATATCGATAGATGTCTGGGTATTCTTCGGGCTGTGCCTGCGTTACGATCATCTTTCTGGCTTCAAGAAATCTCTTTGTTTTAAAGAGAGACACCATTTCGATAATGTAGTCCTTACCAACACCGCCGCCTTCTTCTTCAGCTTTGGGCGGGATCAATACACCATTGATGGTATTTTCCTGCATCAGATTGATGCATTTCCGCATGCTGGGATAGGCTCGATCAGTATAGTCGCTGATGGTTTCCGCTTCGAAGGAAACACCTTCCTTGAAAAGTATTACACCGATACGAACCATGAATTCATCGCGATCCAATGCAGCGAACTGCATTTTCTGACAACGGTCATGGATCGGCGAGATAATCTTCGTTGGATAGTTGCACGTAAAAATTATGCGAGTGGTGTCAGAGTAAGTTTCCATATCTCCGCGCAACATTCGCTGCGCAAGTGGTGACATGGAATCAGCTTCATCAAAGATGATGTACTTAATACCACTAGCATTGAAAGCCCAGTTCCCAACAAAGTTCTGAAACCTGCTTTGAATTTCTTCCACCCTGCGTTCACGAGATGCATTGATCTCCATAATGTCGGCAGGCGGAATATTCAATTCACGCAGCAAAAGTTTGGCAAGACTGGTCTTGCCCACGCCCGGCGCCCCGGAGAACATAAGATGCGGGAGCGCGCCTTCAGCAATCCACTCCTCGATTTTGCGACGCTGTTCAGCATCGCGCCAGACATAATCATCCAGCTTCTGTGGACGATATTTCTCCGTCCAAAGTTGAAGACTCATCAAATTTCTCCGGGGCGCCACAATCAAACACGCAACACCGACATATTCAATGTTGCGTGTAGTCTAGTTACGCGACCTACGCGCAAGTTTCAACGGCTACGCGCAACCTTAGCTGTGCTCTTGGTCATATTAACCGTCTTGCTGTTCTTAACAGCTTTGGTTGTCTTTGGCAGCACTAGCGAACGCCATACGGTTGCCGTGCGACCACTACGAGTAGGACGACGGAAACCAGCACTTGCAACAAGACGTGACTGAACAAGTTCATTGCGACGCGGACGCCCAACGTCACCGGGCAACCCAAAACGAAGCGAGATTTCCTCATCAGTTACACCAGTCTCACCACTGGCGACGATGAAGTCATAGATCAGACCACGTAGCAGCGCCGTATCAGAAGGAATGTTGGTGGTGTTGGTATTGGTGACAGCGTTTTTAGTACCACTGCGCTTAACTTCTCCACGATCAATATAATAAATGTTTCTGCTCATGTAAAATACCTTTGTGTGATAAGCCGTCACGAATGATTTCGTGACGGCTTGAATATAGTTTTAATTTTAAATATAATATCTATATGCGTTTATTGCAGTCATTATTTTTTCAAATAGTAAAATAATAATCGTTTATTGGTAGCCAAATCAACAACTTACAAAACAACCCGTAAGTTTCTTGGGTCTTCACTAGAAGCTAGCAGAATGGCTTCTGGATAATCAATTTTCCAGATTGTCATTCTTTCTCCTTTGAAGTTCATATCGATTCCAATAGTCCATCGACCATGCTTTACTAGCACCCATTCACCGACATTGAGATCAATCACTTCAGGACCGATAGCCCAAATTCTCGCCCAACGATCTCGTATGCCACGATCAGTCATATTGTCGTCGGGGAGTAGAAGACCACCTTTAGATAAGGTGGGTCCTTGTTCGATATCGGTTACGAACACATTATCATGTAATGGTCTGAAATTATTACATGAAATAAAATGCTTAGCTGACATAAATGAATCCAAACGACTTTAATGAACGCACTTTAACCACAAAAAAGCCGTTAGTCAAAAGAAATTTTAACCTTATGGCATCAAGGACAAATCAGAAAGCAGTATTTTCGCGTCATCCTTGTGCGCGAATACATATCCACACGTATCAAGTGGTATCAAATGGACTACTTCTCCATCAACAAGAGGATACGAGGGATCATGGGTAATATTCGCATGCAGACCCATTTCCTGAGCCATTGCGATCACCCGACGCATTTCTGCTTCTTTGACACCGAGAACCACGCAGGTACCGAAACCAGCTTTGGTTTCGGATTCCCATGTGTGCAACATTGTTTCAAGGTGTTCCGAATCTTTGTTGCGAAGTTCAAAGATACACTGATTGGCAGCGTGTGTACCCTGCGCGACTGCCTTGCCGGGATTCAAAGATGCAAGGTCAGTCCGCATTAAAATATAGAGATAGACAGGTGACATTCGCTATACTCCCATAGTGGAGTATCCTAATATACCAAGTAGATACCTGTCAACCTAGTAAGCTGTTAACCGATTATAGGTTTGCGTCTGGGTCTTCGATCAGTTTGCGCTTGCGGTGAGGTTCTGCGTGTGAACCCGAACCCGATGTTGCTGATGAATGAACATGCGGCGGTGGTGAAGGCAGATTTGCGTGTGCCTGACTCTGGGCAGCATTCTTAGCAGCCTGTTGTTCCATTTGTGTTTTCTTGGCAGCCGCGAGAGCCTCTGCCGGTGTGGCAAAAATCTCACCAGTCAAAGACTTAACGCCAACCGTCTTGACAGCCCTTGCAACATTTTGATGATACTCCATCGAAAGTTCTTCGCGCTTTTTGACAACTTTACCGCCTCGATCAATAAGATCACCGCGAGCATTCATTCCTGCATTTCCCACCGCAGGAACATGTTGATTCTTGGCGATCAGAGCAGACATATCGATTTCTTTACCCTTAACGGTTCTGACCTTCATAGCAAGTATACCTTTTATTTTGAAGATAAATCTATTTATAGTCTGGCTTTATCGCGCGGGGAGCAGAGATGGCAAAAAAGGGGTCACGGCTTGCCGCCAACCCCCATAAAGACGAAGCAGGGTATATCACTAGCAAGCCCAACGAACTTTCGGGCAGCTTCTGTGTTCTTTATGATGCGAAGCAAGCTGGCTTTGAGGCTTCAAATGGGCGATGGGCTGTGTTCTGTGCTGCACATGGTGTTATCCTTGCACATAAAAACAAGAAAACGGCAACGTCGCTTTTGCGTGAACCACAACGTTGGTGCAATGCATGTAAAGATATGGATGATCTACAACATGCCGAACATGTTCTTACTCTAAGACATGCGCGCTGCGATGATGAACAAATTCGACTATGGGCAAAACTGGCTCGTGGGAATCCAGAAAAAGTTCGTCTCTTTGAGGACATCTATGGCATGAAGCCCGATGAATTCTTAGATTACGACGACGAGTAAGCTATTTTAAGAACTCTCGGATATCCAATCCAAACCGAATCGAATCAATCTTATGAACTCCAATAAGATACAGACAATAGCTGGCACAAGATGATCCGCGACCAACGCCCCAGACAATATTCTCACTTCTAAAATAATCCACCAATGCGAACATGAGTTGTAAAAGCGGAACTAAACCACGTTCCTCAAACATATCCATTTCAGCATTGATGCGATGTCTTTCATCGTCTCGATCACAACGATCAAGCAGTGTCTCCCTGACATTCAGTTTTTTATATTCGTCTGGGATAAACCATTCACTCGCTCTGCGAGCATGTTCTTCTTCGGGAGTACACTCCAAATCAGCGATTGGCTTAATCAAAAACTGTTTCTTATTGAAGAACTTACACCAACGATTATATTCATTGATCTGTTCATCACCAACAACGTGTAAAGTCTCAGGATCGACTTCTTTATAGAGCAGTTCAAAAAGATCGTCTGCCTTTATAAGAACTCTACCCCACTTATCCACCACACGTTTTTCTTCTGAGAGCGACATCTATAAAATTGTCCAAAGCAAGAAGTGCATGAGTATCGTGACTATCAATCACGTCGTCAACAATTCGATGAGCTTCTTCTCTATTAATGTTGCGAGTTTCTGCTGAAAAAATAGTCAGCCACATTTTAATGAGATCAGGTTCACAAAGCCGCATCAGAACATAAAGTTGTTCGAGAGCATTTATGATGGTTGGATTCTTACTTTGAAGGGCACAATCAAGACATGCTTGTTGAATCTCAACGGATTCCGTTGATTTTTCAATCATCTTTCTTTCCACCATCAATTATCTTGGGCTTGAAGATAGGTCGAGCGATTGTTTCATGTGCCGGGCGAATGGCATTGGCGATAAAATCAAGTTTATACGCCCAAGCTGGTTTGGTGGTAGTATCAGTACTTGAATCAATCACCACGTCAAGAGTAGATGCGTCATCGCGGTTCCACCATGGCTCATCAAAATAGTTCGGAGAACCGACCCATTCGTCCATGTTTGGCAATGATTCTGATGCATCTCCCAAAAATGTAAAACGAAGACCTGTCCAGTTATTTGACTTTATTTCAACCGATCCGAATGCAATCTTGTGCTCTGACAAAGCAGTCATTTTTGCTTGGAACAAGATTGCCATCATTTCGTCAGTTGGTTCTTCTGGCGTCAACATTAACATGTTGCTGCTATTATTTTTACCTTCACTGATCAACATTTTCTGAGCAGCTTCATTGCTACGCTTAAACGCAATACAACGAGAGACAACGTTATCAAGCCAGAAAGATACTTTTTGAAATGCGATTTCTAAATCCTGATCATTCGATCCTTTTAAGGGATAAATCTGCGCCTTTATGGAAATTTGCGATGGCAGAAAATGATCCTCCATTAATCGAACCATGGTGATTTCCTGTTCAAAGGAAATCATTACATCAGCGCCACCTTCATCGTCATCGTCTTCTTCATTCATCTTCGGAATCTTCTTTTTTAGTTGGATTCGTTGGAGGCACTACAGGATGCGGTGTCGGTGTTGGATACAATGCTCGACGAGCTTCTACACGCGGACGTGGACGAGATTTTTCTGCTGGTTTTTGATTGGCTTTTCGTGCTTCGCGTGCGGCAGCTTGGAGGTCTGGATCGGTTTCAATGGGTTCAGAAGCATAGCTTTCAACCATGTTCCAACGTTCCATGAACAAACGTTCGCGTCGCTCGTTTTCAATCAGATTCAGCATCTGAGACATTTGCTGAATACCTTGACCAGAGCCAGCGAAACGCTGTGCCCAGTTTATCTTGCGCATAAGTTCATTGGAACGCGCAAGCAAATCATCATCCGACATTGCTTTCGGATTAAAACTAGAAATTGCAAACACGATATATCAAAGTCCTTTTGGAAAGCGTCTCCTATATTTAGGAGACGCCAAACAAGGCTTTCTCAATATTGGGTGGCGACCAACCTTCTGGCTTCAATACTTTACCATCTTCACGACGCATCACTTTGCCATCAACCAACTTACGCATGTTGGCATTGTGAACTTCCTTAAAGACTTCAAGCAACGGAATCGAATAAAATAAGGCGCAAGTGAATACCGCGTCCATCAGGTTCTGTAAAGAATTGCTGATTTCTCCAAGATCATCGAGGGTTTCCGCCTTCTCATAAGCATCATAATGCTTTTGAATATCGGCTCTACGTGCTTGACGAACTTCATCACTCGGAAACTTAGGCGCGCTTGACCAGCCAAAGCTGATGGTAGGATTATCGCGTCCGGTATTGAGACCATAGGAAACCGCAGTCCCGCAGATAATATAAAGGATATCTGACAGTTCTCTTGCAGTCTCAACAAGATCGTTCTTTTTTTCTGCTTCTAGGTATTCAACAATTTCTTCGTGCAATAGCCGATTACGCAGGTATCGCGTTTCGAGATCAGGCAAACCGGGTGCTTCGGCAACATATGCTCCGAAAGCTAAATGAAAATCGCGAACATCGCTCAACATCGACATTGAATAGACTCCTGATAAGATGTCTATCTTAATCGATTAAAACTCGACAAGTAAATCTGTTTTTACTTGAAGAGAACTTACTTTTTTTGTTTTGGATTTGAAAAAGCTGGATTTGTCACTTTGAAAAAAGTCCCACATCCATTACAATAGAACTCAACAGTTTTGAAAATCATTTTCTTGAAATCGGCGTGGCAAGTTTCGCCGCAACTGGTGCAGAAAAATGTCAAAGGCCCGACCGTCAGTTTCGCAACCGGGTCAGGAGTCGTCTGACCAGTCAATTTGAAACTTGAATTCGGAAACTTGATAATCTTTCGGTCGTCTGCCACCACACACTCACTATCGTTCTATGATATTTACGAGGTGAGCGTTTTAAGATAACGTTAGAGTGTCAAAGGCGTGTAAAAGAACTCCAAATACACGACGCCGTTTCCACCAGCACCAGAAGGCGTTGTCACTGGAACATTACTAGATGATGGACCACCGCCTCCACCACCTGCACCATAGTTGGCTGCATTGAATGGCTCCACGGTATAGGTTCCATTCCAATATTGTCCAAGACCGCCCGATCCCCAAAAAGAACTGCCGCCCGAAGTGGCAAGACCCGCATGACCGTACCCACCTGTCTGGACTGGTCCAAATGCTACATTGCTGGTAACAGTGGAAAGCAATCCACCACCGACAGGAACTCCAATACCATTCAAAGCATTGGCTGAATATCCGCCAGTACCACCACCAACAGAAACATTTGCAAGCACTGTTGCCGAGTTATTGTAGAGAATAACACTTGATGTCTGTCCAGACACTCCGTTGGCGCTGTAAGTTCCACTGACTGAAGCGCCACCTTCTCCGGGAGCAATCAGAAAATAATCGCCCTGATTGACATTATAAAAATATGCTTGAACAGTGCCGCCAGCAGCGCCGCCAGTACCATTGACGGCACCTGATCCACCACCACCTGTAATAGTCGCTTTGATGAAGTTGCATCCATAAGGCACATCGACCGTGTAGATGGTCTGTGAACCACCAGTTAGCGTATAAGAATAATATGCGATATTCGATCCAAGATTCAGTATGCTGCCGTTGTTTCCAAAGGGATTCGAACCAGCTAATACACGACCTTTTGAATCAACAGAAACTGAAATATATGTTCCAGCAAGTACTCCTGTATTAGCAAGAGTCGCGGTTACCGGACTAAGAGATGTCGCATTACCGACTGCGGTGACATCGCCTGTCAAGTTTACAAAAGAAGATACATTACCGGGCGCAGTACCACTGATCACTCGACCGTTATCATCAACTATAACTTGAGTATAGGTACCTTCAGAGCCGATATTTTCCAATGTCAGCGTGATAGTATTGTTGATGGTTCCGCTACCACTGACATCACCATCAAATGTAAGGATAAAATTAGAATCAGATTGTCCACCAATCACTCGACCCTTTGAGTCAACATTAACTGAAAAGAATGTCGCTGGTCCCGGCAACACATTTTCTAAACTTGTGTTGATGGTTGGTGGCATGTAAGTCCCACCAGTATATCCGCCCGGACTAAACGACGATGTGTTGCCGAAAACGTCACCTACCAGAGTGATATAGTTGAATTCATAGAGTGCGCCGAAAGTCGCACGTCCTTTTGAATCAACGATCAAGGTATTATAGGTGCCCGGCACTATTCCAGTATCAACGAGATCGAGGCTGATCACACCGCTATTGGCAAGCTGACCAGAGATGAGATTGGTATCGGTAACAGAAACACTTACATTGGCGGATGAAGTCAATGCCGAAAAATACTGAGTGCCAGCCGAGACACCTGCATAAATGCTGATGCCATTTGGACTTATGGTAGTAAAATCTAGCGCAAGATTACCCGATGCGGCGTTCTGCAAACGTCCATAAGCATCGACTTCAATATTTGCATAGCTATATGTGCCCGGTGTCACCAAGGTGGTTGCAAGACTGATAGAAAAAGTTCCTACATTACTGATTGGATTTCCAAGAACAATGATATTATTGTCAGTTCCAGCAACCACCGAAACTCCGGTGACAGCCATGCCATTGAATGCCTGCTGAACACGTCCATTAGAATCAACAATAATCGTTGATAAACTATAAGTACCTGCATCTACTGTTGTTTGTGCTAATGCTAGATTGACGATGCCATTAGCTGGCATGCCAATCACTTCAATATCAGCATCACCGTAAATGGTGAATTCTTGTAGAGGATCAAATCCACTCTCAATGTCAGTGATTCTGCCGTATTGATCAACGATAAATGTCGGAAAGCTATAGGTTCCAGCAACAACGGTTGTGTTTGCCAATGCAAAACTAATAGTTAAATCACCCAGAACCGTGTTTGGTGTGGCGAGTATGTTGCCGTCAGTGACAATTGAAAAAGTGGTGACTGGTGTGAGACCGGCTATATTGGCGATCTCAGTCACTCGTCCTGTTTGATCAATAACGATAGTTGGTAGGATATAAGTGCCGGGAATAACAGTGGTGTTGTTCAAAGATACGCTAAAGCTGACGCCATTTGTTGAAGTTTGCGTACTGACACTGATCGAGTTATCGCCATTACCAGTAAATGAAAACAACGAAGTAGGTTCTATCCATGTGATCGTATTCTCAAACCACGCCAAGACTTCATTGTTTTCTATCGGAGGTGACAGCCATCCAAGACTGGATGTTCCATTGCTAATCAATATCGAGTTTGCAACAATATCACCGGGACCACCAATAAGATCAATGAAATATGGTTGAGAAATTTGTCCAGTCGCAGTGATTAGAATCTTATTGCCTAGATCAGTAAGTGAAATACCGATACCACCATAAAGAGTCTTGAAACTCAAAAACTCAACACCACTGTATCCTGTTGATGCGCCAAAATAAACACCAATTCCATTGCCGACATTTTGACCTAAAACGCCATATTCCGCACTCGATATTACAGCAGCATTTGCCAACGCTGGTAAAATGTCGGTTGTTGTGGAGTTCGATACAATCGAGTTGGCGAAAGTGACCGTGCCAGTACCGGATGTAATACGTATGTTATCAATACTTGGCATTATTTCCAATCCATTTTAGTATTCAACACAGTTACCATGATTCGAACTGGTGCGTTTTGTGTTGCTCCGTTCATTTCAACAGATGTTTTGGTAATCTTGACAAGATTGAGCGGCATCATAAAGTCATCTTTGAAATAAAATCCAGAGGCTTCAATGACAGTACCAAAAGCATCCTCGATATTATGATCTATCTTCGCTAGTCCAACAGCATTCGCTCGGCTATTGTATATTCTTACAGATGTATCAACCGTGCCGGGACGTTGAATCGCTTTGAAGATGTCGTCACTTGAGAGTGGACCACCATCAATCACGCGACCAGTCGCATCAACGATGACACGGCTATAGGTGCCGGGGGCGACAACTGCATTGAGATTAAGACGCAGATTTGCATCTTTGCTGCCATCAAAACTGACATTGCCGCTCGCATCGCCTGTCAGGTTCAGCTTGATAGGTTTACCAAGCTTGGAAGCACTATCGGCATGACCATGCAAGTGCTTGGCGTGGATTGATTCAAATCTTTGATTAGAAGAACCTAGATTGTGACCTGATTCGGTTGGAATAAGCGATCCAGCGATTTTGATCTGATCATGTGCTACAAGCAATGATGCATTTTTGCGAAATGTCTTGAGAGCATCTGACGCACCAATCAACACAGCGCCCGGTTGATGTTCTGGATTAAAATCGATCCAGCCTTGTGTGGTGTTATCCGACTTCATTTCAATGCGTGTCGTGATGGTGTCCCAACCATCTTTTCCAACACCTACGCCAACTTCTGAGTGTCTGATCTGGTGGACATGCAATATATTGTTGTTGTTCGTGCCATCGGTCAAAGTCAGCAACGAGCGCGTGCTGCCTTCAGTGCCCGGAAGTGTATGTGGAACAACGCAAAGATGTGCCCTAACAGGTATTTCAGAAGTCGCACTTGCCAGTGCAGCATTGATGTCCGTGGTGCTTAAAGCACCAGTAGTAATGCGTCCATCTTGATCAACAATGATTTTAGTGTATGTGCCCGGCGGCAAAGCACTCGCATGCACGAAATCATGAAGCTCACGAAAGTTTTGATCAAGTTTGGAAAAGGCGTCGGAGATTGTATCTCCGTTAGGATTCGCCGAATTTCTGAGATTTATTCTGTGAGGCATTAACTTTTTACCGCCGTTCTAGCGGATATTTATTGGATTCGGCTGGATAAGATAAAATCATCTTGTCAAGCAGAAATTCTGAGTTTTTTGCAAAGTATGAAGACCAAAATTCTTCGTCCAGAACTCACTTTTTTGGTAGACAATCCAAAAATACGTGCTAAAACTCTCATATCAAGAGGGTTATTAGAGATGCCTACTACCGTCTTATCAGATGAACAACTGGCGATTGCCCGTCATGTGGACAAAGGCAATGGTCATTTTATTGTTCGGGCGCGTGCCGGTACTGGCAAGACGTTCCTGATACTGCAATGCCTGCCGCTGATGCGTGGTTCGATTTCGATCATGGCGTATGGCAACGCGATTGCAGCGGAAATCCGTAGCAAGGTTGCCAAGACCGAAATCCGTGGCATCGATGTGATGACGTTCCATTCGCTTGGGGCGCGCATCCTGAACAAAGTGTTCCCGAATTCGAAGCTGGAAGGCATCGGCAAGGGAAAGGCTGGCGCTTACAAGTTTCCCATGATTGCTGAGAAGCTGGAAATCCCGAAATACCTGCATGCATTCGTCAAGAAGACCATGAGCATGGCAATGCTGCATGGCTTTGGCGTTGCTGGTCTGGAATCAGCGAAGGATCAAGCGGCTTGGCAGCATCTGGTGTCCTACTACGGTATCGACGCCGAGATTGCCGATGACAACGTGCTCAGTCAGCTTCAAAGCCGCGAGGTCATGATTCTGGAAGGTCTGCGCTATGCTTATCAGGCGCTGAACCTGTCCAAGAAAATGGCGGACACGATCTATACCTATGACGAGATGCTGTGGCTGCCGCTGCTGCTGAATGCCAAGTTTCCGACTTTCGATTGGGTCATTGTGGATGAGGCGCAGGATACCAATCCGGTTCGGCGCGAAATGGCCATGCGCATGATGCACCAAAAGACGCGCTCATTTTGGTGTGGAGACGATAAGCAGTCGATCTTTGCTTTCACGGGCGCGTCGGTTGACAGTCTCGACGTGATCGAGCGTAAGCTTGGCGCCAAGATTTTCCCGATGACGCAGACCTTCCGTTGCGGCAAAAAGATCGTGGAACTGGCACAGCAGATCGTGCCGGATTATCGCGCGGCTCCCGGCAATCACGAAGGCGAAGTGACAAACATTAGCGAGGCTGATTTCCACAAGCTGACTTTGGTGCCCGGTCAAGATGCGATTATCTGCCGCAACACCAAGCCGCTGATTCCGATCGCCTATAATCTGATCAAGCACGGCATCAAAGCCCATATCGAAGGTCGCGACATTGGCGCTGGCTTGTTGGCGCTGGTCAATCGCTGGCAGGGTGTGAAGACGATTCCCGCGCTGATGGCTCGCCTGAATGAGTGGCAGACCAAAGAGGTTGCCAAGCTGATGGCAGCCAAGCAGGAAATGCAGGCGGATGCCGTTGCCGATAAGGTCGATACGATCCAAGCCTTTGTAGACGGTTTGCCCAAGGACGCGACGCTGGCCGACCTTCGTCAGAAGATCGAAGCCATGTTTGCTGACACAAAGGACGGTGATCAGCCTCCCAGCGTGCCGCTGATGACGGCGCACCGCTCCAAGGGACGTGAGTATCATACCGTCTATGGCTGGGGCGTTGCGACCCTGATGCCCAGCAAGCGCGCCAAAAAGCCGCATGAACTGGTGCAAGAGGAAAATCTTGAATACGTTCTGAAAACCCGTGCGATCCACAAGTTTGTGGATGTGCAGATCGAGGGCTGATAAGATGTCTCGGAAGTATTGCATTGTGCTTAAGAACCCCCGCGATAGCACTCGTGATTTGTATCTGACAAGTCAAGGCACATGGCTGCTTCACATTAACGCAGATGGGGCGCAGGTGTTTGATACCTACAACGAAGCCAACGCAAAACTGATCGAACTGGCTTTGGGCAACGATTTTGACCCGGAATATCGTGGTCGCTTGACTGTCTGCGGCCATCAATGGTGCCGCTTCCCCGATGGCGGTGCAGGGCGTATCTGAGTGTCATATTTTGTTCCTCTTAGGTATTGCGTCGTTCTCAAATTCAACGACGGCACTTATGATATGTATTGGACAGGAAGCACATGGGTGCTCGATGTTTGGTATGATAAAGTCGAACAATTCGATGCCTACAATGAAGCCAATGCAAAAATGGTGGAGATCGCTCTTAATGAAAAATCATTAAACCCAATCTATCGCAAGTTTTTAACGGTGAGTCTCTACAAGCGGACGTATTGTGTGGTGCTTAAACATCCCACAAAACCGCATCGCGACATGTATTGGAAAGACAATTCGTGGGTATCCATTCATCGTGCGAATGAAGCCGAGCAATTCAAAACCTATGGTGAAGCCAATGCAAAAATGGTCGAGATCGCTCTTGACAGCAATTTATTGTATCCAGAGTATCGTAGCTGGCTGAAAATCTGCGATGAAGGTGCGGGACGTATCTGAAAATGGCAAAATTTGGAAAGCTGATATTCTTACGCACACGTCGAGGTAGCTATCACCTTGGCAACTGGATTATTGAGCCGATTGAAGGCGATGATCGCTGGATCGCGTACAACCCAAAGAATCCAGTCAAATACTATTGCAGATATCTGAGAGACGCCAAAAACTTTGTGCTCTGTCAGTTTTTCAAGATCGAAATGGTGATCTCGCGTGGTGAACTGCGACATGGTAGAAAGCAGATTATTCGTAGAAATTGAAAATCGTTTTCTGATTTGATAAACTATGTTTTATGGTAGGGATCATAGAACGCTGGGACAACAAGAAAGTCATCCGTGAAGGATGGACTCGGTTTGCAGTCCGTCCAGACTGTCGAGCCACCGGCCGTTCAATCATGGAAAAATACAAGCTTTGGTTTATCAAGAATGGTCGCGGACGCAGCATGTTCTGGGTCGTCGATCATTCAAGGTATTTTACGATCGCCTTCTCTGACATGAGTGATTGCGTTCTGTTTCGATTGACATTCACCGATGTTCCGATAGGTATCGTGCCGCAGCCTTACGCTCACGAGCAATATCAAATATCAGAGTGAGAACCGTGTCGGATAGTTCAGAAAAAACAGAACTTCGCGAACTACGAATGTATTTGGTGGTGCGCGGTGATCTCGACATGCCGGTCGGCAAGGCTATGGCACAGGCTGGACATGCCTTTTGCACGGCGTTGATGAATGCCATGAAAGATCATCCCGAGGTTGTGGCTGAATATTACAAACACAACCAGCCGAAGATCGTTGTAAAATGCAAGAATGGCGAAGCATTGCGGCGCGCAGAGAATGAATGCGCCCATCTCGTTCACTATCTCGTGACTGACGCTGCTAGGACGTTTTTTGCAGAACCAACGATGACTTGTATGGCGATAGGCCCTTGTTATCGGGAGGATTTGCCTAACTTTGTGCAGCGGATGCAGTTACTATGAAGTCATTTTTCTTTAATAAATGTGGTTGACTGGCTTTCCGAAACGGTACACCATGTCATTTGGGCGACAGAAAATCTTTCGCTCGTATCGACAGGAGACATTTCGGATGATTTCTACGGTTTCGGTTGACTATACCGTGTCTGTGACTGCCCATTTCACAGGCGATAAACCAGACGCTCTCTACCTCAACATAACTGATCAACGTGGCGAATACGAGCGAAAATTGGTTTGGCATGTTGACCATCAAGTCAATCCTGACAGAGCCAGAATGATGCTTCTGGCAGAAGCAATACAACATTACAGTGTTGACTCAACACCATCGCGTCTGGTGTCTGAAGCTGCCTGAACTTTTTACCGGAAGGAATCGGGTCAAAGGCTATTTGACCCCTTTTCAATTTTTTAGATTCGTGCTAGGTTTCCGGCAATGAAAATGGCCAAAACACCTCGGAACGGCGCGTTTATCTATGGTCTGCTGGAAGGCAGTATCACAGAACGAATCGTGTTTGGTGGTGGTGTGATCGGCTATAACTTTCACGGCCATTTTATGGCAGAAGTTCACAAAACAATAAATACAGAGAATGTCTTTTCCATAAAAGTGCATGGGGTTAAATGGCGCCTAGCGCCTAATGACTCTCGTCGGCTTATTTGCCCACATGGCATGTGGATGTGCAACTATGTGCAAGGCGAACAACAAGCTCGCGAATCAATGATGGAAGCAATCGACAAACGCCTTCGCATCAGAGAAGGTCGCAATGTTATTCTGCCAATGTCACCGAAGACGTGGTAGTTAAGTTTGCAGCCATGTTTACGGCTGCATCATAAAGCCTACGATCAAGAATATAAACAACAGGCGTGAAGCTTTTGGATTCTTCCTCAATGATTTGAGAAATAATCCGCCAATCACCGTTGGCTAATCCAGCACCGATCTGCGGCATACCGACAGTTGAATGAATGCCAGCAACTTTATTATTGACGGCTTGCATGGCTTCTCTGATGCCGTCATAGTCTGCATAGACCATGCGTTTGTCGTTGCCGTATTTGGCTTGGGTGATGGCGTTGCCGATCAGGACGCCCTTGGAGGTCGCCCAGATCACGTCCCCTACTCGAAGCTCGCCAGATACCTCGTAGGCGTCTCTGTAGGCTTCGTAGGCGGCTGGATGACGGTCTCTGATAGCCCGAGCAACCCCAGAACCCATTACGCCGAGGGCATTGCAGCCGTGGATGAGGCACGTCTCGTTAGACGCGAACATGTCGCCAAGGCGATAGATAATTTTCATGCAGACTAACTAACAAATTCAGAAAACAACTGTCAATATATATCGAGTTAGGTTTTGAGAACTTATTACCACTCGATGATTACAATTCCCGAAGCACCTTGTCCACCATTTCCCGATTGAAGGGTAAGGATATCACTAGGTGTAACGACTAAATTTGCTGAAGCATTAGAGTATGGCCAAGTAAATAGTCCACCCGCTGGCTCCATTTGTGGGATTGCCGCTGCTGTGATTGCATAAGTTCCAACAGTTAAAGGTGGCGGAGCAAATGTCCAAACGCCAGTATTTGAAGTAATCGTGTTACCTAAAAAAGCACCATCCAAATATAGAGAGACAGTGGCAGGAACATAAGAGCCAGTGCTTGTGTCTTCGGTGGTAAATGCGTATCCGGTGAATAAATCTGCGTTTGCAACGATGGTGGTTTGATCAAATAGAATTGGATAATTTGAGAATGAAAAAAAGTTAGTTGCTGGGGTATTATTGAAAGAATATGAACCTTGAACAAAGAATTCATACGCATCACTTCCTGCTGGAACCGTGACTGTATAAGTGATAGCACCAGTCGCATCAGTTACTGAGTTTGTATAGACTTCCGATCCAGATGAAGCGTCATATGAGTAAATGATTACTTCCTGCGACGGGAGACAACCTATTACATTCAAAGTTACCGAGTTACCAACAAAAACAGCTTGGTAACTCGGTGTGGTTGCTGTTCCATATAGATATTGTGTTGTAGTTAGGTTGGATTGATATATTAGCTGTGAGCCGTTGGAGCCATCACCGATTTGACCCGGTGTACCTTGTAAAGTAAGTACTGGTATGGCAAATGACGCCGTGCAAGTGCCATTAACATCGCTAAACGTCCAAACATAAGTACCAGCAGCCTCAACAGGCGTCATCGTACTATTAGCGTAAATATCAAAAGTTATCGAATAAGCAGAGTTATCAATGCTGCTGGCTGGTTGCGAAGGAGCTTCAACATCGATTAAGACCGTCGTGAAACTTCCCGTGCTAGTGATTGTAACATCTCGGTTGAGTACAGTGTTTGGGTTTAGATTCTCGATGTACGCAACCATTTCAGCAAATGCAATGCTGGTGTTTTCGTTGGTAACAAGAAAACCATTGTTAAATGTTGCTGGATATACGAAGTTAAGCATTTATATATTTATCCTTCAGTCTGTCCAAAAGCACCACCACCGCCACTACCAAATGCTTCTGCATTATTGCCATTGAAAACGTTTGCTGCGCCACCACCTCCAAAGAAGGAAGCGCCGCCATGACCTCCACCATATTGAATATTGTAAGGATTTCCGGCCCCACCATCACCACCATTGGTGTTAAAAATTACATCTGATATTGATACAGATGTGTTTCCACCAAGACCACCGGGATTGCCATAAGTCACACCGTCGCCACCGCCTAGACCACCATAGGCAGTCAAAAAGTTTGTTACTGAATTTCCAAAAGAACTTGTTCCGCCGTTTGCGCCTAATGGGGGAGTGTTTGTAGATGTTGATGTTCCACCCAGTCCACCAAAACCAGAAACAACCGTGTAAACGGTTCCCGGTATCACTGGCACATATGCTTGGACTGCACCACCTGCTCCACCGCCACCGCCACCATAACTAACTGATCCGAGGTATGCGCTTGCGTTGGATGAACACCCTGCTCCACCGCCACCGCCACCAACAACAGTGATTTTAGCAAGATAAACGTTGGGTGGACACGTCCAATAACTAACAGTTGATGTTGTATTTGAACTGCATATAAAAGACTGTGCGTTCGACATGCCATTAGTGCCAGAAACATTCGAAGCTGATGTCACTAGACCTTTTGCATTAACGACAACTGTATTGAACGTTCCTATATCGTTGTTAACAGTTTCTAACGTTAGTGTAAGAGTATTACCGATCGAGTTGCCAAATACATCGCCAGTGACTTCAATCTCCGAAGAATACGTTTCATTAAATGCACCGATCACAAGACCCTTAGCGTTGACAATCACATTGTTGAATGTGCCAACGCTGTTATTCACGTTCACCAAGGTCAAAGCTATATTTGCGGTGATCGCACCACTACCAGTCACATCACCGCCGATAATTTTGATTGCCGATGTGCCGCCAGCAGTTGCTAGATCATGGGCTGCCAATGCACGCGCACCCAGCACCAAGCCTTTGTTGTTTACAATGATGTTCGTATAGGTTGATCCGCTATAAACAGCCGGCGTTCCTGCTGGATCGCCTGCTGCATCTCCTGCTGGCCAACCAGTATTGACAGTTTTTAGAATAAGGGCAGGAGGATTAGCTATGGTGCCTCGTGCCGGAACAACAATATCAGATGATGGATTGTCAAAAACAAGTGCCGTTGCATTTGTGGTATAACCAAGATTATTGATCGCATTTGAAAGAGAATTGAAACCTTGATTGACATAATCAAGTGTTGTTAAAACGCTTGTCCAGCCATTGGCATCACCATCAGGGCCACCAACACCTACTTGTACTCGAATACCTTGTCGGTTAGCATCGTACCAGATTTGTCCGATCAGTGGATGATTTGGATAATCAAATCCAGCAAAGTTCTCTAACATTTGCAGCAGATTTTGATTCCAAACATCAGCACCACCGCCAATCCAGCCTTTTCCAATAAATGTTACTGAAGCTAGTGAACTGTTGAGGGTTTGATCTTGTATCAAACCCAGTGGTGTTCCGTCCGTCAAATTCAATTGGATGGGCATTAGAAAAATCTCCTGTATTAGGATTTATCCTTTCTTTTTGAAATCATTTGTTATAAGATTGTAGATATTTTTAAAGTTTTGACGTAGTGAGCCAAATTCTAATAAGAAACCAAACAATATTCATTGGAGATTGTTTGACTGAAATTCAAAACATTCCTGACGGATCGGTTGATGTCGTGGTGACTTCTCCACCTTATAATCTAGGTGTTGCCTATAGCACATATGTTGATCGAGTTCCGCGCGTTTCCTATCTGGCTTGGCTGCGTGATGTTGGTGTACAGTTGCTTCGAGTATTGAAGCGCGATGGTTCATTTTTTCTCAATGTCGGCAGCACAAACACTGATCCATGGTTATACATGGATGTAGCGAATGTTTTCAGAAGTTTGTTCACATTACAAAATCACATTGTTTGGGCAAAATCTCTGACCGTCAATGGTAACTCAATTGGACATTTCAAGCCCATTACGTCAAAGCGTTTTCTCAATCAAAACCACGAATCGATTTTTCATTTCACAAAAGTCGGCGACGTAAAGGTCGATCGCTTAGCAATCGGTGTTCCGTACAAAGATAAGACCAACATCAAACGTCGCGGTCATGCTCAAGATATGCGTTGTGGCGGGAATGTTTGGCATATCCCTTACGAGACAGCACAGAATAAAGCCGATAAGCATTTTCATCCAGCAGGTTATCCGCTTGAACTTCCTCGACGTTGTATTATGATGCACGGAGGGGCTAATCTGACCGTGCTTGATCCGTTTATGGGAACTGGCACAACATTGGTCGCTGCTGACCAGCTAAATCATTATGGTGTTGGTATTGAACTTGATGCTGATTATGCCCAAACTGCCGTAAAGAGATTGAACTTATGATTTACAAATACGATGATCATCCTAATCAACCCGGACATTGGTTTTCTATTGCGTTGCCCAAGTCAGAATTAAAAGAACTTAGAGAATGGCTAAAAACAAATCTTGGTGCTTCTACAAAAATGGCTGGAAGTCTTGCTAAGGGCTGGTATCCTCTCGAATCAGACAAGACTTGGACACTTGATAAGTGCAATGGGAGCTATCTGTTGGCGATCTGGACAAAATATGCCGCCACCATGTTCATAACATTTCACGAAATCCACCCGATTTCTTCGATTCCTCGTCCAGATTATGGCGGGCGTTATTTCAGTTATAACTATCGATCAATGGGGATTGATTCCGAAAGCCCGGATTTTGACGATGAGTTCTGATTCAGATGGAATGATTCCAAAAGTTGATTTGAAGTTTGTCGATGTTTTCGATGAACAATATGGATTTGGTCTATCAGACAAATATAAGAGTCTTGGTTTCGTTTATCGAACTGACGTTTTCTCTTCAAAAATAAGAGACGCGGAAACTGTATTGTCTTGGTGTCATGCTCAGTTTGATGAACCATCATTCAACAGAACCGAAACCCATGGAATAAATGGTGTATTTGTGAATGAAAAAAAATATGATAGGAGTGGAAACTGGGGCTATAGGCTGTTTTATCCAAACCAAAATCATATATGCGGTTATCTCTATGTTGTGTTTCACAGAAAAGAGCAGGCAACTTTATTCGAGATGATTTTTAGATGAGTGATTTGATTATTCTTCCGTCTGAAACAAAATTTGAAAAGAAGATAGACAAGAAACTCAAGCGTGCGCAAAGCCTTGTTGGAACATCAGATGGACGAGCAGAAAACGATTATTATCCAACGCCACCGGAAGCAACAGAAGCTCTGTTACGAGTAGAAAAATTTTCTCGCAAGATTTGGGAGCCAGCTTGTGGTGACGGTAGCATGTCGATCGTTCTCGAAAATGCTGGGTATGAGGTTATGTCTACAGACCTGATTGATTATGGCTATGGTGAAGCGCCACATGATTTTCTAACGTCTGACCGAACTTGCGAAAACATTATCACGAATCCTCCGTTCATATTGGCTGAAAAGTTTGTTGAACTTGGTCTGCAACGCACCACTGGAAAAGTCGCGCTTCTTTGTAAGTTGCAGTTTCTTGAAGGTGCCAAGCGCAAGATCATGTTCGAAAGTGCGCCACTCAAAACCGTGTGGGTATTCAGCAAACGCATCAGCATGTATCGCAACGGTAAAAAAGAAAAATACGGAAGCTCTATGATAGCATTCGCATGGTTTGTTTTCCAGCATGGTTGGATTGAAGACCCGATAATCAAGTGGCTTTGAAATGTTCAAAGTCGGTGACAAGGTGATGTTCCGAGTCGGTGGGACACCTTTGATTATTAAGCGAATACAGCCTACAACAAAGGGATTTCAAAGAATAAGCAATAAGAAACATTCATATTTTGTCATCTGCGAACTGAAAATTAATGACACAAAATATCAGTTGACGACTATCGCAAAAGCATTGGTTCCATGTAACTCACGTAAATAGCAGATCATGGACAACGACAAACTAGAAGTCATTTGGACTTATACGTATCAAATCTTCGATCTAATTCATCCCGAAATGGTGTTATGGTCGAACTTGATCTGTGATCTTTTTGCATTCGCTCCGGTTGAAATATCAAACCGCAGTGGAATATCCACAACGATTTCATGTGGAACACGCAAAGTCAAAATCTCGTATTGTGGAGATTTGACCAAAATATATGGCGAGACTTGGACGCTTCAAGCGACTTCCAAAGAAGATGCGGATTACATTCTGAAAAACTTCATGCGTAATCTGGTCCCGCCTGTACACTCGATTATTGATCCAAAAAGTGGTTGACAAAACCGAGTTTTTATGAAAACCTCACATAAAGTGAGGGAAATGCCATGCGTATTTTGGTTGTGTTGGTTGTCGTATTTGCCAGTCCTTCTGCTTTTGCAGAAAACGCGCGGCACCCAAATGTTGGCATCCAGCATGGTCAGCACGTTCAGAATAGTTTTTCGCCACATTCACCACAAATGCAACACCCGCCTCAGGAGCATTTGGCCCAAGTGCCTCCAACACCGCCGCA
>Ga0116228_10000708_pt1 | contig 26038 bp, 17 predicted proteins | sample S1TSphfallax_2_FD_89694 | JGI IMG/M metagenome (GOLD analysis project Ga0116228, IMG submission 89694) | Host-associated microbial communities from peat moss isolated from Minnesota, USA - S1T2_Fc - Sphagnum fallax MG | ecosystem: Host-associated > Plants > Peat moss > Unclassified | place...
AAAAACTAAAGGAGAAGGGCAGAGCTTGGCCCTTTTATACAGCCACCAAAGCTGAAACCCTAAATACCTAATAGCGTACAGTCACTTATGAACGCACATTAACCCTACAAACGTACATTAACCTTCAAAAGACATGATGGGCATGCCCGTAACCGGCCATCATGTATGAGGTCGTGCATACGGGCATGACAAGTTTGAAGAAACATTGTTTGACATGAATGTCTCCCAACAGCTACGCGAAGAAAAATTGATTAAAAGGGTGGTGTGCATTCGAATGTCTTAATCCATATGGGATTGTTGAATGTTAGTTAACCCTCATGTTTTTGTTGTTTACATAGAATTAGTTATTACTTTTGAAAATAAGGATGGAAGGTTCAATGAATGTTAATGTGAGGATGATGACATTTATATTTTCTTGCAGACTTAGGTATTTAGCAATGGACATCACCATTGCCTAAAAGGGCTGATTAACCTGCTGCTAATGGAACACATGGCAAAGTACCTTTTTCACACCATTCATTGATTTATTGAGTTTCTACTGCTATGAACATCTATTAGGTTATGGTCTAATAGGTAAACTACTTTTGTTGTTTTATTTTTCATAAGAGTTTTTAGCAACATATGGAATTTTTCTACATATATATTAATTGAATATTATGTTCACTTGTGAAACACTTGCTATACTTCCAACCCTTTCTAAATCAAATAATTTTTCTTGTTCAACTAAATTAATAAGCTTGGCTTTTCATATGCCTCCCTTGCAAGTGATTCCTAATCTAGAATTACATCTACAATGTCTTATGTAATACTAAAAATGATTTTAATGAATAACATTTAGATATTAATCTACATGTCATTATGTTAATATGGATATTCAACATTTAATATTTGAATAATTAACCCCAATTTGCTTAATAAGTTTGAAATGTTTAAAAAAGTTCAATTCAATTATAACTTCTTAAATGCTACTATTACATATTTTTAAAGTTATTTACTAGATAAAAAACCATTTATGAGGCCCAAATGAAGGATACTATTGAATTAGGGCACACCCAACCTTACCTAATTTACACTATTGGGATAAACCATGTAAGAGTTTTCAAAAATGTTATCCAAGATAATGAGAAAAGAACAATTTGGACATTGTGAGTTTATTATGTTTCACTTTAAAGGAATTTCAAAAAGGGCGGGGGGATTTTATATAATCCCACCCAAATTATAGTTTTGTGAAACTAAAAAAAACTTTTTGCAAAAGGTATAAAATTGTTCAAACTCATGAATAGTGTTCAAAGACTGGATAAAAGGTGATTAAATGAACAACAAATGAAATAATTGTTCAAAATAAAATGAATGTATTTTAAAGTTGGTCGATTGTTTACAACATAAAGAAAATAATAGATTGGTTATTTTTAAGGCTAGATTATTGTCCTATTTAAGGGTCGTCACAACAAGGATGAAACAAAACATGTTATTTTAGCACCAAAAAACTACCATTAGTTATGAAGAAAGTACAAGTGATGCCATTAACTACTGGAAATTGCTTAAACCCCTTGCAAAATTCAAAAAATCAAGTGATTCGAAATAGGTAGACATCACTTGCAATCATTGCCATAAGACCAAACATACCAAAGAATGGTGCAACTGGTGAGATTTTGGTAGATCTGCAACTTTTACCATGACCAAGGTATAAGTTTTGAAGAACATTTGGTGGACACACCTAAACTAGTTTAAGTATGGAACTTGAATTTGGGGATGGTGAAAATCAATACAAACTTGGATTCCCAATTTTTTTCAAAAAGGCTAGTATACCTTTAATTTAGTTAGTTTATGGGCTTAATGCCTACCAAATATCTACTACATGCCAACTCCCAAACTTCCAAGAATTTTGCCCTAGTAAAAGTTTTGATAAACAATTTTTTGGAGGTGGAGAAGTTGCATGAATCAAGGAAAGAAAAGTAAATGGAGACCACCAAAAAATGTCAATGGAATCATGTTCTTTGGGCACAACAACATTACAAGAACAAATCTTTTTTCCATGGGGGATTATGTCTTAAAGGAGGGGCATAAACCTTCCTCTTCTTCTTGTCATCATATGCAAAAGATCAAAAAGTAACATTACTATGAACACTTGCTTGCCACAAACAAAGTGACAAAGATTTTTTTAAAACCTACGAGTAGACTTGTGAATCCTCCTCCTCTTCCATCATCATTTGTAAAGGATTTTTAAAAATCACATTATGAGCACTTGCTTGCCACAAAATGACCAAAAAAATAAAACAAAAAAAAATTTAAAGGAAAGGGGTATGAGCTCTCTCCTTTCATCATCTGCAAAGGATAGAAAAGCAACGTCCTTATGAACATTTGCTTGCCACAAACAAACTAATAAAACAACCTAAAAAAACCTAAGCAAGGGGACATGAACCTTCCTCCTCTTCTCACCATCGTCTACAAAGGATAAGAAAACAACATCACTATGAACAATTGGCTACTTGTTTTTGGTTACATCTCCTTTGTTGCCTATTCTTATAACAAATGGAAAAAACCCAAAAAAAAACTTGCAAATACATATTTATCAAGAATAATGATAATGACAAGTGGAGTGGCAAAAAATGAAGTTGTTGAGGTGAAGAAAAGAAGAAAGAGGAAAATGATATGCTCACAATGCAACCATGGGCAAACTAATGTTGACTAGGTATTTAATCAAAATTTAGAATTGGGTTGGTTCACAACTAGGAAAATGTGGTCTAGTTCACTATGCTATTTTGTTGTGCAACCATAAGAGTGAATTAAGTTCACTATAATTTCACTACCCTTACCTTCATTACTGAAAATGGTTCACTATATGGTGTAAATATTTACTAAAGGTGAAGTTTGTTTACTAGGTTTGTTTTTTTAACATTATTAAAATAATTATTGAGAAATCTCTAGTTAATTGGGTTCAAGGCATTAGTAAATTAATTAGTTAAATGTGCATATTTTATCTATAGATTCCCTTTCAAGCATTGATCATGCGTTTAATGATTATTTCCACCGACATTTTTACTCTTGCTTTTGGGGGGGAAAAATTATGGATGTGGTGGATAAATACTAGTTTGACTTTCTTGTTCAGGATATTGAAGTAACATGCAAAAGACAAAACCACTCATTCCCATGTGGGACACAATACAATATGAAGCTTTTAAATCCTTAAGTTGTGAAATGTCCAACATATGCCAGGTGCACATTGAACTTTTGATGATGCTCCAAATACATGTGTGAATGTGGACTAGTTAAGGCCATAGCCAAAATCACTACATGTTTGTTTTTCCTGCATAAATAGTAGGTTCAACATGTGTATTCAGTTGAGGTATTGTTGAGAGTCTAAATGTTGGCCATCATTTGTGAACAGGTGAAACACAACAAGGTTAGTGATTATAACACAACATGCTTCCTCGGGCCAACAGCCCTTCCATACATGTAAAATGGGCTTGGTAGGCCTAGCCCTTTATGTACTGTGGAATGGGACTAGTTGGGCTAGCCCTTATGTACTATGGAACAAGCTTCAGAGAGCCAAGCTTCATAGGGCTAATGCTTACATACTATGGAACCAAGCCTCATAGAGCCAACCCAAACTTACTATGGAATGGGTATGCTTTGCAAAGCATTTACATGATTGGCAAACCCATTAATGTTTCGATTTTCTTGTAAGAGGGGCATGGAATCTTTTTACTTCCAACAAGCTATAAATTCTACCCACTAAAATAAAGGCCCCAATTAAGGAACTCCAGGAAACAAAAAATAACACAATGATACTAGAAAATTTGATAAATATCCAACCATTTCAGTGCTTCAATTGGAGTTGGCATTTTCTTCTCATTGATTTTTTCATATTTTTGTTTCTTAATCCATGCTTTTTTAACCCTTGCCAAGATAGACTGGCACAACCAACAATAGTAAAAACGTTTCAGAGAAAACATTTATAATTGTAATAAAATCAACATCTTAGATTGAAATTAGAAGAAAAAAACTTAGAACACACTAACCTACCCTGCCAGAAGTACATGAACACATAGCTTAGAGACTCCAAGTCATCCTTTCTGCTATGTTCTGAGAAACATACAAGCATCCATTATGGATAAATTAAGGTGAAACTTGTCATAGAGAACATGATTCTCAATCATACAACAAGTTCTTCAAAGAAGATTATTATTCAACTAGAAAAAAAAAACATTTTGAACAAGTTCAACATGGTTCTAACTGACCAATCCCAAGATGTGTATTGATGTTGGCATAGTGAGCGGTTCTTATTAAGTTCTTGTTCTCCTTGGAAACATGAAGCTAAACTTAATTATTTTAACCAACACACTAGGAATAGAAATAAGTATTGCCCATGCTAGAGTTCAACCAGAAATGTTACATGTTAATGAACATAATGTGAACACGCACATGTAGCAAAATCCACAAGCAAAAGCTACTTATATCATCAGTGAGGTCATCAGACAAGTTCTACCAAATAATAATTTGTAACTAACCACAAAATAACCTTAACTTGTAAGGTATGTGTTGATGTGTTGTTGGATCATGATGATTTTTGGTAAGACCAAAATCAATGACATAAACCTGCAAAAAAACCGGTTCTCAGCAACTAACAAAAGTGCGCCCATTTAGCTGCCTAGATTCCCATTTTAATACCAACTCAAAATATAAGATTGAATATAATCGATGGACTATGTTTTATTTGATACTTCAGCTAATGCAACCTAATTTGCTCACCTCCCAAGCCCCATCAGGAAGTTATTAGGTTTGATATCTTAGTGAAGGAATTTTTTTGAGTGAACATACTCCACCATGTTGATCTGCAAGGGAAACAACACTTTAGGCCTACTACTCTGCCAGTTCAGATGTTAAAATTTAACCCTCAAATTTCTCTACAAGCATTGGCATAAAATTTCAACAAAGAAAAGTTGCAACTTGATGCAGACCCAAGAAAATGCCAAACAATTTTAGGACAACAAGGCCACCAAAAATGTATAAAGGAACTAATCATCACATGATTGAGATTGAAGTAAAGAGATTGCTGTAAACAAACTTGTTATAAATAACTTGTTAGCTGGTCTACCAACATGAACATAGTTTTCAAGGATAATTTCCAATTGCAAAAGTTGAACAGGTCTTTAAGACTTCACCCCAACAAATCAAGAATCAAAACATTGTAATCCCTGTTGGAACATCACCACAATAGGATAGTCAAAACCATCTTCCTTGGCATAGTCATAGAATATTTATACAATTTCAAATTTAATATTCACATATTTAAACCACCTTAAATTTCGAAATTAGTGACAACATGCTTGTTGGCAGGCGACCAAAGAAAATACCCTACATACCTACTGATTATGCTTCCCAGGGGCCCTCGCACAATTAGGTCTCAAGATCTCAATTGGGATTTCAAAAGAAGTTGACTAAAATGGTGTCACCAACATCCAGAAGTTGTGGATATCACAAAAACTCCTCCTCAACAAATCCACACACCATTTATCTTATATGTTACATTGTTGGGTGTTTGGTGTTGGTGCACGCTAACCATACACTGGTATTTTTGGGCACCTTGGTTTAGATGGATAATGCCCATTGTACCGTTTTATAAGGGGGTTGTTACCAATGTTGGGTAGGTATCATTTTTTTAAAGACACCCATTGGATGTGGATATCACAAAAGATTAAAACTAGTTACAATTGGAATTCGAAGAACTGCCCAACATTTGTTTGGACATTTTAGGGTTTGTGTATTTGTCACATTGGGTTTGGAAATTTGTTCCCAATGTGGTTTTTAGCCAATGGCAGCTACAAAGGATAGAAATATGGAACTAATAGTTTGGAAAAAGGTTTGGTAGATTTGATTGGGAGGTGGGAGAAGTTTTGCTTTTATGTTTTTTTGTTTGCAGGGAGTTGTTAGTAACACTCAAGTGATGGAATCATTGCTTCTAAAAACCCTTGAGTCGATGCTTTGGCACTAGCTTCGACGACCATCAAGGACTCGGTAGGCCTCTGAATAATTTTGTTTGTTTTTACCAAAATGACTTTGTGATCTGCATCTATAATTTGTGCTATGTCAATGACTTGTGAGTCTTGTTTCTCTAGATTATTTGTTTTATCTATAGTTTGCAACCCATGATTTCTCAATATTAGCAAATGAATGTTGCTATAAAAAGGCCTTTTTATTCTAAACTAATGGAATATATGGTGATTGTTGTCACCAATGTCTAAACACAAGGACTTTATCTTAGTTGTTGCATCAATATCATTATAGTGAAACAAATGCAATGAGTGCGTTATTCCTTAACAACAGATTGCTGGTGATTGGTTAACATTTGCAGGGAATTCTACTTAGTCTAACAACAGCTAACTACACAAATATACCAACATTTTGTTGGAGGTGGAAGTTCATAAGGAAGGTTGTTGTAACCAAGAGAGCAAATCTTTTAATTTGTGCAAGCTTTGGTCAACTTGTTGGGAGACAGACCCCAAGTAAACCTATGACCTCCAAGGACCACGCACCTGTGACTTTATTAAAACCAAATTAGATGGTAGGCAAAACTATTTATGTTGTTTACAAGGATTATGAAGTTCTTTTTAAGGGTTTGATTACATTGCACTTTCTGAATGGAGTCTTGTGTTGTGGTATGTTTCACTGATTTTTAGTGATGTTGCTATGTACTATTTGATATGGTCAGGTTATTGTGGAGAAGGCTGAAAAGAGTGACATCCCTAACATTGATTAAAAAAAGTGGGTAGTTTTTACTTGGTCCTTAAATGGCTCTTCTTGGCATTGTGAGTTCAATGTTGCCATGAATGCAGCTATCACAATGTCTTTAACATGATGAATAACAAAAGTTATTTTTTACCTCTAATGTTGTTTGGCGTAGGTATTTGGTCCCAACAGACTTGACTATAGGCCAATTTGTTCATGTCATTCAAAAGCACATCAAGCTGAGTTCTAAAAAGGCCATTTTCATATTTGTCAATAATGTTTTGCCCCCAATAGGTATTTCAAAAGTGTCAAAAACATTTGAACTATGTAGTGTCATCAGATGTTACATATGGTCTATTTTATTTGCTATTTGTATGCTCTCTTTGTTACTAATACCCTCCCTTGTTTGGTTGGTAGTTGCAATGATGTCATCAATATATGAAAAGCACAAGGATGAGGATGGTTTTTTCAATTTCACATACAGTGGTGAAAACACTTTTGGAGACATATATGTGTGTTAACAACAAGGAGGATGAGTGGCAATTGAACTTAAGGTAACTGTATAGGTCCCATCAAATGATGTATGTTTCTTTTTATGGTCTTGTTTAATTACAGTTAGACGCAGGTCTATTACTCCATTACAAGTTGGGCATGATCTACTTGGTCTGATCCAATATGTAGATACTTCGGTAATCGTTACTTGTATATAGCAAATTTATGTAACAATCTTTTAAAATCTTGGTTGCTAGTATTGAGAGACAATATGTAGGTCAACATTTGTATCTTTCTTGTTTATTGTTTGGTTCTGTTGAGTGGCTTTGGGAGTGCACACCATGTTGCAATCTTATGCACATGGGTTTTCTCTGTGACCACACCTTTATCTAACTCCTCCATTTAATGTCTGTCAGTGAAGGGCGAGCATGGCATATTAGCAAACTGTGTTCTTGGAGCTTTTGCATTCTTAATCATGATTCAAGTGGCATGGAATCTCTCTGGAAAATTTCATGGAAAATTGTAGCAATGTATTATTCTAACTTTTATCTGCATTCTTGTTGGATGTAGATGAAGTTGTACCCATCTCCTTTGATAACCCTTGGTATACTGCATCATGTGGAAATTTTTCTGCATGAAATTGGTGTGGATGAATTTCAGCCTAACCTTTTGTTGATGCCATTTGTCTATAAAATAGTAGGCAATAGTATGGTTAAGTTTTCCTATTGCTTCCAAAATTGCAGCGAAACTCAGTTTGTAGGTTGATATTTGTCACTGGCCTATATGAATCACAAAATCAAACTTTTCCATATACTGCACACACTATGGCACTAGACAGCACATGAAGTAGCCTATTGATGTGAGTTTACATGTTATTAATGTTCTGGCAGGTGGTGAGACCATTACCACAGACAACAACACACAAGATAACAAGATAAAGTTTTAGCAACAAAATTGAACCAACAAGATGGAAGGCAATTTATGGGTAGTGGACAAAATATTTACTTGCCAACAAAATCACCTTGTGAAAGTTCTCCTAACCCAAATCCTGGGAATTGTGTAGAAGATATTTGCCTAGAGTTGTAGATTGATATTGTGTTCAACATGCTAATTATTATTAAGAAAATTGATTGCCTAACTCTACACAACCATGTTAAGAACCTACAAATACAAAATTGAAAAAACCTTGTTCACTAATTATAATCATGGTGATGCTCAATTGTTTGTTCATATTGCTTTTTAGTTTTTGCAAATGCATTCAATACACTTCATTGGTAATTTAATTTTTTTAATCTAGTCAGTTACAAGCATGTTATGGCATTGATTTTTTTTCGGTTGAATGCTTGCAGCTCATGGTGGTTGGTGGTCTCCAAGCATCAAATGAGGGCATGATTGTGAGACTATATAGATCCTAAACATTAGTTTACCATTAGTGTTGAACAAAATTTGACTCAGAAAACCCATTGGCACATTAAGACCCACTTTGGAATAAGCCACTTAGATGTTGAAACAACACAATTGTATGGAATTTGGCTTGGTGGAGACTACAATTTCAATTTCTATTAGCTTTCCTCTTATCCACCTATCTTCTTTCAATTTTTGTGTTTCACCAAATTTGTTTCACTCAAATTGTTCATTGTCATAAATTTATTAATGTGGTGTGTCTAGGTAGTCTAGGGCAACAAAATGTCATCCAAAGGTATTGATGACTCTTCATTTGTATAAATTGCAAGCACACTAAAAGTTCAAACAAGGATCATCAAACCTTACAAGTTTCTATGCATGTTTTTATACTTGTCATCTCGAGTTCTTAGATGGACACATAGAAATTACAAGATGAAAATACTATGGAGTTAATTGCCCATATTTAATGGTTAATAGATGGAAAAATCTCCCTAAATTAACCAACCATAATTTGTGAAAAAACTCTCCTAAATTAACTATACACAATATGAAAAAAAATAAAAATTAACTAACCACACTTGGTTAAAAAACCTTCTTAATTGACTATTGATGTAGGTTGATTTAACTAATAGATGTAATTTCCACTTGAATTTGGGCATCACTTATTGTCATCTTGTTTCACTAGCTTAATTGACATGTCCGTAGCAAATGGTCCTCGTTCATTAAGGGGTTAACATGTTTTACCATGATCTCATATAGTGAATCTGTCCTAGTTCACTCAAAATCCTAATGAAATACAAGGTGAACTTGGCCACATCTCCTAGTAGTGGTTTTCAACCCAATTTTCTCCAAAAGAATCAACATGTATCAATGGAAATGATACCAAAATGATATTCACCAACTTGGTTCCCACTCATTTGAAAACCATCCTCTAAATAAAAATTGAAAATATGAGAACCACCCAAGGTATGATAAAAAAAAATGTTTCCTTACTTTAAAAGTCTAGGATTAAGGGGCTACCTATTCTAAGGGTCAATAATATGCAATGCTTTAATTTTTATTGGTTGTGGGTGCATCACAATGTAAGTGCATACCAAAGCTTAAAATCACATTGACATTGTTTTTAATCTTGCCAATGTGTTGGTATCAACACATTAATGTGACATGAACTTCTTTTTAAACTTGAATTTATGTAAAATACATGCCCACATTTTTGGGCAAAGAATATGGGACAAACGATGGTGCTAAATTGGAGAATATGTTGAGCACATTCTCAAGTGCACATTGCACACCTCCTTGTTTGAGTAGAATAAATTCAATAATAGGTTTTCGCAAATTGTTAGAAATAATGGATTATTTTTACATTTGTGATAAATAATAACTTAAGAATGGGTTGAATTTAAAAAAAAAATTCTTTTGATACCCTAGATAGTTTTCATAAAACAAAAAAAAGAAAACTAACTATGTTGGTTCTTACAACTTAATGAGAAAACCAAAACTATCAATTCTCGTAAAAATATCAAAATCATCCAACATTAGTGCAAATAACTTAACATGAAACCCAATTCATGTTGAGTTTAGATGAAAACTCAAGTTTGACACTTCGTTCATTGATGTTGTAAGATCTCATGCCATATTTGGGTTTTTGACCCATGGTTCAATATAAAACAAGATTTTGATGCCATGTTTTATTTATTTCATGAAAAAAAATAAAATTATTTATCAATGTGAATTGAACACCTACTTCCAAGGTGTGTTGTTTGCCTTGGTGTTGAAATCAAGACTTCTTGGAAAATGCAATTGACCATTGCAATATTCTAAATTGCATCATTTGATAACATGGCGTAAAATTTTGAAAATAACATATTGTTGAAATGAACATACAAAACATTAGAGGAAGTTTCAAGATTGTGAATGAAACAAAGATAGAAAAATGCATAAAAGGCTCACATTCACGTTAATTAATGTAGGTAGATCTTATGTCTTGGTCTTGTCACAAATCACACACCCATTGTGTAATAGTTGGTTATATCTACATTTTACCTTTCATATATTTTGTAAACTAATACCAAACATGCAATGCCATTTCTATTTTGTATGTCCTTTGTAGCAAATGCCATTTTTTTCATGATTCAGTTGAACACATCATAATGAAATAAAAACCATTATAACATGATGAATTGGTTGTCATTTATAAACATTATGTATAATTAAATCATCAACCCAACTAGGGTTAAGGTTCATGAAAATTACTTTTCAAGTTGATGTGGTTCAATTCACAATTGGGTCATGTTACATTTGACCAAAAATTTTCAACCTAGATACGATGGATTTATGGGTGAAATCAATGATGCAAATATGTGAAAGCTTGTTGGGATTGGTCCCTTTACAAACCTTAATAATAAGTAGTATGTTGCAAGACCTAAATGTAGTGTGAATTCACACCTTTTATGCATGCTAGATCAATTTTGGGAGAATTCTTATTTTGTCCTAATGAGGATCATATTACGATGCATGCACTTGTCCATGTTAGTTTTTAAAAATTTGACCCATGAAGCTTCAAATCCAACCTTTACCATTCACTTGAAATGATATGAACTTACTCTAAGTTTACTATGTTATTAACCTTTGCTTGATTTTGGTTGAATTTTTTTGTTAAAGAACTATGAGTATGTAAACTTTCAGTCTAACAGTTGGATTTGTAATTCAACTCATGGATAATATGGTGGAACAAATTTCTAACTAAAATTTCAAATAGAGACAAAATAGTTTTCAGATGAACTTAGGCTTTTGGGGTTAAAAACACTTCACTTCCAAAATCTCATTATGAACTCAGAGTTTCCTATCCAGAGACTCCTGATTCAACCACATTTTGATAAGCTCATTGTTTGTGGCAACAAAATATGCACTTTATATAGGAACGAGATTGAGAATGTGAAAATTTGTGACAAAATTTCATTTGGATGCGACATGTATGGGATGAGCTAGGCAACAACTTGCTATTCCAATATTAGTGAAGTCATGAAGGCAAGATTAGGAGGAAATCAATGATAAACAAATCAAGTGAGGCAAAATTTGAAGAAATCAATTAGGACAAGAATAGGGGGAAATCAAGGGCAAAATTTGAAAAAATAAATTAGGGGAAAAAAAAAAGGAAAATCAATGATGAGTGAATAAGTTAGGGAAAGATTAGGAGGAACTCAATAATTAGTGAATCAATTATGGTAAATTTTGAGAAAATCAATTAGGAAAAAAAGACAATGAAAATCAATGATTACCCAGTGACTCAATTAGTGGGCAAGATTAAGAGGAATTTAATACTTAATCAATGAATCAACTAGGGAAAACATTTGAGGAAATCAAATAGGGAAAAGGTTAGGAAAATCACAAGATTAGCCAATCAATGATCAGTAAGTCAATTTAGGGCAAGTTTATGAGGAAATGAATGACTAGTGAGGTAATAACATTTGAGGAAATAAATGAAATAGTAAAGGGATTAATTAGGGCAAGATTAGGGAAGCAATTGATACTCCTTTCTTGTGTTGCTAGAATGGAGAGAGAGAGAGAGAGAGAAGACCAGAAGCATCATAGAGATCCGGATCTTACTTGCAGCAAGAAGCCTCTTGAGCTTCTTCATCAGGGTTGCTTCTTGTGGTTGAATAGAGGAGGTGGGTGGTGATCAGATTGTTGTTTTGGAAAGAGGAAATTGTAAGAGTACATTTGGATGTGTTTTGGGTTTCAAAGATCCGGGTGTGTGGAAGAGCAACTCTTCTTTGAGCCTGTCATATCAAGGTTTAAGTATCAGGCAGTGGATGGTGATTAGATTGTTGTTTGGGTGGTGATCAGATTTGTTTGTTGTTGTTGTGTTGGGTAGTGCTCACAGTATTGTGATCACATTTGTTGTTGTTGTTGTTGTTGTGTTGGGTGGTGGTCAGATTTGTTGTTGTTTTTGTTGCAGAGGAGAATAGGAAAGTGGCAGTGGAGATGGTGATCAGATGTGGTTGTTTTGAGAGAGCAGCTTGTTGGGGATGAGGAGGAGGTTGTTTCTTGGTCCTGTGTGTAACAAGGAAGGCTGCTGGGGTACCCGGGGAAACTGGCCAGAAAAAACTGGTAGTCCAAGTGGAAGTGGATATGGCGTGGAGGAAGAAAGCCCTGGGTCTTGTAGGTCAGGTGAGAGGGATCCTCATCACCCATTGTCATGATCTCAACTCCCAAGCAATTGCTGCAGAGTTTTGCAATCCCATGTCGTGGAGTCAGGAGACACTCCTTCCTTTTGCAGCAGCTAAGGCGACCTATTTACAGCGGTCGGCATCAGAAGGACTTAGAGGAATCCTCTTCTCCAGAACAACAAAACCATTCCAACAGGTACTGCATTCTTCGCAGCCAGCTTGTCAGCGGGCAGGAGGAGTTGTTGTTGGTTCACGGATATTCAGATGGAATTCGGATGTGGGTTTTGCGGGGTTTCAAGCAGCCAGTAATGCATTTTCCATTGCCAGCAGAAGAGGATTCAGCAGCTTTAGGAATACATTGCCAGGTACACAAAGCAAGGTACAACAAGGTGTGGTAAGAACTGCAGTGTGGAGGAACAAACTACTACAAAGTCAATCAAGTAAATCCTGTTTTCTCCCAATTTTAGGGAAGCGGAATTTCAATGTTGCAACTCTGACAGAAAGGTTCTGGAGCTCAACAGAGAAGGTGAAGGAGAATCTGTTGAAAGCTAAGCAGGGAGTGAAGAAAGTCGGTGCAACTGAGGCCGCCCGAAGCAATGAACTTCTGTCTGGAATTATGAAGCCTGTGAACTCTGCGAAGCAAACTGTGATGGGTTTCAGAGAAGCTTTGGGCCTGCAGGTGGAAGCCTTTTGGAAACGCAACTATTTGGTGATGGTGGGTGCGGTCGCTGTGTTTGCATGTTTGTTGCTATGGCGGATCATGTTTGGGATTGCCAGCTTGTTTGTGGGGCTTTCAGAGGGTATGGCCAAGTTTGGTTTTCTGGCACTTGCAGCTGGCATGGTCACAATTGGAGTAAGCTTTAGACATTTCTGTTTCTCTCTTTGTTTCTTGCTGCCATTTCTTTAGTTCTATTTCATGGGAGATGCAAAAGCACAGTTGTGGGCCTCTTTTATCTCATGAAATGATTTTGGTTTTTTGGTGAGATCTTGTTGTGTTGTACAAGGAGTATTTGTTTCTAGAGTTTTGAGAATATGGGCCATGCATGATGGCTCTTGGAAGTGCAAAAGTGCTACAATCATTTGCTGGAAACCCCTGATGGTGAAGATGCATTTCTTCTTAGCAAAGAGAAATGGAGAGGATCTAACTATCTCTTGATCTTTTGTGCTCTTGCAGGCAGTTGTAACCAGGGCTAGGTATATGATAAATCCAGATGCAGTGTACCGAATTGCAATGCGGAAGCTGAACACTTCAGCAGCAGTTTTGGAGGTAATGGGTGCTCCACTGACAGGAACAGATGTTCGTGCCTATGTAATGTCAGGAGGTGGGCTTCGCTTCAAAAACTTCAGACCTCGCCTCAGTGGCAAGCGGTGTTTCCTGATATTCCCCATCACTGGAGGCGAGCGGCGTGGCCTTGTGAGCATTGAAGTGAAGAAGAAAAAGGGCCAGGTAGTGCCATTGGATAATAATATTCTGTACCAATTTCTTCTCTGTGAGTTTTGGATAATCTTTCTCTAATGGTTTTTTTCTTTTGTTTGCCGGATCTGTTTCCTGTCTGAAAGGATTTTTTGTTGATGTAGTATGATTTCAAGCTCCTAGCAGTGGACATCCCAACAGCTGGAGCAGAGCACCGGGTGTATTTGATTGGTGATGAAGCGGAGTATAGGGTAGGTGGGGGACTCATCTCTGTTCTCAGAGATCCAATTGTGAAAGCTATGGCTGCACAGAAGGAGTTTGAGGAGCGTGATGAGAGAGAACATGAAGAAGACATCCAACGTGCCTGGGAAGCTGAAGAAGCTCGTGCCCAGGAGAGACTTGACAAGCTTGAACGAGATGCAGTTGCAACTGCTGCTGCTTCTAAGACTCCTAAGGAAGAGCTTCCAAACCCAGAGGTTGTTCCACAGGAGAGGGAGGCAATTAAAGCATGAGTTAAGATAATGCCACCATTTTTGCTCCCAATCAAGATTCAGGAGAAAAGGGTTGCTATCAGATTGCCATCACTTTCAGGTCTTCCTGGATCAGAGACTTGCAAGAGCCCCTTTGGAGAATGAACCGAGTGAAGCCGCAGTTGCATTGGGGGTCTAGGATCAGTGATAGGTGTTAGACTTGGTTCTGCCTACTACATGGAAGACCTTTCAGCCATTGTGCATTTTAGCTCACTTCTGTGCTTCTTTCTTTTATCAAGGGTTGTCATGGAGTGGACACAAAAAATGATGGTTCAAAAGTGCAAAACACAACAGCAAGACTGTGCCTTTGAGTGTACGTAGACCTAGACAGAGGTGGTTGTAAATAAAGAGGGTTTGCTTTCACCTCTGCATCCTTAAATGTGCTGTTAGTACTCTGGTTGATTGTGGGACATTATGTTCACAACTTGGTCAGAATTCTGGTTACTTTTCCAATTGCAGTACAAGTACTCTGTAACTTAAAGGGATCTTCCAACAAACCCAAGGATGCACAAGCCTGAGAAAAGCTCAGATAAAATGGAAACAAACCATGAATATATATAATTTCAAAAGGACAGAATTTCTCAGTACTCACAACTAAAGTCAACCTGAAAAGAATTGAGAGATAACCAAAAATAAGTTCACCAATATTTCAGATCTAACAGCATAACAGTAAAGAATCAAGCATGACAAAGAGGAAATCTAACTGAGTTTCTATCTGTCAAATGACCAGCAGTAACAACAGGCAAAACTTAAGACATGATGCAGGCTGGCTCAACAAAACTGAAATAGAGAAACGGAAGGCCTAGTAATACCCCAAGAAGAAAGAGGAACATAAAAGCACAGAGAAAGGGGAAAGCGAAAAAAGGCAAGACATGGTATGATACATGAAAATGGATCAAAGACTTATAGCAGATTTGAGCTACAATAGATAAGAGAGGTAGAAAATGAGCAGATTGACATGTACACACATCCATTGGGTGGTCAAATCAAGAGCAACACTTTGATGCTGCTGGAGAATCTGTTGGCTGCTTGTCTATGATGATCACACTCTTTCTTCGTGCATCAGCTGTTGCCGGTTCAGGACCAAGAGACTTTCTTTGCTCTAGGACACCTGTCACACACAAACAACCCATGACATGAACAACGTTGAACCCAACTAAAAACAAGAGACACACTTACACAGATAACGATTGCAACATAAGAAAAAAATACACAACAAATGTCCTGCAAAAAAGGAGGAAAGGACATTCTCTTGAGCCATCAAAGATAATAATCTGTGAAATCTAAACAGGAATACACACTTCACAAAGTGTAGATAGCACAAAGTGCAAAGTTGTGAGAAGAGCATTTACGACGTGCAACATCAAGGAAAACCTCATCAATCCCAGTGTTAAGCTTTGCGGAAGTCACAAAATGGGTTGCTCCAATGCTCTCTGCATATCTACACACCCATGGAGACACATTGGAAATATGATTTGCCTGAATCATGCACCTTTGAGTGCCTGTCCTCTGGTCTATTGAAGGTCACGAAAGGAACATCAGGGTGCAAAGCTGGAATAGCAGATGTTGGCAAGGCTTGCCTGGACTGTGTGGCAAAGGTGACATAAAACAGAGGGGATGTTTGTTTGAGGACATACGAAATGATACAAACCAGAAAAAAAGGGCAGCAGCGGAATTCATAGAAGGGTCAAAAGTGAGTCCAAAGTTTGGAGTCATCAGATTTTGCTAAAAAGGAATTAGCTGAAGAGAGCAAGACACAGACCTCTCTGCATCCCCCACGTTTAAATGCTGCATCTTGTCCATGTCGCTTTTGTTTCCAGCTATTACTAACACAATGTTCTTGTTTGCCATCTTTCTCAGCTCTTTCACCCAGCTCTGTACTCGGTTGAAGCTGTCTTTCCAGAGCAGGTTATACACCAATAAAGCTGCTGTAGAGTTATCACAAGGATGGAAAATTTCATCATTCCTGTCCTTGATCACATTGCACAAACCGTCAGGCTTAATGCTCTACATACATAACAGCTAAAGTTTATGGACTATAAGGTGGATTGAAGACTTGAAGACAGAGGCTGAGAGTATCATCTCTCTTTTACATTGTTGTAGAGATTGGCACTACACACCTCCTATTGGCCATGATTGGAGCACAACCCAGTTGCCCAATTTCTGCCAAAGGATTTCAGATACATACAGTCCATTTCATTTCAAGATAGAGATTTCATCCAATCAAGCTTAACCAGTAGCAGGTTCCAGGCTATATTGTCTTTATGCCTCACACAGGAGGAGAAAAAGGATGCAAGTGGGCACATGCTTGGATAGAGGCAGCAGCTTACTGAGAAGCCAACAAAGACCCAAGTAGCACATGACAGGAAAGGCATGCAGAACTGCATTGTGAATGTTGTTTAGTGTCAGTGATGAGAAAGGAAGGAAAAGAAGAAAGAGTTCCAATGGGTTGGAGCTTCGAACCATCAGCATCTCGATAGTAAATCGGGCCAAGTGCATGGAAGCGTTCTTGGCCAGCTGTGTCCTGCAAAACAGGACAACTAGTTCTCAGATCAGAGAAGCTACCACTTGCAGAAAAAGAAGAAAGCTCCAACAAAGTACCCACGACTACTCAGTTGAGAATTTCATTCTTCACAAATCTGTCTAGAATATTAGCAGAATCCTGTAATGTAACAGTGAGCTTCCTCTTACAGGTGTGGAAACATTGGAATACAAGTTGCACACATCCACACCAGTCTCCACTCATAATCCTCATCTTTGGACAACAGACTTGGCAAGCACCATCATGGATAGTGTGGGTGGCTCAACCCCCTCGCACATTGTCAGACTGAAGAAGACATTGCAAATGGTGATGGTACAACAAGACATTTCCATCATAGATTTCTGTACTACTGAGGTTCAAGCAACAGGAATGGCCATGGTAAAGGATAGGTGTGGGAATTGAACCCATATGGAGAGTGTCACACTTTCCCCATCCACAGTGAGACGCTTGGTGAGGTAAGAAGCCTGGACTGTTGCCACCTGCTTGTCTGAGAAGACATTGTCTACATAACGAAGCACAAGAGAAGTCTTCCCCACACGCCCTGCAAAACAGCTCTTGGATACGTATGTTCAACCATTACAATTCTGGTTCCAAACTGCCAGACTGACTGCATCTGGAAACAAAACATCCCATTCATGAGGACCTAGCTCTCAAGTCCTGGCTGATAATCTTCCTCCTAAGTCATCAGCATGACAAGAGATGGGTTTCACATATGCAGTCTCAGAGCTTATATGTCTTTCAGGACTATGCAGTTTGCATCCTTCTCAGTTTCTGTCTTGAGTCCCCTTGCTCCTGACTGACACCGCAGCTAATCCTCTTACAGACTTGAGGATTTGCTTACAAACTTGCCAATTCCATACATGGATTCAGCTTCAACATCACCAGCTCCTCTTTGCATGTCACCAGATGTTCTTGGCTCTGAGAATTGCAGGTGCTCATTCAGTCCTTAGAAGAAATTAGGGTTTCCAATTGACTACCCACCCCGGCAAGAGGCCATCTTCTAGTAGGCTTCCATGCTGTGAAAGGACCCTAAGAAAATCAGGTTCACTTGAAAATCTGCCATCTGATCCCAGATGATTGCCACTGCAACAAATACTCAAGAATTCATCCATTCTCTCAGGGTATGAATCTGGTGTACGATTTGCAAGCAATTCTCACAATCCAATGCTTTCAAAAAATCAATCTGGAACTCATGTGATTGTGCAGGAAATTCTCAGAATTCTGACAATCAATGCTTTCAAGGTGGGGCTCTAAAGAACTTCTGGAACTCATGTGATTGATTGCTTGTGCAAGGAATTCTCAGAAATCCAATGCTTTCAAGCTTCTCTCAAAGTCTGGGACTCCTGAGCCCACCACCCCAAAACCCTAATTCCCTTCCCCCGTGAAGAAGAAGAAAAAGAAGATCTTGGTCAAGAATTGATAAATAGAGAAGAGAAGAGAAGAAATAAAGGAATGGGTCATTGGGATACACATAAAATGATCGCCCCATCGCTTACCGTCTCCAAGGAGCACGAGCTTGATCATGGAAGAATTTGACCTCATGAGGTTGTTGTTGTTGTTGTTGCTCCTCAGGAACCGGGGCGCTGCTGTGTTTGCTTCCGATCTCGATCCTCAAGCAAATTGCTGCATCAAATCCGGATTGTACAGCCCCAAAAAAACAGAAAAAACGAATACAGAATTTGGGATCAAGCAGTCAATTCTTGTAAAATGGATGATCCTCAAGTATAGCCTACTTGGAAACATACAGGATCAGAATCAAACAGAATTCTGATACCATAACTTCTCATAGAAGGCAACAAAAAAGGAAAAGCATCTCTCTCAAAAGCTTCCAAGGTATTGACCTAAGAGTGTCCTAAACTTACTTTTTTCTGGAAGAAGACAAGCAGAAGAAGTGTTTTTGATCAGGATGGATCAACCAACCATTCAAGTCAATTCAATGATTTGCCTTTCCATCAATTCTTCTTGTGCAATTCTTGAAGCCTGAGAGAAGTAGTGCAAACCCATTTGGGTAGACGAGTGAGACATCATACTCCATCCCATTTGTGAGAAACTTCTTGAAGTGTTTTGTCAAGCATCTTCTTGTGAGACTCAGAATTGTAGCATAGAACTGATGTTTGTGGATTCCACTTTCAGGTATTCAGGATGAAGGTACAGAAAGAAACTTGATCAGACCTCAAATTTTTGTGGGTCTTTTGAGCTTAATTGATGCTTGCACATCTCCTTTGCATTTGTATCCACTGCAAATCTTTGCAATTTGTATCCAGAAATCTTTTTGTATTTGTATCCAATGCATCTTTGCAATTTGTATCCAGAAATCTTTTTGTTTTTTTAAATGCATGAATCTTTGCAATTTGTGTCCACGCACATCTTCTCAACATTTGTATCCAGAATTGTTTTGCATTTGTATCTTAGCTTCTTTGCATTTGCATCCAGAAATCTTTGCATTTGTTTCCATGTGCATCTTTGCAACATTTGTATCTGGAAGTTTTTTCGTATTTGTATCCTAGCATCTTTGCATTTTGGTATCCTTGAATCCTTGCATTTGTATCCATGCATCTTGGCATTTCTGTATCCATGAATATTTGCATTTTGCATCCATGTGTCTTTGCATTTGTATCCAGAAATCTTGTGTGTTTTTATATCCATGAATCTTTGCATTTTTGTATCCATGAAAACCTTTACATTTTGTAATCCATGCATCTTTGCACTTTTCCCATTTGTATCCAAAAATCTTTGAATTTGTATCCATGAATTCATCCATGCATTTTGTTTTCATGCATTTTTGAATTTGTTTCCATGCATGTTTGCATTTATGGATCCAGAGCTTTTCATTCACATTCGTATCCGGAAATAAATTGCATCTGTATCCATGAATCTTCTTCTTTAGCATTTGTTTCTGTGCAGCTTTGCATTTGTTACCACAACACATACTTTCCATTTTGTATCCAAATTTTTTTTTGTGCATTTGTATCCATGCATCCGTGCACTTGTTGTATCCATGAAATCTTTGTATTTGTATCTTCATCTCAAAATTCTAATGGGATTTGGTTTGTCATCCACCCCAACTAGGTTGCACCTATGATGCAACACATATAGATGTTGGAACATACTTTCAAAAGAGTCCACCTAGTCATAAAACCTAATTGTGGAGATAACAATGATCAACTCAATATGTTTATTGGCCTTGCCTACCAAGGCAAGGATGTTGTGTTTAGATTCATTCTAGAGTATAGTAGCTTTAAGGGATTTTGGCCCCTAGTTAATAGGTCTATTTTTATATGAGGATTTTTGAAACTTATGTTGATAGTACTTGGTGTTCAATTAACCTAGACATAATAATAGACATTAATTAACCTTTCATGAAATCATCCATCAATTATTCATCAACACAAATTAGGATGATTGAACCTTAAAACAAATTTGGTTCCTTACAAGTTGAGTTCATAATCCCAACTGTTGTACACTTTAAAGACTTTCAGAAATCCACATTATATACAATTAATACAAATTTGATGACATCTAAATCATGACATATCACAATAAAAATTGAAAAATAAACACTTTATATCACTGAATAATGAGAATAAATAATTCTCCTCATGAAAATCATAAATCACACATTATGCCAATTATCTTAATACATATCGAAACTAGATAGATAAAAGAGTATGGACTACTACATACACATAAAACATATTATTAAACAATACTAAATGATTAACACATGAATGTATGTCAATTGTTATGCGAATGATTTACATTGAACATCACAAAATCAACAATATGATCAATATACATATCCTAGCTTATGTGAAAAGATCCAATATAAACAAAAGTGTTTACAACACATTCACATCAATGGTAAAATTTCAACATTTTATTTCATCTTGCCCATTGAATTATATCTACATTGTTGTCATGTAGCAACACAATATGTGTTTGTGTGAACTTTTTGTTATTGTTTATGCAATCAACATAACATTTAACACTTGAGTAAAAACCTTGAAATATATTATCACATAAATGAAAACTTGCATTACAAATTTTTTGTCAAATAATTATTTTGTACCATATCCAAAACAATGCGAGCATATTAATTAGTTATAGAAAAATTCGTGTGGATAGATTCATTTATAATGCACTTAAATGATCCCATATTAAATTATTTTTAATATTCATATAAAAAGGATTACTGTAATAAAGATCTGCCCCCATCATTTAAAAACTAGATTAGCTTTAATGTATGACAATAATCAATTAATGCACATCTTTAATCTTAATTTTCAAACATGCTACAAATACCCATTGTATAAATTCCTAGACACTACAACATTTTCAAACCCTCATAAACAATAAACAAAATTATCATTGATAGTGCACAATATAATGAAACATTAAATTTAGAGTTTTACTTTGTTGACAAATATCTTTAGATTCTTAATGCATTTGGTTTATTTAGTTGAATTGCCATAGTTCTCACCTCATCCTCACTCTTTCAACTTCACATGTTTGAAGTTAAAGGGGCAAATCTCCTCTGACTCTTTAGAGTCAATAAAATACCCAAAGATGCTTATATTGATTCAATACTTATATTGATGACAACCCTTCCAGCTACTGTGTTTTTATAACCAAGCACTTGTGTCCATGGGATTGGAGCTTTTGGACTTGACAACGTTTTTCCCAAGTCACAATCTACTTAAAACTCTTCCAGAACTCCTCCTTCAATCCAAGTCTAGACCCCTTACATGACAAACCCCCCAGAAACCAAAAAACATTTTATGAACAATATATGCATTCAGCGACAATGGCATCATCTCTGAGTTGCTATTTCCCACTATTGAATGCAGCCGAAAGAAAAGCCTTGAAGCATCATACTTGTATGTCCCATACAAACACAGCAAATATGTGCTGAAATCAGTTGTGGCAACTATGCACATGAAAGTGTGTAGACAACTGATCTCCCTCTACTGCAACATAATTATACTGTGGATCTAGTCATTCATGACCAGTTAAAAGACACTGCTACAATTCCAGGGCAATTGCAACAAATTAGTGCAAGGGCCCAGCTTCTTCTTGATGGTAAATTCTTCTGTCATGGAACTTGCCCTGTGCCTTTACAATTTTGACACAGGAAAACAAACCCAATACCTTTGTTGTGGATCTAGGCCACTGCCTCAGACCCCTTCCATGAAGAAAGAGGTGGGGTTGATGAATAGCGCCATGTATCTTTAAGATGATCTGCATGGTACCTGTCACCTGCAACTTCACTTATTGGAACAGCAGCTTCAATTTCCTTAATCTCTTCCTTGGAGAGAGAAATGGCCACAGCTCCAATGTTTGACTCTAGATTTGCCTTCTTGGTAGTCCCAGGAATAGGAACCACATCCTTGCCATTGTGCAGAACCCAGGCAAGAGCAAGCTGGTTCAATGAGCATCCTTTCCTGGCTGCAATTGCCTCCACTCGTGCCCGCAGCACTTCATTCTTCTCCGCATTCTCACCTGTCAACCTTGGTTGAAGCTGCATTTAAAGCAACACACATACATGATATCCATCAGTTTCTCTCTAGTCTTATTGAACCTCAATACTAATTTATGCTCTAATTTGCTTCTCTTCTGCTTCTTCGTCATGATCCAAGTACTGGCTATACATCAAATTCCAAACAACATCAAGCAGATTGATTAGGAGGCTGGGAAAATTGGAGAGGGAGAAATTGCATACACTGCGGAAATCTTGTGTTCCTGCTTCAACTTTGTAGCCAGCAAAGAACCCACGTCCGAGAGGACTGTAAGGTACTAATGCTATCCCCAGCTCTCTAGAGACACACACATGCACACGCACAAATGCACACAATATCCTTCAGCACAATTCATGATCTTATTTCTCCTTTATCCCAGTAAAACAAGCAAGCAGCTGTGAATCTACTTACAAGACTTGCAGTCACATGCATGCATATTGATTCGGTTACTACTACTAAACTAGCGGCTGGACAAATACATTGCAGACAAGAATTTTGAGTCATGGTGTATGTTATTACCTGCAAGTAGGAACAATGTCCTCTTCCAAATCTCTGGACCAGAGGGACCACTCCATTTGCACAGCAGTGATGGGATGCACTTTGTGTGCGCGTCGGATCTCAGATGCAGGAGCTTCAGACAACCCTAGATGCTTCACCTTCCCCTCTTCCACCAACTTCTTCATCGCCCCCACCTGTGCAACATAATAATTTCATGCTTGAATCAGCCCATGTCTGATCTTTTTCCCACAAAATATTGCTCAAGACAGATGTAGCTGGCTAGCTGGTAGAGGACTAATTGTATGGTAGACATATAGATCTGCAACTAACAGAGCTGAATCTCTTGGATGGAAATCTGTGCAAGAAATGAGGGACCTTAAGCTGGGAGTTGCATACTACGTACAGTGATTTCAATGGGCACTTTAGGATCAAGGCGATGCTGGTAGTAAATGTCGATGTAATCCACACCCAGTCTCTTCAAGCTTCCTTCACAAGATTCTCTCACCCACTCTGGGTCTCCTCGTACACCGAATTCCCCATCCGCTGAGATAACGTTTCCGAATTTGGTGCCGATTTGTACCTTCTCCCGCGGGATACCTTTGACTGCCTGTTTTTCATGTTCCACACATCCCACATGAGCTCTCCCCCCCCCTCCAACCATCACTTTCAAAATTGTAGTAACAAATTTTTGTTTGTCTTGCAGGAAGAACAACACTTGACGACCATGTTTGTTGCTCTGCTGCAACAACGACATGTTGGACCAGAAGTTCCTAAAGAAGAAAAATGCCCGGAAGAAAAAACTCCTCATATTTCTATCGATATTGGGGTTTTGGATCATTGCAGATCTTCAAGGTTGAGAGAGAGAGAGAGAGCTGAGCTTCATTACCTTGCCGATGAGAACTTCGTTGGTATGAGGACCATAGACATCAGCAGTATCAAGGAAAGTAACTCCACTATGCACAGCATATCTGATGAGTTCAATCATCTCCTCATCAGGCTTTGGAGCTCCATAGAATGAACTCATTCCCATGCATCCCAAACCCAGAGCTGAGACTTCCAATCCTTTAGCACCCCCAAGCTTCCTCCTTGGAACGGCAGGGAGATGATGCTCACCAAACGCCATAACAACAACCGGTGATCTTAGATCTTCAGCACCCCCAAGGGAAAAAAATAAAAAAATAAAAATCAAGAAACAAAACAAAACAAAACAAAACAAAACAATGTTTGTTTCTTTGTTTGCTTGTTTGTTTCTTTGTAGAGAAAAACACTTGTAACAGTATTAATAAAAAAACCGATCTCCTTCACTTCCTTCCTACCCAAGTCTGTGCTGAACCTGGAGAAAAGAACTTGATAGTCTCTCTCGTCCCCTAATCGCCTGACTTTATAGATAACTCTATTGGATCAAAAGATCTGAGACTGAGAGTGAGAAGGAAACTCGTTGATATGCATTTGTCTGTGAAGGCAGGTGTTGCTCATTGCTGCATACAAGTAGATTGTGACAAAGCCCTCTTAGATTGTGACAAGCCCTCATTGGAGCCAACAACAACAACAGGAAGTTGCCCAAGAAGTTGCACTCTTTCTTTTCGATTCTTGCAAAAGCTTTTGTGTCCAAAAATACACAGAAAGTTAAGGAACGCTTTTGTTTTGCCCTTCCCTTCACCCACCCTAGCACTCTTGCTGAGCTCATGTAGACTACGAACACTGTTGCCCCGACCTAAGTTTGTGACATGTTGTCATTGTCAGTACCAGAGGACAATCTATTCTCCACTATCTGTCTTTCGTCTAATGGACTCTCTGGTTGCAAGTCTTTCGTCTAATGGACTCTCTGGTTGCAAATCTTATATATAAATTCAGTACGTCTGTCTGTGACGAAGCTCAAGTAAAATGTTTAGATTCATTATAAAGTATAATAGCTTAACTGATTTTGGCCCCCTAGGTAATGAGTTTATTTTGATAAAAGGATTTTTTGAAAGATGATAATTTTAGCTTGTGTTGAAAACTTGAGATGAGTTATTATAGAGTTCTAATAATAATATCTTGAAGGATTTATTTTGGTTTCTTTTAGAGGATTTTTTTTTTTTGAAGATTATATTTTATTGCAGTGAAATATTTGAGTTTCCATAACTCTTCTTTCTTTTGCCTTAAAATCCTTTTCTATTTAAATGGCAAGGCCACCTTGTGTGACGCACCCCTTGTTTGACAATAGACACATCCCTCAAATTTTGCTATCTGCAAAGTGAAAATTTGTTTTTATTGAATCAGGGTGAAACTTAGAAAAACAATCAAATTTTTTTTTGGGTAAATCGAGTGCATCCCAATCTTCACCCCCTTTTTTCCTTCCTGAGCGCCTCCACCGCTGGCTACATATATATATTTTCATTGCTCCTACATGTACAGCTATTATAATTACTCTCGAACCTTGTGCATTAAATGCTGAGTTTCAGCAATTTCATACCCAGATTTAATAAAAATTTCATTACTTTGCAGATACCACTGACTTGAGGTTGAAAGACGGGTTTGAAAGTCAAAGGAGGCCCAACGAACAGCGTCAATATGGAGTGACTTCACAAATATCTTTAGGAAAATTCTATTTTCACACCTTTTTTGGCTAGATTCACACTTTTTTTGCCGGTCCGATTTCGTGACCCCATGATTTCGTGAACCGCGCAGTGCATGGCTGCTCCTCATGCACTCAAATTTATTCTGTTTAAAATCGGACCGGCAAAAAAGGTGTGAATCTAGCC
>Ga0116228_10000709_pt1 | contig 26022 bp, 19 predicted proteins | sample S1TSphfallax_2_FD_89694 | JGI IMG/M metagenome (GOLD analysis project Ga0116228, IMG submission 89694) | Host-associated microbial communities from peat moss isolated from Minnesota, USA - S1T2_Fc - Sphagnum fallax MG | ecosystem: Host-associated > Plants > Peat moss > Unclassified | place...
ATAGGTCAACTTGATTTCCATTCTAATTAGTAATAGGTCTCCTTGATTTCCATTTTGAGCATAATAATAGGTCTTTAGTTCATGTTTTTTTTTGTAAGCAATGGATTTTTTGGGATATGCATTGAATGAAATATTGGGTATTGCTTTGCAGCTATGCTTTAACCATGTTGCCCAAACTTGAAATGGTGATTTCAAACTAGAATCCAAAGTACTTGCTAGGATTGGCATGGTGTCAGTTTTGCATTTGTGATAGCCCTTCACTACATGGCTGAAGTTGTTTTTGCGAGTAACTGTGACTCCTTTGTTTCATTCCTAAATATTTTCAACTTTGGTATTCTCCTTGGCTACATAGTTAGCTTTTGCTTCTTGGGTTTGCAATTGCCAGCATACCTAAGCTGGTGCCTTGTGCTTAGTGTAGGCTCTATTCCACAATTTGTTGTGGATTGCCAATGTTGCTAATGCCAAAATTTCCCCATTGGCTTGTTATGCAAAAATGCATCAAGGAAGCTAAGAATGTCTTATTGAAGACATCATATGACAAAGCAGAGGTAAGTTCATGTCTTGATTATGGGAGCTACATGGTTTGTGAGTGGATTATGGCTTTATTAGTAAATATCAACAAATTGGGCAAAATATAGTATATGTGTGTGTGTGTCAATCCATGGCTATTTAGACTTTGTGATTTAAGTAAGAAGGCAAGAAGATCAATCAACTTGCTATCATTAACCATGTCCACTGAAAGTAAAATAAAGCAAATGTAAAATTCATATTAAATAATTATTTTTGGGGCATAAGCCTTTACAATTCAAAGAACAACCTTGAAACACATTAACTTTTTTATTGTCTATTCATGATCTGAAAACTATCAATTTATCAATAAATGACATTGTTGGGATAACAATAAAATGCCATTTTCAAAAAGTCCATAATTACTTCTATCAAAACATTTCAAAGGGAGAACATTGAAACGTGCTTCAACCTCTAGTGAGGAAGAAGTAAATTAAATGTGAAAATAATAGTTCATGGTGCATTTATATATGAACATTCATCTCCAACAAACATCATGTATTATACACTTGGGCACTTTGATAGGTAACATGTTTGTATTTTCATTAAAAGAAAATTAACATAACTATTCAACATGGAACCCAAGGCTACTTTTGGAGTGCGTCATGGCATATAAAGCTAGAAATACTTATAAAACACTCATAATTTGGGATGTAAACACAATATAATCAAATGACATTGTACTAAAATCTTTTCATTTTGAGCCTTACACGATTTTGTTTCCAGATTTTGCTAAATGACAAATTATGTACACTCTATTTTGTTTATTACATTGTAGCCATCTTTATCTTTATATTGCATGTGAAAAGTCCTTTGATATGTGGAAATGATGTGTTTTTCATGGTGTATTTACTGTTAGTTGATTCTACAAAATTTGTGGAATATTACACTTTAGACAAGGATGCTAGGTAAGAGTTTGCAAAGCTATACAACATGCAAATTGCTTTAGCAAATGAATTAGTGTCAATGTCAGTCAATTATTTTTTTCTTCATTAGATCTTTTTCCAAGGGGGTTTGTTTGGAATATTGGTGTCAACTTTATGTTGGGATGTATGGAGCTAGAGGTGTTGCAGTAGGTCTCCACCTTTGTGACTATGCTTGCTTCTTCTCTTCCTTATTATGTGAGCTACAAATAATATTAAATGGAAATGGAGCTCCAATGCATGCTATTTTGGTGATGGCAAGTATGTGACATTGTGATCCAAGACTAGAAAGTCAATAAAGGTAATGAAGTGCAGTTATAACCCTTTGTAACCTTATTGTCTTCTATGTTATAAACATAATTTGTATTCCCAAATCTTGTTTCATGACATAAATAAGGGGACCCACAAAGAAAATCCTTCAAAAAACAAAGAGAAGAGGATATTGATGTTGTTTAATAATAATAATGAAAATATATAGAAAAGGCGAATAACCTAGGTGTCAAGACAAAATTTGAAGGATTCCATGTTGGATATGACACCACTTTTAGTTGAGTCTTGCAATATTGACTCCATTTTCATATCTCAACAAGTATATGTCATTACCCATTGCTTTAGATAGAAAAGTAGATGTGAACAAAAAAAATTTGGACTAACAACATATTATTAATGCAAAAGAAAAAAAAAAAAAACATTTGTTCATGCTTATTGAGCTTCATCGACTTTGACACAAGTTCTTCATGAAATAAATTGGATGTTCAAGTTATAGACGACAATAGTTTGAAATAAGGAAAAAAAAAAACCCCCAATCTTTTAGACTAGTGACATTTTTATAAAAGTTGGAAATGATGTAAGGTTGTGAGATATTTTCTAATAAATTGTTAATAATAAAAAAAAGGACTTACAATGGCCTTAAAAAGGCAAATGTGTGCATATGTAAATCTCGTCCCCATTTTTGCTTCTTCATTTGCTAGCTTGTTCACAAGCTTCTACTATAGGATTCCACCACATTAGTTTGCACTACATCTTATCTCCATTTGCTTATAATCAATTTATATGTTCTCCATTTCTAAGAAGTCAACAAATCTATCTATAGAAACACCCCACAAAACTTCAAAGAATCATCAATTGTGGAGAAAACAAAATACAATAAAAAGAGATCAAACATCTATTGACATGAAGAACTCATTCTGTAGTTGTGGGTGTAGCAACAATTCCTAAGAATTTTCTTAGAAATATGAATGCAAGGTTCAAGGAAAAACTAGAATTACATTTGACACCAAATAGTACTTGAGAACATGAAAAACAAAAAAAATGTGACAAAGTAGAGAGTAATGATGGCGCAATTTCTTCTCTACTTTGGAAAAGGCTTGTGAACATGGTTTTTTACATGTTTCTCATTAAAAGGTCCATGCTTCATTAGTGGTTGAATGTAAGTGTGTTGTTTTTAGTTTAACATTACCTACATTTCGGGCATATCCAGAACATATGTTACCTGAATACTAGCCATTATTGGCATCTTGCAAATTATGCCCAACTCTGCACCTCCAAGTGCAAACTTGTCACCTACACAATCACTATCCCATTCTAAGCATGTCCAACATTTAAAAAAACTTTGAAATTTTGAAAGGTAAAGGGCCAAAGATTGGTTTCCTATCCCATTATTATTATTTATTATTTTTATGATTATGCATGGAAAAAAAAACCAACAAGTCATAAAACACATGAAAATCAAGTTGAATTTATAAGTGCAATTGCAAAACATAAAAATCATTTAACAAATATGGTTATAGCTATGATTTGAAAATTCTAAAACATCACTTTAAAGACAATCAATAACCTCACAATTAAAAGACATTTTTACCATAGTAGAATATATACCAAGGTTAGTAAAAGTTGGAAAAAGAGCAACTAAATTTCACGGATCAAGCTAGCTTGAATTTGACAATGTGTTCTTTCCTACCAAGAACTTTTGAAAAATCAACTCAAAGTAGTTATGGCTTCTCTTATTCCATATTCTGCATGTTGTGGAAGTGTGTACACAAGGTCATTACCTTGGATCTTGTGAGTCGTTGACAACATTGGAAATTTAATGGCCTTAACATTATGACATCCAAAATTGCAACCTAGGACCTTTTCAAAAACACGTAAGAGTGCTCTAAATCTCCCAACTTTTGGTAAAATCTTTTAGCAATTACAATGTCACATGCATCAAATTGTTGCCCCCATGCACACTTGTACGATTTCTACAAAGTGTACATTATTTTTGTACACATCAGGATGTAAAAATCCACCCCCTACATTCCCTTCCTTGGCATTTATTGCCAAATTGTCCCCTAGTGTAAGGCATGAGGCCAAGTAATCCCAATCTACTCCAAATTGATATCAATCATCTTCATCAAAAGCATCCAACATTACTTCGTGTACAAAGGTTGTGTTGCTAGGAACCAACACCTCAACTTCCCATTCCTCTGTCCATGGTACATTCACACGAGGTTTTTTCTTCGTCCACCCAGATTTGTGGGGGCACATTAATTTTCCTGTCCTCAATTCCAGGACTGGGGACATGATTTTGTCACCAACTTCACCAACTTAAGAGGTTTAGGGTTTATAAGTTGGTAACTAGATGGATGGGAAATTCCGTAATCTTGTTCAATGTTGTCAGTGGTTGGCTAAGCTTCTGGATTTCTTTTTTGGGCTCCCTTGACTCGAATTGTGCTGCACTCTTGGTTGCCATATATGTTGTGAGAATTTCTCTTATTGAGAGGCATTTGCAAATTTCGCTAGTCTAGTTTACATGGCATCTTTAACCCAAAAACTACAATGAACTGAAGGACAAAGTTGGGTCTAACAAGAGAAGTGGGACAATTCTTAGATTTGGGTAACAGCAAAATGCGGTGAATTGCTGTGACAAAATCATGGATTTGTAGTCTTGGTTTTTTAACTGTTTGCATCTTCTCAAATGTGGTGAGGTTTTGCAGTTCAAATATCAACTCAGATTGCTTTGTGTGGAATCTTAATTCCACGATGATCGATGTTTTATTGGCTCTGCATGTAAGGAGAGACTATGGCTCCCATAAGTGCTCAGAAGATGATCAACTTTGCTTATTCATATTCTTTTATTAGTAGTGCCATTGTAAAGCATGTGATAAAGGGTATCATGAACCTGAACATACATAGTTTACAAGGTGTATGAGGGGCAGGGTTATTACACCTACTCCTTAAGAGTGTGAGGGATCTTATGTACACAAAACAGAAAACCTCTGGAGATTGTTTTTTGGTGTATTTGGAAGTTTACAAGCGTCTCACTTTCCTAAATGCCTTGTGTTGTTTCTTTTTTTAAATCCATGATACCCAATAGATACCCATCAAATACTCATTGGGTATCATGGAAAGAAATTTTTAAATAAAAAATCATGTTGACTTTCACATTTAATAATGCCCTCAAAGCAAGTAGGGGAGTGCTGAAAGTAAGTGTCCATCACATCAGCTCCACCTTTGGCAGGCACTTACTTCAAGAACACCCCACCTCCTCATGCGCTACCCCCCTACACCTAATATCCTTCTCACTCTTAAGGAGTACACATAAAATCCTTTTCTGTAAGAGCAGTTTTGTAAGAGCAGTATTCATGGATATAAGGCACCCTCTAAATACACTACGGAAATTTCTCCAAGTGCTTTACACTAGCATTAATTTGCCACCTGCAACTTTGTTAACTTTATCAAATTGATGTTATTGTGCAAACCATGCCCACTAAGCAAGCACAAAGATTTGATTTCAATGACCTCTACACTACAAGACATTGAAGGGAATCCCTCAAAATTCACCTCAACAAGTCCTTCATTTGCCAATGAGGTCCTACATCCTTGCACCATCAACATTTGTTGGGCCATGCCTTCAGGCAAGGACTTTGCATTCACTTGGGTCTACAATACCTTGACATGCTAGAAGTAGCTTGGACCATAGGAGGGAAATGATTCCATACTTTATTTCCATTTTAATTAATTGTTATGCATCTCATCTTATTTTCTTCTTGTGCAATTTTTGACGTAGTTCCCAGGTTTATTTTTCTGGTAATAACATAAGTTATTAGTTAAATTATGCACAAGGTAACCTTAAGTGTAATTAAAATTGAAATAAAACAATGAAAATATCAGAGTCACCCTCGTGTATTTTACGCACCTTTATTCACAACGGATTTGGGCTATCCATAACCTTGCTTATGAGGGCTACCACAGGGTGAAACAATGAAATCTTCAAAGATGAGCATGGAATTCTCATGGACTAATAGTCAGATACAATCGGTGACCTCTTTGATATTCTAAAATCCAAGGAGCAGAGGGAAGATGTTTCAAAATGTCATAACTTACACTGGCTTGAACCTACCAAGAGCATACCCTGAAACTCACAAGCCATGATGTTTAGTCACAAATGCTTGATAAACTGCAGGTTTTCTTGATTGCACTATCTTCAGCTATACATCGTTAACAACCTTGCAATCCAAGAAAGTGTATGCAACATGTCAGAAACCTTAATGTGTATACCCACCTCAGAGAACAAAATATGTGAGCAGGTTCTTGGGGATGATCATTGTTTGGCTCCCACAAGAAACAATTGCACATGAACATCATTCTTGATGTTTTGGCGTCCACCCTGCAAAATCATCTGCTGAGAATTCAGAGCCCTTCCTCACATCCACACCTTGCTGTGCAAGAAAATCTTCAACACTGCCTGGTTCCCCAAACCACCTTAAACGATCTGCTATCAAATGAAGTTTCTGGCAACGTGGACACCGCACAATAACAATACCATTGTCATACGTGTCTCGGGTCATTGTCTTTGCTGACCGTGTGTCACAAACCTTACAAGTGAACATCATGATCAAGTCATTTTTTTCCTTTGAGTTCATTGAGCGCTTAGAAGATTCATCAGATCCTGCACCACCATTGGATTCTTCACGCCCGGGATCTAGCAAATCGTCACTACTTGATCCTTCTTCTGCCGAGGTACAATAACTTCTGTAAGAAGATTCTGGGTGGCATCTTCCCATTCCCAGAAATCTGTAGCTGACAACCGCATAATGAGCAGGCCACTGTGCTGGCTTGATTGAGGAGAAAACCAACTTCAAACACTCTACAGCAGATTCATGCCCTCGAGGAAAAGAACCTGGAAAGATCCCACATTCAACCAAATTGAATTTCAGGAAATGATAATTAGGGAGACGAGGCCCAGGAATGAGGTTACAATGTTACAACTGCAACTCCAGCTCAAGGACCAATAAGGAATTTGGATGAGGTCATGCAATAAAATTATCAGAAACAGATTATCAGATCCTCACTTCATGTTGGAAGTCACAAGCTCTGTTTATTCTTAACACCAGCACTCTCACTCCCTAAAAGTCCTGAGACGACAAAAGAGGAGGTGGAGCTCTAGAGGTTTGGAGCTCAATTCAACAAGACAGGAGAGATTCTCACAGCGTTGAATATAATTTCAAATACTGCAGTTGTAGTAAGAAACATTTGCAGAAACTAAGTTTCCAAGGCTGAAGACTAGACAACTGAAATCAGGATTTGACAGGATGCAAAAAACACTGACAATTCAAAGACCATCACTAATGGGCTGTGATGCAACCTCCAATTTTGGTAGTGATTTTCAGAATGATTTTGAAGACCTTCCAAATCTCCTGCAATAAATCTCCAACACAGAACAGGGTGATGTAGTTCTCGATTCTCCCGGGGAAAAAAAAGAAAGGTAATGGAGCCAGTTCAGGTAAAGTTTTTCTGCAATTTGCAAAGATGACCAATTCATCTGTATGGTACAATATTATGAAACTGTTTCTTTGCAGGAGCTTCTTGAAGAAGCATGCTTTAACATGAAGAAAGAAGATCGTGCAAATTGCTTCATGAAGAAGCTGATGCAACATGAAGAAGAAAAAAATGCTCATGCAAATTGCCTCATGAAGAAGAGGAAGGCAACATGAAGAAGAAATAGCTCATGCAAACTGCATCATGAAGAAGCTGATGGCAACATGAAGAAGAAGACGTTCATGCAAAGTGCTTCATTATGCATCAGTTCCTCCTTTTGGGCCAAATTCCAGTCCTACAAATTCACCAGACTGGATATCGAGGTTTTTGCACCCTGCGAATCCTCTGAGACAAAGCAGAGAAAGAGAGGAAAAAACCTGATGGGAGAAAATTGGTGGAAGCTTGGTACCTGAAGAAGAATGATCTGAACTGGCGTGCCGGCAACAACCTCGTCGCCATAATACAGCCAGTCAGTGCCGTAATAAACAGACGTACAAAAAATCTATCAAGTTCTTTGATGCCAAGCTCTAGCTTCTGATGTACACAAAACACTCAATTGTCACTACGACATCTCCGTGGTGGACCACAAAAGACATGAAGAAGCCCTCGAGTTGAAGAGTCCGCCATGGTCGTCGTCTTCTTCCTCTTCCCTCCCAAAATTGCATGATCTGCTCTCTTTCTAAACCTGGATGGTGATGTCAAACTACAATACAACAGTCACTCTTATTGGAAGCTTGCATTGCATAAGTGACACTCCTCCTGCAATACGACAATGTCAATCGCTTGCTAGAAATAGAACTCATCCCGGTCTCCTCTTGTACCGCGCACATGAACCGTGGTGGTGGTGGCGAACACCAGTTTCTGATGCGCCAGCGCAGGAGTGGCGATTGTGTGCGTCGCGCACATGTAGTAGCCAGCAGCAAACGCTGGCTTCTGCCCTCCGCCTGCCCAGGTTTTCTCCCAACAGCTGCCCAACCATCATGCAATTTTGTTTTTCACATTTTAAAAATATAAAACGATTTTAAAAATTGACGTTTCATGGTGGTATACACTATTTTATCAAAAAATAAATCAAAATCAAAATTGCCAAGCAGTAAGAAGTGTTTGAAATATTTTGAGAATATTTTATTTTCATAGTGGAATGTTGAAAATTAGTCAATAAGGGAATATTTGCACTATAGCTACAAAAATATTTGGAAAATACTGGAAATCTTTGTTCTTTATTTGAGTAAAATTAACCTAAAAAAAATTGGGAGAATTGGTTCTTTTAGTGTTAATCTGAAAAAATAAATTTCGAAAAATTTAGAAAACTTCAGGTTTTGAAACCATTGATTGAAAATAAAAACGCTTGACAGAATCATCCCTAAATTTTTTTTTATATGCATTTGTTTGGTCCAACCCTTGCTTTCATTTTTTGGCCTTTTTTCTTTTAGTTTTTTTTAGTCTACTAGGGTTAATTTGAGGTATAAAAGTCTGAGTGGCAATTTAAGAATTTAGTTAAAGCATAATTGTTTTGAAGCTTTTGATTTTTTAACTGATTTGGAAAATATTGGAAATATTTGTTCTTTATTTGAATAAAATTAACCCAATTTTTTTTTAAAGAGAATTGGTTCTTTTAGTGTTAATCTGAAAAAATAATTTTCAAAAAGTTTAGAAAACTTCAGTATCTAAAGTTTTGAAAGCACAAAATTGAAAATAAAAACACTGAAATCATTACTCAATTTATTTTTTATGCAATTTTTTTTCAATCCTTGCTTTCATTTCTGACCTCTTTTCCTTTAATTTTGTCTAGTCTACTAGGATTATAACTTACTTTTATAAAATGGCGGCTTATTGGAACTTATTGTCAATGAAATTTGATGAAAATGAGGATTATGAAATTAATTGAAAGTTTAAAAATCAAATGGACATTGATTAAGAAGTTAGTTTGAGGTTAAAAAATTTAAGCACCAATTTAAGATTTTAGTTAAAGCATTTTTATTTTTTTGAAGTTTTGGATATTTTAATAGATTTTTTAATAAAGAGGTTTTTAAAACAAATAAAGGGAAAAGTAAGGGTGAGAGGGCATGTAAAGATTTGAGGGGTGGAGGGGAGGATTTTGGGCCAGGAAAAGGAATTGTAGGAGGAGTGGCGAATGAGCTCCGCCAATGAAGGTGAAATAGAAATTTTTGCTTTCACAATTTGCCAATGAAGAGGACTTGCGTCCATGATTTGCAACATGGGTACTAGCAAAAATGAAGGCATATGCCTTCGTGTGTGCAAGCCTTTTTTATCTCTCACCGCCTTCTAGATTGATAAAGACAACAACACCAAGAGAATTCACAACAATTGTGTTGATAAACTTAATTGTGAACCTTAGAAAACTTAAAACCCTAATCCTTTTGCAAAGCAATAGGAAGGAAGGAGTTTCTTGTGCATACACATAGGTACCAATGGAGTTGAAATTAATATTTTTGTCTCCCATTCTAACACCAGGATCAAGGATGAGGCCACCTTTAAGAGGAGGAAGAGGTGGAGGATTTCAAGGATGAGGTAGGGACGATGTAGTGGTGGCAGGGGAGGAAGATTTGGTGGCCTTGGTGGGGGAGTTGATATTGCCACAGTGGTCCACTTGAAGAAGTTGCTAATTATCATTTTCTTGTCATGTCTCTCTACTATTCTTTCGAATTTTTTAAAGCTCCTTATCTTTGCCATCCATCTCCTTAGACAGCGTCTTGTATTTTAGTTTATAGCATGGTTGTGTTGCATTTGATGAAGCTCGATCTGCTTCTTCGATATTAATACCAAGTATTTCACCAAAACATTGGGATGATCAACCTCTAGCATTGAATTTTGATCAAGGTGATGATATTGTGCATGTTGATATAGATCCTTAGGTTTGTTGTTGGTCGTTTTGTTGTATAGTGTGTTGTTGTTATGAATGAGAAACTATGATTGAATCTATGTGTGACAAATGTTATATTTCAACCAACAATGTACATTTCATGTTTAAAACATGCTTAAGTTTTTATGCTTCAAATATAGTATTGGTTGTGACATTAAAAAATAGGGACCTGCAAGCAAAAGCATTTTTGCCTCTATTGGAAAATCTAGTTTGACATGTCTTCCACCTATGACTACCCTACTCAATGTAAAATGTTTTTTTTGGAATTCGTGTGTTGTTACAAAGGTGGCCATGTTTTAACATGCTTGTGAAAGAAAGGTGGTGACAAAATTGACACATGAAAAAAATTCCTTATTTCAATGCCCCAATTTACCTTGAATACAAGACCCAAATTGGCAAGGTTGAAGAGATCTTTGGTCCCATCAATGAAATTGTAAGTATAAAAGAGTGCATAGGTCATTAAAAGAAATTTGAAAATCAACGATTGAATTTGCAACTTATTTATAGTTATAATGGACACATGCAACTAAAACTAGCCTAGTTGCCTTGGACAAGTGCCATAAAATAATTAGTCGCTAAATACATGACATGGCCACAAAACTGAAAGTGTAATCACAAACTTTATGGCTAGGCCAAAATTTATGATCCATTGGCATGGATGATCCTTAATATGATGTGGAACCCCAATTTGCGACTACATTTGGGACAGTCGCACATTACCAAATGCACCATTGATGGGTGGTTAAGATTTAACCACATGGTAAAATAAAGAGCCAATGGCCATAAAACACATGACAATTTTTCATTTGTTCCAAAAAGATATATTATAATTACAGTAACCAAATATTATAATTACAACAACTAAATATTATGATTACAATAATTAATTATTATAATTACAACAACTAATATTATAATTACAGCAATCAATTATAATCTATACTAAACTAAACTATAATAGGCAACCTATTATAAGCTAAGCTAAGGTAGATAGGCTACCTAAAATAGGCTGAGTGGGTAAGTAGGATCCAATTTATTTTGTTAAGGACAAGCCTTTTGATTAGCTCATCCCCAATGGCACATGCATTATGTTTATAATGCATACCATGAATTTAGTCCATTCCTTCACCTAGTTGTATACTTTACAAATTTTAAGTTGTAAACGAAAAATATGGGACATTTTAATGAAAGGGAAACAATACAACACTACAACACTATTACATCCTCTATCCCATACAAAAACATTAGCATATATCCACACCATAAAATATTTATTGTTTTCATTAACTATTTATTACCTATCCTACTTACTACCTACTACCTATCCTACTTACTACATATTACCTTGGCTACATACCTACTATCTATTACCTAACCTACATTTAATAAATTAAATACCTACCTAATTTATTATCATTATTATTATTATCATTATTATAAAATCATATATCCACATAATAAAATATTTACAATTTAACCTACCTACTACTTACTACTACCTATCTTACTTATCACATACTACTTAAGCTACATACTTAATATCTACTACCTAGCCTACTTAATAAACTAATTACCTAGCCTAATTTAATAAATTAATTGTTTAACATAGCTAATTAATTAATCAATTAATACAAAAACACTACAACATATCCACAAAATAAAATACTTTTTGCTTAACTTATAACCTACCTACCTACTAGTCATTATCCTACTTATTACATACTACTTAAGTTACATGCCTACTATCTACTATCTAGCCTACCTAATAAACTATTTACTTAACCTACATTTAATAAATTAATTATTTAACAAAGCTAATTAATTAATCAATTAATACAAAAACATTATGATATATCCACAAAATAAAATACCTTTTGCTTAGCTTACCTACCTACCTACTACCTACTAGTACCTATCCTATTTATTACATATTATTTAGGTTACATACCTACTATCTACTACCTAGCCTACCTAATAAATTAATTACATACCCTACATTTAAAATTAATTTTTAAAGATAATTAATTATTTTATCAATTAGTACAAAAACATTATGACATATCCACAAAATAAAATACCTTTTGCTTAGCTTACCTACCTACCTACCTACTACATACTAGTACCTATCCTACTTTTACATACTACCTAGCCTAACTAATTAATTGATTAAGTACCTAACCTAATTAGTTAATTAATTAATATGAAAACATGATCACACATTCATACAATAAACTAATTAACTTATCTACTACCTATCTTACTTACTACCTACCTAGTTTACCTGGCCTAATTAAGTCTAACCTCCATAGCCTAGACTATTAGTTACACCTAATAAACTAGCTTATTATTACAATAGATAACTTAGGCCAATTAATTAAATATGCAAGTTAAGCTAGGCTACCAATAATGTACATAGGCCTACTTAGTTTAACGTAACCTATTAAGCTTAACTAGCTTATTTTACCAACTAGGTTATAATAGCCTTTTCTAGCAAACTATTGGCTATTAGATATTATATTATGGAAGACCCATGGATAATTGCAAAGAAGACCCATGGATGGGTACATTGAAATAGCAAAGTTTGCCATATGTATTTTATGTTTCTTTGTTCATGTGGTAGAATGTACTATTGCAATTGCAAAAGCTTTTGTTGTAGTTACAAAAACAACTACATTATCATCCATCAATGAATGCAATCACAATTGGATGATGTTACCCAGATTTGGTAATAGGTTGATAATGTAAGCATGTTGTTCAACCTAACCTGTATTTTAACCTATTATTTAACCTAACCAATTACTAAACCTAGTAGGTATTGACTTGGTTAAGAAGATAAGTTGACAAGTTAGTCAATAGGTAATCTATAGAACTTGTACTTGACAAAACTAGTAGTTGGACAAGTAGTTAGGCAGGGTATATTTTTTTGAAATTTTGGACTATTAGTCTAGGTATTAGCTAATGACTATTTATAATGGTCAATTATGACTATTTTATTTTGAAATGGCTAGTATAAGATTAAGAGGACAGACTTGTTGAGAAGACTTTCGGATTTCATTCATGATTATGTGTTTCATTCTTCAATTATGGAACATGGATCATTTTTCTTTCAACCTATTTCCTTCAAGCTTGAACAATTTGTGTATATGTTAGTTTCGGATTTGTAATAGTTTAAGTTTTTTTTTTTTGTGTTGTATGTACCTATTACTATTTTAAAAACCTGTTGTTAAAAAATCCAAAGCTAAAATAACCTTAATGGAAATTTTTAAACCCCATTAAAAATTTGGCAACCAAGTAGTGGATCATAATTCAAAAGTAATCATAGTTAGAATTTCTAGTTAGATTTAGTAGTTTTAGTATATCAAGTTTGAAAAACAATCATGCTTCAAATTATGATTTGTCACATGTTTGTTTGTTTTGTGTAAATTTTAGGATTCAAGTTTCTCATCTTGATTTAATTTGAAAACATTAGGAATAGGGTGAGGTTAGTGTAAATGTTTTGAAGATAAATAGGTGCTCAAACTGTAAAAAAGGTTTTATAAAAACTTTTAATTGCTAGGAAGGGTCATTTTGTCTATTGTTCAAAAGTAATGCAAGGGCTTTCTTAAAACTTGTTGAATTCAGAAAATGTCAAGAATAGTTTCTAAAAATCTTAGAAAATAGTTAGAACAGGTTAGACATCAACATGTTCATGAACATGCACAAAAACAAGATGAACAACAAGTGCAACCTACGAGAGATGAACTTGTGAATGCACCAAGCACGGATGCAATATAGAGGGGAGAAGTCAATGAACAAAATCAAAATGTAGCAAAACCGATTGTGCAAAGAGACCCAATAATGTTTTCAACCACTCATCAAGAAACACCATGAACAATAACCCAACTTAACATGGTAAATGCTCATAATGATGACAATCATGAACTTGTTTAGCCATTTGATGAAGTTGTATCTATTCAACAACCATGGCAATTTATAACCCTAGGTTACAATTTACTTAAAACTTGTGCATCTACACCAATAACAACATTTATTGGTTTTGAAAACCAACCATCACATACCAACATTCATTTGGTACCCACTAATTTGAAGATGGAACAACTTCACCTACTCAACAAGTTGGAGCAACTTCGTCATGTCAATTGAAAACCGTCTAATCAATAAGTTTTTATACCCCATGTAGAACTTGTTGAACCTAAAGCAACACCCACAATTGTTCAACAACGAAAAATTTTATCCACAAGGCACCTAGCCGGCAAGATTAATACTTGGTCCAAGTGAAAGAACACAAGTTCCACTTCATAGACCAATTTTAGGAGGAAACCAAAGTGCTAGAACTATGACATGCTCATATTATTATCAAATGGGACACCTATTCAATCGTGGCCCATTTGTTGATGATAGATTAAGGCAATTACTTAAGGAAGAGGTGATGAATACTCATCAACTTGTTTTTCCAACCATTACAATAGCAATACCCAATGTGTTTGTATTAAGAAATCAAGCCATGAATCTTAATATAGGTCATATGGTAGTACTTGTTAACTATCAAACACCTTGGTCACAACTTGTTACACCACTTGCACTAGGTAAAACCAGTATGCTACCTACTTCAACATACCCAATGTGGTATGATGTCATAGCCCCTTTTGTGCTTTTAAATCCTAGTTTGTATCCAACATATCCAACTAGAACAAAAGGAATTGATTCATTGGTCTTTAAGAATTATACAAGTTTTTTACATGGGAATTGTACCCAATACCTAAACAACCTGTTATACCACCAACATATATACCAAACTTTATTGGAAATCAATTTCCTAGAGTGGTTCAAGTAGTGACTAGCAAGGACAGACAACTTGTTCAATAACCTATTATTGCATCAATGTCAACCATTATGCAAGTTATTACTAGTTTACCAATTTATGTACCCAGAGGTTTTGCTCACCAACCACCAGATGGAGGACAACCTAGAGACTCACCTAGAGGAAGTTCACCCAAAGGAGATATGCTTAGAGAGCCACATGTTAATCCACGTGTTGGATATTTTGGATGGCCAGCACTTGGCCCGCACATGTTCATACCAACATGGTATCAACCATTTTTTGTGCAACCTATTTCAGAACCAACAACCAAACTACCATACAAGAAGCTACAATACCCAACCTATGTCAAAGACACTAATCAAGATGCTCACATTAGAGTATTCAAGAACGCCATTAAAGCTAATGGTGAAATAGTGGAAGCTAACATCATCAACCTATTTGGTTTTTCTCTCAAAGATAATATCTCTGAATAGGGAGAAAATTATGTTCAAGACCAAACAAATTGCACTTTTAAAGAGTTGGAGCAAATAGTTTGCAAGCAATTCAAAACAATGAAGAATGATGAAGAAGTTTATATGCAATTACGAAACATACAACAATAAATTGTCGAACGTGTTGAAGTTTATTATGAATGCATGTTGAAATTAATTAATTTTCTATAGGTTAAAGTAACATATGTTTTCTTCACCATTGTTTTCAAGGCAAGTTTATTACCTTACATAAGATTAGCAATTGTAGGTATGAAGACAAATACCTTAATTAAGCACAAGGAAGTTGCTATAGTATGTGAGGAAGGTGAACCTATTAGTATGAGTTACAACCACACCGAAACCTAATGCAAGGTTTAAACTTATAGTACCTACTATGACAGTTAAATCAACATTAACCTATATAAATTGTGGTAAAACTAGTCATTTAGTGGAAACCTGTTAGTTCTAATGCCACGACAACACCTAAACCATCTAAAACCAACAATGTGCCAAAATGTAGTAGCTTCTATTACCATTCATAATCAATAGTCAAAACAACAAGTGTCCAAGGAAAGGGAACCGGTTAAAGCCAAAAGGGTTGAAGAATGGCAATAAGAAAAACGTTTTGAGATTCGTTCATTGAAATTATTAGACAACTATAACATAGTGGGGCTAAAAAACAACCTACTACCATCAATGAAAGTTCATTGCAAAGTAATCGGGTTAGATTGCTTGATAATCCTACCATAATTCAACCAGTTGAAAAAAATCAAATTGATGAAATGAATCAGCAACCTATCATTTCAAAACAGGTTATTAAAAAAAAGACTTTAAAAAAAATTTAAAGGATATTAGTAAGCAAGTCTTGGAGACCAAGTATACATTGAACTTGGGATAATTGTTACAAACAATCTTGATATCAAACATTATACTTTTAACCCAATACCATCAAAACTTAATTTACCAGAACCGACAGTTGTATCAATTGCCATTGACCATCAAATGGCAATAATATAGGTTTAAGTAAGGAAAATCTTCATTGAAGATGTGCTTCTAGATGGTGGTTCTAGATTTAATATTACTATGGAGAAATTGAAGGTACAATTAGGTCTGTCAAAACCAAAACATGCACCTTATAACCTATGTATGGCTAATCAAACCATTGCAAAACCCTTAGGTTTGATTAAAGATCTTAAAATTCTTGTTCATGGAATACCCTATGTAGTGACTTTTACTATAATTCAGAGTAATGTGTTAGACTTTAGCTACTTAATGTTGTTTGGTTGTTTTGGCTAAGGGATGCTAAAGTATCTCATGATTTGTTTTTATTATCACATTGAGCAAAATCTTGCAACATTCTTATCACATTCAAAAAATTCTCTAGAAACTAAAAAAGGGACATAAAGACCTACAATTGGAAAGAAACATGTACAAAGAGGCAAAGAGACATAGATAAAAGGAACCTTACATCATTAGAACCTAGAAAGCATATGTGAATGGAAGGAAACTTACAATCACATTGGAAACTTTGTTGTCCTTCTTCCATCCATTGGCGGGTTTGCACATCCACTCCAAGTTTTGCAATTGATGATTTGATCTTTGGATCACCATAACAGACACCAAAAGCCTTGCACCAATCCAGATGCATTAACTTGTTGCATTCAGTCATACCACATCGATTGGATGTGAAAAGGTGGGTTGTAAGACACCATCCATGGTAAATGTGCCCACAATTTGCAAGAACAAAGTCCCAACAATGGAACCACAAACCACAACATGGAACCACAACCCTAAACCTTTCTTCTTTCATTACATTTTCAATAGGGTGTACCACAAGGCAATTTTTTAAAAAGGGAAGTGAGTTGGGTGGTAGCCCTTTTAGGATTGCATCATGATGAGATTTCATGTGAACTCCTTGTTGTTTAACAACTATAGTAGCTTTAGACACCAACTAGATTTTGGTGTCATGATTGTAAAACTCACCAAGTGTTTAATGGTACTCATTCTCCTTCAAATTAGCCTTTACATTTAGGGTTGTTGTAATGGATTGTTGTTTCTCCAAATCCACTTGAAATTTTGTCAACACACCTTCAGTGGCTTTGAGCTCCTCTTTGGCATCAACAACATCTTTGCATTGCTCAAAACCTGCATTGCCACAAACTTCCTACAAGACCATCATTCACAAACTTTCCAAATCATTTTCAAAAAAATTGGACCTCTACATAATAGAAAACCAAAGTGTGAATGCAAGACCAAAGAATTATTTTCATGCACAATTGCAAAACCCTATTTTTATTAAACTAATTCATTTTTATGCAAATGTCCATTACAACACCCTTATAGAGCACATGGATGTGTAGGAAAGCTTGTAAGGACCAAAACACTGAGCTTACATGGAAATTTGATGTGATTTAAGAAGTTCATGAAAGGGTTTAGGGTTTAACCTTCAAAATGTCATTGTTGGTACAAAAAGCTTTTGTAATTGTGGAGCTGCTCACAACAAGCAAGTCATGAAGCTCTTGTTTCCTTTTGATAATGACCAATGTCATTTGCTCCATTGACTTCTTCAAATAAGAGACATTAAACTTTTCTTGAGTTATAATCCCCAAAGCAAAGTCAAACTATTTCCCTTAAAAAGGGTTTGCATTCCAACACAAGTGCAACATTTTAGAATTTTGCAATTGAAGGAATAGGCGAAGCTATTTCAAAACATCTTTTGAAAGAATTGTTAGCACATCCTTCATCAAAACATCTTTTGAAAGAACTGTTAGCACATCCTTCATCAAAACATCTTTCACTAGCACATCCTTCGTTACAAGGATCAAAAATCAACTTTGATCTTGGCAATCCTTGGTGCCTATTTACAAACATAGAAAAATTAATGATCCAAATGCATAAGGGGGCATGACCCCTTTGTTATCAGTGCATCTTACTCGATCATTACTAGTGCATTTTGCAAATCTCACCTAATTCACTTTGATACCTTTCCTTTCTGCAACAATCCCTTTTGCAAAGGCTAAGCAAATTCAACTATTTATTTAGCCCCTCTAATAAATAACATTATTGAGTTCTTTGATTCGTGCTTCATTATATGAAAAGTTACCATCTACCTTCCACTTAAAACCATTGTGCCCCTTGCAAGGACCCCATATAGTTTGACACACCTTGCTTCTATGGCATAAGCATTAATACCAAACTTCCTTGGATCAAAGCCCTTGCCAAAAAGCCCCAAGATAGTCTTAAAATGTTCATAAGACAAAACATGGCCTGAGTCATCTTTGCCAAGAACAATTCTTGGCTCCATGGATTGAAAACTCTGGAAATTGCAAGCTTCAAAATTCAAATGTTACAAATGAAATAACCAAGAGGATTAACTAGTTGATGAAAGAATGTTTACAATTTGAAAATGTGCCTAAAGACTAGTTTCTTGGAAATCAGTTATAGACAAGTTATTGCAATGCACTCAAAACATAACAAAATAAACTATGCATTTGGAAACGCGCAAACTCAAAACAAATTACAAACAATAGTTTGATCATGTGGGTGCATATTTGGAGTTACAAGGGAAGGTGAATAGATTTTTACTAACTATCATCAATTACATCTTTCACATGATTGGTGACCACCAGTATACAGAGTTTTCACCATTTCCTCTTTAATAATTCAACTAACGGCCTAGGTTAAAGGTAATTCCATGTTATAAGGAAGGAAAAAAAATCCATTTTTTGGTTGGCTCCATGTGCGTAATGTAAAGGGGTGGTAAAACATTAATTCAAGACTAATGATTTTTTTTTAATTTAAATAAAACCACCATTATAATAATGAAGTAAATTTTACTATTTAGTGCAAAAGGTTTTTAGGTGTACCCCAAAAACAATCACCCTACTATCAAATAAACTAGGAAATAGTCAGGTTTTTTAAGAATCCTATGGGTATTAGGCCCATATTAGGAAAGTTAGTATATCCAAAAATTGTACACTCAATTTTGCTTTCACCCTAAAACACATAAAACTTTGAATTATAAACAACTTAGCTTCTAAAACCCTAAACCATAAAATATTCAATCATTAAAACCCAAAACCTTAAATAGTTCAATCTTTAAAACCCTAAACCCTAAAAAATTTGAACCCAAAATCCTAAAACCTAAACATTAAAACCCTAAACTTGAAATTTAAAACCATCCAAGATTCAACCTTCAAAACCATGAACTAGGTTAAACCTTAAAAGGCTTAAACCCTAAACCCTAAGGCCCTCAAACCCACTCAAATCTTCATCCACACATATTTTATTTTAAGTTGGATGTTTTTGGATTGGGAACAAAAATGTAAATTTTAGTCTCTTTTATTTATTAACTCTAATACTACAAAAAATCACATTTCACACAAGATTTTTTAATTATTCTTTTCCAAAATTTAAAAAAATGAATGGCTTTTGTTCTAAATGGGTTTTGTCTTGTATTGACATACAAATGGATGGATTTTGGGCAATGAAAGAGGTTCAAAAAAACCATTAGGGTTTAGTGCCCACTTTTTTTTTTGTTTTTTCCATTTTCTCATCTCCCTCCATCATTTCACAACATTTTCTTCTCTCATTCTATTTTCTATTTCACCTTCATTTCTCATTTGAGATCTCTTATTCTTTGAGTTTTATTACATAAATCATTATCTCATGCCCTCTGCTTTGCCATCTTTCTTTTATTCCTCCTCTCTCCCTCTCCTACCCTTTATGTCACCATCTCTCTCTCATTCCTCTTCTCTCCCTTTCTTCTACTTTACGTCTCCATCTCTTTCACAATCTTTGAATTTTTTTCCAAGAGTTTTTTTTCATTGGTGACACTCACGCATGTGCACATACATGATCAATGACACCATATCATGCTCAAAAAAGTTGTTTGTCAAGTGAGCACACTTTAAACCCTAACCTAGCCTTTTTTTTTTTCCTTCAATTGTCCCTTTTGTTGAATTCTTGGAATTTTCTACCAATTCACATATCTATTTGTTGTGTGTGTGTGTCTAATATCTATGTGAGTGTATGTGTGTGTATTTGTATACCTTTTTGTGTATGCATGTGTGCATGCATATGTGTTTTTGTGTGTGCCACTATATGTGTACATGTCTATGTGCTTACACGATGCAAGCAAGGTAAAGTAGACGGCTCACTACTCCTTGTCAAAAGAATTACATGTAGCCATGTAGATGAAATATTGATTTTTAAAAAATTTCAACTAAATGGAGCCTTAAAAAATGTATTATCAAATTATGAATGTTATAATCATAATATATCAAATTTTTAATATGAAATAGGTTTGAACACCATTTTGACCCAATTAGTTTCAAACGTACTTTCAACCTACTTTTATAATACCGAAGTTGTTCAAACTTTGTATTCAACTTCCCATAAATTAAATGTAGGGCCCTATGGTTTTACATTTCTACTTCAAGATATTTTGATTCTACTTTCTTATGTCCATATCGAAAATTGTCTATGTGTTTATGCATTTGCCTATCTATGTATGTTTGTGTCTCTATTTGTGCATATTTGTGTGTATGTGATTGTGTCTATTTGTGCATGGCCATCTATTTGTGTCTATCCCCTCCTTTTTATTTTTGTTTGGTTTTTCATGTCTACATTTTATGTGTGTATCACCATTGCAAAAACACTTTGCCTATGGTTGTTAATGTGTGTGTGTGTTTTTGTGCAATTCACAATGCATTCAAGTTTATTCTCTTTATTTCTATAGGAGTATGTCATTTTCTACTAGTATGCTTATGTGTATGTGTGTAAGTTTCAGTGATTCAATGTCTCTATGTGCATGTGTGTGTTTGTGATTGTATTTGTGTGCTTATTATTTTATGTATGTGTTTGTGATTGCATTTATGTGCTTGTCATTTTATGTATGTGTTTATGATTGCATTTGTGTGATTGTCATTTTATGTATGTGCTTACAATTATATTTGTATGTCTCTATGTCAATTTGTAAGTATGTGTGTGTGCATGTCTATGTGTGTATGTTTTTATACTTGTGAGTGTGTCTATATCAATTTGTTAAATATTAATCCCTTTTTCTTGTTTTTACAAATTTCTTTTAATCATTCCACAAACACATCTTGCAATCAACATGGCATTTCAAACCATTGTAAGTCACTCATAATCTTTACTTACAATAGTCTTTCAAGCCATAAACATTGTGAAATGCTAAAATGTTATGAAATGTTACAAGTGTTATGAAATGTTTGGCAACCACCAAGCATTATCAAGTGAGCACTACCAAACACCTAGCAGCCACTAGGTGTCTTGGCATGAATGTTGCTCAACATTTAGCAGCCACCAGGCATTTTGGCATGAGCATTGTTAAACAAATGGCAGCCACCAAGCATTTCTATGCGAATGCTTCCAAATAAATGGAGGCCACCAGGTGTTTTTGAGCAAGCGCTACCAAACACCTAGTAGCACCAAGCGTTTTCATGCGAGTGTCAACAAATGCTTAGCAACCACCAAGCATTTTTGCTTGAATGTTGTTAAACGCCTAGCGGCCACCAAGCGTTTTAAAACTATCATTTTCTAATTATTAAAAATTAGCACACAATTGCTACAACAAAGGTGCATTTCTTTTCTATCTTATTTTTCATTTTTTTAAACTCATTTTCAAATAGAATTACAATCTTTTCAATCATAGTTTTTTCAATCACTAATGAAAGAAAATGCCATTTATCTATGAACATGAATCGTTGGAGACACCAATACAACACACCATGTTCGAAAATTTTACAAGTTTCAAATCATCATTGTCTAAGACACAAACTTTGTGAAGATTTGCAACCTCTCAAAGTTACTAAATAATAATGATTGTGCATTGAGCATGAAGCCTTCTTATAGGGAGAACCTTGCACATGTGTGTTAAATATGGGATTCATACAAAAAACCACTTCTAAATCTAGATGCGTTTTTTTGACATATTTAAGGAATACAAGGTATTCAACAAAAACCTTTCAAGTCATGTTAATGTTCCATTATGAAATGCATTTACTAATCCTGCGAATACTTGTACACTTTTTGTAGAAATTTGAAGAAATGTTCAAGGTAGTGTTGAACATTGAATCAACAAAGGAATGCAAAAACATCCTTCTATTGACAAATGTGGTGTTTTAGCTTTGGTAGAATGTTTTGCTTGAATGGGAAAGGTGCAACATTTTGTATGGAACTAGCAACGTACCAACACATCTAGGCAAGTTGATTAGAAAATCTACCTTTAGTTGTTTGGCCAACCTAAAAGAAAAGCAATTCAAGAAGTTGGTAAAAGGGCCCCTTGGAAAAGCAATAACATTTTGCAAACATCAAGCCAAGGGTGGGGGCAACTAGACCTCAAATCCATGTACAAATTCATAAGGCTTTTGAAATGGAAAATCATTATTCAGAAGGAAATTATGATTCATTTTGGACATTTGAAACTAACAACAAACAATCAGAAGCCCTACATGGATGATGAGTGGCACATGTTAAACGACAAACACAAGATGGATAAAATGTTAATATCAATTTTGAATTGCAAGCTCAATGATGACTTCTATTTGGAAAAAATGAGGCTAAACCCATTGGATGAAATGTAGCCCTTAAGATTTAAATGCCCATTAGAGAAGTGGATCCAAAGTGGCACTTCAAAGGGGAATGTAATGGATGCAATTATGTTGGAGATTGATTATAAATCTGATTGGGTTGATAACATGGTCACCCTACTAAATGTCATCAACAAGGAAACGATAGCATCATTCTTGTAAGATAATGTGATAAGCAAAATTGCAGTCATTTTTACAACTCACATCACCAAGGATATTTCGACAGTTTAGAAAGGCTTTCATTGGGATTCCTTTGTTACTAGATTGTTCAATGCCAAGGCAAGATTCAAGGTGGTTGTGTTGATTTGTGATTGCAATTCGTTGAAAAATTAATTCACCATTGTGTGCAAGTCCACATATGTGACAAAAATGTGATTGGAGTTAGGTCCATACATGGATCAATAAGAGGCTGCAAGGATTTAAAAGCCTTTGAATTTTATCCACAAACTTGATGAACATTATTGTTTTTTTTTACACATCTTTGTTCCCTTGTAAAATTGGAGCAAATGTGGGTGTCGATATTATTTAAAACAAGGAATTGTTGGCATTAATTGAAAACCCAATTTCTTCATTCATAAAAAATCAGAATTTCTATGAAAATGAGGTTTTCCCAAAGGCAACTTTTCAAATTATAAAGCTAATACTTGTGGACATGATTACCTACTTCAACATTTTTGGTAGAAAAATCTTTACACCTACTTGCTTGGTAAGTGTAATCACAAGATGATGACATTTTACTTGGAAGCTTTTAGCAAATAGTTTCTTTATTGGGTAGGATTTCTACTAATGGATCCTTCATACATTGAAGGAGAATAAATGTCGAGTTTGTAATGTATATTTTGATTAAGTGTAAACCCTACAAGATATTGATCTTCTTGAGTGAAATGAAAAAAAAAATGTAGATTTTAATATTGAACCTTTGTGGATATTTGGTCATGAGTTTTGTGAAATGAATAGCCATTTTCTTTTCAACAAACCAAAATTAATGGTTTTCCATAAATGCCTTATAGGTTTTTTTGCTAAAATATTGAGTATGCATGTTGCAAACACCATCTTTATAAACCATAATCTAGTTAGGACGATGAAAAACCCGATAGATAATGTTATGTTAGTTGAAAAATGGACTCATAGGGTAGAAGCTTTTTTGAAATACTTGATGGGGGGAAGTCTTCCCCTATTTGGAGCCTCTTCATTCCACAAGTGAATTTGCGTTAATATTTGTGGAATGCAATGTTTTTGGTACTTGACATGATAGATCATGTGGCAAATACTAAAATTCAAAGGCTTTTAAATCCTTGCAGTGATCATGGTAACTCTTCCTTTTATAATATGAAACTAATAAACGATTTTTCATTATTGAAATGAAGCTTTTGAGATTTATCCACTAGCTACTTGGGAATATGCTTCAAGATATTAAGGCATATTTGTAATTAGGGTACCCAAAAGGACAATCTAATGCAAAAAATGACTACAAATGATTATTTTGGATTTTTATTACATTTACCATTTCATGAATATATTGGATTAGTATATGACTATAACTAGAATGATGTCATGTTAATCTAATAAATAAATCAAAAAATAGATTGGATATAATATTGATGTCCTTTTGACACAATTTGAGTCCTTGTCTTAATTGAAACTTTTGTCTTAAAAGAATCAAAAGAAATGTATTAAACAATGTAGTTGACTTCACTTTTCTTTCATGGATAAGTAATGCATTGATCTATGTTTGCCAATGTTCATATAATGCATTTGCTTACATAATGTAAGATATAATTTTTTTGAAGGCTACAAAATCCATTCTAAAAGGGCTACAAGCAAAATGATTCCTTTTTTTTTTCATTTGGTAGGATTTTTTCTATTCAATAAGCTTAGAGTTTGTGGCCCCAAGTGCCAACAAAATGTGCAAGAAATTTTCATGCAAGGAAACATATTAAGTTGTATATAAAAACTTATGTATTCATTTTCAACATTTTTGGTTTTTTAACAAAATATGTATGCATAAATTACATACACATGTGAAAAACCACCACCACCATGAAAACTATCATAATTTGAATTATCTAATATCTTTCACTTAAATTTATTCCATTTAGATTTTGTATTTGGAAGATAATAAAACCAAAGTCCTTGAGTCCTATGGTGAAAAAGTGGTACCCTAATTGTGAATATGCCCATTTAATCTAATATTATGGTGAAAATGTTGTATTGAGGGATTACAGTAATACAATGCATTATTTATAGTCATGTCAAGTATATTAAGCATAATGTCATGTAACTTTTCATTGTCTAGTTGGCTTAGCTTGGCTTGGCTTGAATGACCAACTATTGAGCTCAAAAACCTTTCATGGTTTTGAGTCCCAAAAGCTAGTGATCAATCTCGCTAACTCCATTTGTAAACTTTGAAATATTTGTTCTAAATGTTTATATTGGTTGAAATCATAGGCGCATCCTATATATAATTACAACATGTGTGTGCGTATGTGCGTTCGACGACGGTTCCGCGTTTTAATTGACTGGCAGAACTGGCCCGGACAGTCAGATTCCGAGACCGGAAACCGGCCCGGACAGTCGGATTCTGCAAACAAAAAATCCCCCACAAAAAATCGTTTTTGCCTCTTGCCGCGTCGTGCGTGAAAACCAAGGCCCGGACAGTCGGATTCCGAGACCGGAAACCGGCCCGGACAGTCGGATTCTGTAAACAAAAAATCCCCCACAAAAAGTCGTTTGTGCTTCTTGCCGCGTCGTGCGTGAAAACCAAGAGGCGGAATCTGCAATGCATGTATCCTGAAGGACAAGTTTTCACTGGGGCCAATGCATTGTCCATGCTGAGAAGTTATGACAGGAGTTATTGAATGGGAGTTCTCTCTCTCTGGGCAGAGAAGAAAAATACATGGGAAATTGCTGAGAATTTATGAGAGAATTTATGAAACAATGG
>Ga0116228_10000712_pt1 | contig 25994 bp, 24 predicted proteins | sample S1TSphfallax_2_FD_89694 | JGI IMG/M metagenome (GOLD analysis project Ga0116228, IMG submission 89694) | Host-associated microbial communities from peat moss isolated from Minnesota, USA - S1T2_Fc - Sphagnum fallax MG | ecosystem: Host-associated > Plants > Peat moss > Unclassified | place...
AACAGGCTTGTTGCGAATGTTGCGAGCACGATTGGCATACTTAAGGGTATTCAATGTCTCTTCAAAACTTGTATCTGCTGTGCTGTTCCACAAGGCAGCAATATGATGTAATCTTTGCTGAATCAATCACCAGTCAACTCCAAGAATGTCCCCAAAATCAGTCAAAGGCCCCCCTAGCATCTCTTGTGCACCCAAATGACTCCAAAGCTTTGATGAGTAGTTCCAAGTGCAGCTGGCATCATTTCAGAAGACCATGAAAACACAAGAAACTTTTTTAAGGTGGGACAGGTCACCTAATACAAGCGATCATGCAGGTCCTGCTATTTCCACCCAGTGAGTCCTGCCACAATTTATCACTGCTCACCATCACTTCTTGATCTATCCACCCTAACACAAAGGACTCTTGATCATAGGGACCTGATGAAAGCAAGCAAGAACAAAGTAAAAGACAAAAAACCCACCCACCCACTGTGTTGAATAACCAATACAATGTTCACAGATACAAGATTCCACATTGCAAAGATGACAGTATGTTCTTCTCACATTACATAGTTAGCATGAGAAGACTAATGGTGCAACTGCAGAGGAACATCATCTGATGTCATTGCCATGTACAGAGTTCCTTGTTTATGTACACAGGAAGGCCAACAGACCCATATATGATACAGGGAAACAAACAATCAAGAGAAATTTGTGAAACCCAGAAGACCCATAGACATTACAGCTCACGTTCCTAATCCATACTTCATGACTAGAGTGAGACATTAGGATTACCCCTGCATCCAGACAAATCCCCTTTCATCCCTTATTTAATTGTCATATATATTGCCTGAGAAGAGTGGGTGTATGAGTCAATTTAAATCAGTTGCAAACCTGTAGCATGCGTGTGAGCTTTGACTCTCGGTATGGTACATGATGGCCCCTTTTCCGCTCATCACCTAATGCACTGTACATCAAAAAAGTTATAACTCCCATGAGTGTCTGAATCACTGTTGTGCTCTCAAAAAACTACAAGCAAGTAGTAAGCAAAACAATTGTCAAGAAACACATCAGAAATATGTGGGGGGGAACACAGCAAACAACCAGTTGTGAAGTGATAATGTACACTTCTGGTTGCTAGCTGTACTTCCATGGACACTTTTTGAATTCATAGGGGAAAAAGAACAAGTGTGAACCTGATAACATTCCCTAAAGCAAGTAAACCACAGTTGATGGTGACTGACTCCTTAAACCGCATGCCCACAGCACCTGTGCGTTTTGCCCTCTCAGAACCAGCCAAATCCACCTGCCCATGATCCTCACATGGGAATCAGTGTGCCGTACACTTATCATCAGGCTTCTTGATGAATCCTTTATCATGATGTCATTAACCGGCAGCCACTTATATATTTAATTGTAGATGCCTCAATTGAACCAAATGGAATCTAATGCAATGGAAAATCTATGGCATAAAATGGTGGCAAGGTCAAACCTCCATCTCTGTGAACACATTGTGCATTTCATATGTACCATAAGCTTCACTGGTAGTCAGTCTGTCTCACAAGTCTACCCCATTCCAATTTCTCCACTGCCTGCCTGGTATAGGGAACTAACCAAGTGGAACTTTGCAGTGATCACATCATTGCTACTAGAACCTTCCTGGAGCGATCGCTGCTCCACAATGATTGTGAAAATTGCATGTGACCTGCTTGACTGCTGATTCATTAGAGTACTTCCTGTTGTCCGGAACACAGAACCATGCTCCAAACACCTGTTGTAACCCAGGAATCCATCTATTAATTGCCAGTGTGCTGCTAGCTTCCCAATCTACTGAAGCACACACATGAAGGTTTTGCAATGTCTGATGTTCTGCTTGTCAGGGTCCTCAACTGTGATGATACTTCTTGAGGATCACATTCTCCACAACAAGATTGGAGTAAAAAGGAACGAGGGGGCTACAGCCACAACCACAGAGGAAAAGGGAGAGAGAAAAACAGTTTCCAGACCTGATCATATTCTCAAAACTGGTAACCACCTCTTCTTTGACACCTGCAAGAATGATGTCACCATTTGCATCTTCACGGATAGAGATGGACTTGGATGGTGTGTCAGGATGCAGCAAGTCCTTGATCTCCTCATTGTAAATTTCAACAAAGGCACACTTGATCTGATCCATCAACCAAATAACAAACACGAGGCATAACACAGATGCATTACCACCCTTCTCCTCCTCTACACAAACAAAAAAGACTACTAAAAAGTGTAAAAGATTCCATCACATCCACCTCCTAGAATTACAGAGCACTTTGATTGAAAAGTCTTCTCCATGTTGTTTTTTTACACACTGTGATGATGTACACAATCCTCCAAAGGCAAAAAATAATTCCAGGCATTAGGGAATATATGTATGTATCGTTTATGGATTTACACTGCAAAGATGCATCACCATTCCCATCTAATGGAACTTCTATTGCTGATAATTGCAAGTCAAGAGAAACAAGACCTTCATCACACCAATTGTTATTATTGGGTGCTGGCACACTGCAGGAGGATTTCACAAGAAAGACACAACATGGAGTGCAACAAAAAACAGGGAAATTTTGGTTTGCCTTTGAAATCTGGTAGAAGAAGATATGGGGCTGACTTGAGAGAGTGATAGAGAGGAGAGGGTTTGGATTACAAGGAACTCAGCCTGATTGGTTCGCTCTTCGACCCCTTCGTAAAGATGACGGATGGCACGGGGCAAAATGCCAAGCTCCTCTTCCAGAAGAGACATGGAATTCCCACAACCCATGGTAAAAGTCTTTCCTGAACCCGTCTGACCATATGCCAAGACTGTTGCATTGTACCTGCCATCATCATCATCATCATCTCTCATTTCATTCCCAAGTAAAAAAAAGAAACGTCCCTTCAGAAAATGAAACCCCACGCACCCATCCATTGAGTTCTTCCTTCCATCTCTCATTCCCTTCTTCTTCACTTTCTTCTCTTGACCTTCATATGTAGTACATATGAACTAGCCTTTGGAACTTTTCTGCCCCATGGATGCATGCATCACCCAATGCATTCATGAATGCAAATCCGATGACTGATGCTGTGGATTCTGTGCCTTTTTTCTGAAGAGATTTCAATGCAAATTCCACCACCTACCCGGCAATGCAGCTGTCGACGAGGGGTTTGACACAATCGAGGTACACATCTTCCTGGCCGGACATGGGGCCGAAGACGTGATCGAAAGTGAAGCGGCGGTCCTTGCCCAGCACCAACTGACGACCGTCGCAGGAATACGCCACGCATTCCCTGCATTTCTCAACTATCTCTTTCTCTATCAACGGACGTGCACGCACCGCCACGCGAACTGCCGACTCGTCTGCAGCCGGAGCAGCGACTACCGTTGTTGGCGGTGGGGGTGGCGGCTCATGCGTCGGCGACAACGGCGCGTTGGCCATCGCTCACACAAACTAACTCCCTCCTGACTCTTCTTCCTCCCTACCTCCCTCACACACTCTTTCTCTTTCTCTGCCTTCTTCCACCCACAGCCACACTGAAGAAAAAGACGAAGCCCATCACTCGATCACCGCCCAACAACCACCTCCCCTGTTCAGCAGCAGCAGCAAGCACCCATGAAAATCGAAACAAAAACACCCCCAAAAAAAAAAAAAAAAAAGCGTTGCATCAGATCTATTGCTGCCTGCAATTATGATCAAGAATTTTGCATTTGCCAAAAGACACTCTTGAAACAAACAAGCATCCTCAGTGATTTTATTTATTTATTATCATTGTTCCTGTGCAACCAGCAGCGCGTGAGAGAGGGCGAGAGGGGTGAGAGGGGTCCCCAACTAGGGAGGCCGCAAGAGAGGGAGCGAGATGACGGAGGATAGGGAAGAAGGTGAAGAGGGGAGGAGCGAGATGATGGGGTAGCGGAGGAGCGAGGCAACGGACGGGAGGAGGGGGATTCACAACTTCCTCTCTAAGGTCACGCATCTCAATACTATTCCCGTCCAAGTGGGCCTTAACTTAAGATTCTTTTAGCCTTGTCTTATAGTACTAATATACTAAAGGTCCAGCCACAGTTCCAAGTAAAGCTTAGGTAACACCAAGGCAGAAAGTTCAATTTACCTCAGCGTCCACACTTCCAGTGTTAGATACCACTACATCCTACATGGATGCTTACATGGCACACAAAGATACCTCAATGTTATGAGCTAAAGTAGTTAGCACCTAATCTGTTTTAAAAGGGTACATTTCAGGATCGAAATGAAATGGCAACTAACATCTCAAAAAATTGTCAATATAGCTCGGTTCTAAGTTAAATTTTCCTTGTGTCTCCTTGCTATGACAAGAGATCTCCCCAATGCTTCTCTTTGGCTACTCATCCCCTCGTCAAATAGTGAACATTACCATGGCCCAAATCCTTGCAATGCTCATAGAGTTTTCATTGAGCCACATTATAAGATCACAAAGCTCCAAATCTTCTTGATAACAACAATTGTGTAGCTAGGCCCATCTTTTAGCTACCACACTCCAAAGATATCATGGACACAAATGACAATGTGTACACTACTCCCATCATAATCAAAAACCTAAACTATAACAAGTGACTAGGATTTCCCATGTGTGATGAAGTTAATCCTATGTTGTACACTTGTCCAAAGATTCATTATAATGTGTATAATGTTGAAAGCATGTATAATGTTAAAGCTAGTTTCATAAATCAAGCAAACCTGAACAATCTTGTAAGCCAACATCACATTAATCTACATTCCTTCAAGAACCTTCATTTCATAGCCCCATTACACCTAAGTTGGGCAACAATGCAATAACAAATGAAAGAACAACACCACATGTTCAACATATTGTCCTTGGAATTAATTCAAAAAAAATTTATCCCCCAAGATCAAGCAACACCAATGGTCAAATAGAATTAGAAGTTCTATTAGGTCATCTAATGATTCATAACAAACACCAAATGCAACAACAAAACTTGAATAAAAAATACATGAATTCATAGACAAGATTTTGTTGCAAATCTAAATTCGATGGATGCAATGGAAAAAGGTTCAAAAGCCCTTGTGGAATTAATAAATTGAATCCATTCTATTAACTTATAGATTGAAGAAAAACAAGAAAAGCTTCAACATGAAATTCTTTGGACACAACTTGAATATTTTAGACACTAAGATATAGACAAACCAAATTCAAAGGAATATGATGGTGAAAGCAATCATAGGTTTCACACAAATAATGGGTCAAAGATTTGCAAAAACTAATAATCCCATACATGGGTCACTCATTCATCAAGGCTCATTGAACATAAAAGGTTTTGAACATGAAAATACAGTCAACTTGGATGAGATTCTTTGATTAAACAACAATCAAAACCAAACAAAGTTAAAATAGAAACAATATACTTGATAAGATATAATTGGAAACTATTAATTGATCATGCTTAGAGCTTTACTAATGCACATATTCACCCAAGTTCTATTGAGCTTTAAAAAAAAAACTCAAATCATATTCTTTCAATTCATTCATACATAATATGTAAAAATAAAATAAAAATTGAAAATTGAAAATATGGATCGATTGAACATGACCAACATAGATATAATGGTGTAATATTTGAAAATTGAATTAACAAATCAAAAACTGAAACACATTGATGACTAATAGAATTATAAATATCAATTTTGTTTATGGCATAATATATAATTCTTCCATTGCAATTGTATGCGTGTATCATTTAATAAATTGTAATGCAACAAAAGTTGATCAAGTATAGTTTCATGTTGTTATCCCATTCATCATTCATTGTTAATTTCAACACATAGATTCATAGAAATTATGTAAAAATAAAATGCAACTAAAATCTAACAAATCAAATTGAACATGACCAATAAAATTATGATGCAATTAAAAGTTGACAATCTATCATCCTTATAGACTTGTTAATTGCACATATGAAATGTCTAACTTGTTATATTAAGCTAGAAAAAACTTAGATTAGATTCTTTCAATTCACAACAAAGATATAAACAACACATTCGTGGTTCTAATAGAAAAATGACGCAATTGGTCACAATAGATATATGAACAACAAAAATAATCTTTTTAGTACAGATATAAATTAGATATAATTGGAAATTCACAAGTGATGATACTTGCAAAATTGATGATGCATTTATCAAATAAGGTTTCATTGACTTGCAATCATAAATTTATAAACTTGTCAATTTAATAATTGTTGTTCACTTGTATGTTCTTGGCCTTCTATCCTAATATTTACTTATTGTTCACTAGGCAAAAGGATGGGCATTTGGCCTTTGTGCATCTTGTGTTTCCTTTAATTTTTTTCATGTGTTCCTATGTCAATGCCTATAACCATTATTGTCACCACACTCGCAACACAACATAAAATAACCCTAAATGGTACACCACACCCAAACACTTGCTATAATGCAATAATCCAAACCCAAAACATAGACAATTAAAACACTTGCATAACAAAGGAAATTGCAATTTCTTATGCTCTAAAATCTCAAATCACCAAAAGTGATTTAAGGTCACACAAGATGAGATTACATCCCATGACAAATACCTCGAATCTCGTTCATACATGAACTAGTTCAAAATAACTAATTAATTTAATTAACCCAATTTATCCCTAACTAACTAAAACTTAATTAAACAATTAAACTAACACACTTGATAGTTGTCATGTGTTCCTATGTTGGCATTAATAATCATCATTGTCACCACACTCCCAACACATAACATAAAAATACCTTGAATGGTATACCACATCCAAACCACCCCCCTATCTAGGGTTGAAGGGTAAGGATAAACACAAATGAACCAACAAGTACAAAGTTGCCTTGCTTGTGAAGGAATGATTGTTATGAGTTTTTTAAATTAAACCACGTGGCAAACAATGGGTGGATTATTGAGGTTAGTAATGTAATGGAAGGAGGTTGATGAAATTTTAAAATTTTTAAAGGTCTTTAAACAAAATTCAAATTAATTGACAAGATTTGAATCACACTAACCTCATGTGCAAAATTTATCGCACGTGTGTTGTCCAATTGTCTTTTTTGAGTAGTTGCAACTAATGATGACTTTCCTAACCTTAAACACCTCTTCGAAGCTTTGTCACAAGTTTTACACGCAGCTTGCATGTGAACTTTGTCAAATAGTTCTACATTGATCAAAAAGTGCAACATGTTAGTTTGTTTGTGAGCTTTATTATGAATTCCATAGTTGGAAATTCAAGTGTTATTGTGCCTTGTTTCAGAAGGTTTGTAATACATGTTGTGTTCAAATCTTCAAGCATCCAAAGACAAAGTAAATTAATGCTTCAAGAGCTCAACTCTTTGCATGTGTATTTAGATTGCATCCCTACATTAGGGTATTTGACAATTAGGTTCAAGAACTTAGATGTTTTGCAATGTTGTAATTTTAAAACTTTTGTGGTTTCAAAGTGTAGGAACATGGTCATGATGACCTAATATTAAATTTGTTATGTTTTTAACTTTTAACAAAGTTGTCAATTGAAATTCTAGTGTAGAAGTAGTCATGGTAGTTTAAACGCATCAACAATGTTACATGGGAGACATTGAACAGGACATGTTACGATGATGAAGATTTAGCATGGGGAAGCACCGGCACAAAGAATGAACAAGAAGAGAAATTCTTCACTCCCCTAGAGAGTCTAGGAAAAGGTGAACTTAAACTTGAAAAAGTTGATCACAACCTTGAAGTACAAGCAGACAAAACTAACCCTTTTAAATATGCACATTTAGAAGTCAATTCTTGTTTTCATGTTGTAGTGGTTGAGCAATTGATGAATTGGATTAATCTCAATTCAAAACAATTTCCTTCATCTAATCAATTTGTAATTCAAATAACACATTACAAGAAACAATAATTAGATTATACTACCCCCAATTATGCCAATGCTAATGTGGATAAGGGCCTGGTACAAAAATTCAACAATAGTTTAAATGTTGGTTCATCTACTTTTAGTAGTTACAAATTTGTAACTAGAAAACCAAAAGGATCACACGCATGCTCATCAAAAGGACCATCAAGTTAATTAGCTTTTGGAACTAAGTACTCTTATTACAATTAGATTTTATTGGGGCCTAGTGTGATCAATTTGTTTTTAATATTGTCTTTTGTTGAAATAGTAATTAGATTTTGGATGTTCATTGAACACATAGAACTGTTGATGCATTCTTCACTTAAATGTAGTTTTGTTTATTCAAGGATTTCATTTTTTAAAGCAAAAAATTGTAAAATCATTTAGGGTTGCTTATTGAAATAGTATATAGGTAGTCAATATGAAATATTATTGAGGTGAAGTTTTCCTACATGCAAATTTGTAGTTATTTAATTTACTTTATGGTTCACATTAGTAGAAACCAGCCAAAATGTAACGACTTCGTTTACAACTACATGCAACTTGTAGTCATTTACAACTAAGTTTGAGAATATTTACAACTATAAGATCATATTTCAACTATTTTGGTTACTCTTACAACTATGATGCAACTATTGGAAAAACTTCATCCTACTGTTTGGATGGTTTTTAGGTTTATTTTCATCCGTGAATATACTGATATGTCCCATTAGTCACAATATTCACCAAATTAGTCACATTTTGAAGGTATTATACGGTCACATAGGGGTCTATTTTGATGTATGTATTAAAATTATATTTATGATATATTACATATATCATAAATATATATTTGTGTGTATATTAATTATGTGTATGTATGTATATTGTTCATATAATGAACTTAAAAATTAATATTTCAGGTATGAAATGTATAAATCAATGTTTTAAAAAAATATTTATGTGAATTTGAATTCTTTATTTTCATTTTGAATTTTCTGTTTAATTAAAAAACATTATTTGAGTCCAAAAATTGTTATTTCAATTCTGAAAATTGCTACTGGAATTCATTATATATATATAATTTTTTTAAAAATGAATCTAGATTTTTTTATTGGAATTCTTTGTTTAATTATTTGAATTTGAAATTTTATATTTAAATTCTGAAAACTACTAATTCAATTGTTTAAAGAACTAGTTGAATTGGAAATTTTGATATTTGAATTCTCAATTTTTTTTTCATTCCAGCAATTAATATTTCAATTTTGAGTTTTTTAATTTAAATTTAAAAACTTATTTGATTTGAAACTTGAAATTGCAATTCCAAATTATTATTTTGGATTTTCAGAATTAATATTTCAATTCAGAAAATTTATAATTGGGTCTAAAAATGGACATTTCAACTTTGAATCTGAAAATTGACATTTCAATTCTGAAATTTCTATTTAAATTCAAAGACTTATGTCATATAAAAAATGATATTTGAGTTCTGAATTGTTTTTTTGGAATCTAAAATTAATATTTCAATTCCAAAAAATATTGATTGAGTTTTAAGGTTTTTTTTCTATTAGTGTTATCCATAATGAATCATTTTTATAAATATTATAAATGATTATATTTACTACTTATAATTTACACTAAATTATTATTTTTAAAACATAGATTTTTACATTATATTTTTTATTCTACAGAGAAAAGAAATTAATTACTGTAATTAGTGTTACATTACTTTGAAATCATTGTAATTACTTCAAATAAGAATTAATTATAGTATATGCATAATTATTTCTTAATTGAACATAATTATTCACAATCTGTAATTTATAACTTTAAATCTGAATTAAAATTTTGGAAAGATTATAATGTAGTTAAAATAATTATTTTAATGATTGTAATTTCAGGAATTGTTATAGAGTAATTTAAAATTTTAATTTAAAAATTCTATAATTACATATCTATGATAATTTTTCCTACAATAATAAATATAATTATATGGTAACTAATGTAACTATTTTAATATTAATATTTTAAAATTTGTGCAGGAATTGTTTTTAATAATAATTGTTCGTTCATTATTTGTAATTTGAAAATATGTTCAAATTTTTTTTTAAAAAATTAAAATTATATTATTTCTACATTAATTATATTATCTATAATTCAACTAGATATAAAATAGAAATAAATTTTTTTAGTGATTTATTTATTTTTGAATTATGTATTAGGAACTTATGAAAAACTAAGTAGCTAGTTAATTAAATATTAAGAAATTATTATTTATTTTAGTAGTTGATAATGAATATTTAATATTTGTATAGTTAATATTTTAAATATATGTTAAATTTAATCATTTTTAATTAAATGGTTATTTAATTACGTAATGAACCATGCACTTGAATTGTTTATAAATCTAAAACTAAGAACAGGCATGAAAAAAAAATTGGAGTTGCAAATTAGTTTGTGAAGAAGTTATAACTTCAAAACTTATCCCATATTGTTTAGTCTCCATTCCTATTTTGAACATTATATAAACAAGGGGTGTGGTCATCAAATTTCACATTAAAAAAATTGTACATGGGATGAGCCAATCAAAAAGTTTAACCCAAAACAAAAAGAAAGAATTATGCATAATTTTAAACTATCAACCTCCCCAACCTACTTATCTACCTAGTTAGGTAGGTACATAATATGACCTACCCACCTAGGTCAACCTATGTACCTACCTACCTAAGTGCTTACTTATATGAGTAAATATTTAACCTAGGAAAGTAGACCTACCTACCTACCTTTTTATTTAAGTAGGTAAGTAGGTATGTACCCTAGGTTTGTAAGCACCTATTTATGTACCTACCTAAGCACCTACCAACCTAATATTAACATTTTGTATTAAATTCATATTTAGGTGACACATGGCATATGTACATTGGACCACATGTCATAATATAGGATCATCCAAGCATTTGAATTGAACGTCCTAGATTATTTCAAAATAATTATTATAATTATATTTTAAATAATTCAATATCAAAACACATGACAACACATCATTTGCCTCAATTGTAACCAAAATAATTACATCATAGTTACATGTGACAATACGTATACAATGGAGTCAAAGGATGAATTTGTATTTGTTGACTTTTTCTTTCATCCAATACCCCTTGTGGTTTGCAATTAATGTTTCATGTGACTTGTCCAAGGCAACTAATGAAATTTTAATCACAAATGTCGTTTGTGACTAAATTTTAGTCATAGAGACCAGTTGAAAACACATGTTTTTCTTTTAGTGTCAAGCTTAAATGTGGACTTACCAAAGTATTAACTTATTGCTCTACACATTATGTGCATTAGTCAAAGGAACCCCCTCATTTTTTCACTTCATGAAAATGGGGGCTAGATTTAGGTGCAAATTTGTGTGCACCACTTAAGAAAGATTGTTTTCTTCAACAATCCATCAGATGAAGGGTTGGTTAGTTGCATAGTTGGCTACTTAATTAGGAGTGACTACTTTTCGAGCCCTAGGACTTAAAGTAAGGGTGTTTAGGTGTAGAATCAAATGTGTTGCTAAAGGAATGATGGTTTTCTTTAGTAGTGCGTTAAAATAGGGGGTGCTTAATTGCATAATCAAATGTGTTATTAACAAAGTGACTACTTTCTTCAAGAGCACATCAAAGTAAGGGGTGCTCAAGTGCACAATCATATGTGTTATTAAATGAGTGATTGTTTTTTTAGTAGCACATCAAAGTAGGGGGGTGTTTAGGTGCACAATCAATTGTGTTGTTTAAGGAATGTGCTTCTTCAACTACACATTAGAGCAAGGGGTGCTTAGGTGCACCATCAAGTGTGATGTTAAGGAATGATTATTTTCTTCAACACCACATCAAAGCAAAGGGTGCTTAAATAAAGATATGCCAAGTGCTTCCACAAAGGAGTAGTTACTATTTAAACCTCCCATACCTTACACGCCAACTTACTTTGATCCCTTTGAAAGGGCATGGTATTTATTATTTAATAGCTAGAAGGGGTGGTTGTTGAAAGTATGCAAATGAGGAGGATGTCGTCCTTGATCAATGAAACAATGTTTGATGTCACTCCCTAGTTAACATTGATGATTCCTTATATACTTTTAGAGTCCTTTTGGCACTATTGGTCATTTGAATATGAATAAATTTTGAATGTGTAGAGCATGGGGAAGGAAACAAAGGAGAGGAAATCGAGGAAAGTTAGGGATATTGAAAGTGAATATCCTAAATGGCCATGGGTTGATTACAAGTTTCAATATGCCACGTTTTTTGAAAAAGTGAGGAAGCTACTAGCTAGTGGATTAGATCCCAAAGGAGAGATAATTGATAAGTATGTAACATTTGCTAACATTGTTAGGATATTTGGCAATGTTCATAAGCTCAATATCACAAATCCTTTACTGATAAAGGAGTAGAAGAAGCAATTGGAAAAGCTTTACTGGAAAATCTATGGCATTGGCCATATCACAAATAATGAGTTATGCTCATGGATGATCAAGGGGTGGATAGCAGAAAACAAGGGCAATGTTGTCAATTGGGCAAAAGTAATAATTGGCACTAGTCAAGAAAAAGCCCGGTGTGTAAACTCAAGTTATGTACCAAGAGCCCTTGGTGAAAGTCAAATTGTAGTGGTGGATCAAAACTACCATCAGGTTTAGGTATGCCTCTCTAACCAAGGGTTCTACCATTAGAAGTAAATTAGGCTTTAGAATTTGGGGATTTTTATTTGTCCATGAAAGGTCCTTCAAGTTTGTGGGAAATTAGGGATGTGAGAAATTGTTGGATTTTAAGCATGACATGCAAAAAAATAGTAAATTGTGTTTGAAATAATTAGAGGAAAAAAAAAATTATAAGAAATATTGGTGGGTTTGCAATTTAGTATGAAGGACCAAATGGCTGAATTTGTGAAGGTGCAAAGCAACATGCAAGAAGTTGAAGCATCACTTCTCAAATTAAAAGAAAAGCCTTAAGACCAAGTATTTATCATGAGAATAGATTCCATATGCATAATGAATTAAGGGGTTTGCTCTTCTTTTATTGTCTTTACCTATAGTCAATTAATTTTTAAAACATTTTGATTGAAATCATGGCATGTATTTAGCCTCCTAGTAATTTGAAACTTATTGTTCATTTTTATTCTTAGGAACTTCACATTGTAGCCAACATAGATGAAATTACAATACATGTTTCAATAGTGGATGCCAAATCTAAAATTGATTTTGAGGTTATAGACTTATCGAAGTAAACTCAAGGTAAGATGGAAAAGCAGTTGGAAAAATTGAAGACGTTGGTGGAGGACGAACAAGAAATGGCCATTTGAGGGCAAGCTTTATATAATGAGGCAAAGACTAATTGCCGAATTCTTGAGCATGAGTTTGGAAGGGTGTTGTTTCACATGAAGCAACAACAAATTGAATGGAAAACATTCGACTCTAAGTAGAAAAAATGAAAATAGGAACTAGAATGATTTTCAAGCCTAAGCCCATTCTACATTCTAAAAAAACTACAAAGGAAAATGGGAGGGCTTTCATCATTGTTAAACCCTATGGATTTTGTAATGAAAGGTTCCATTGCATGATGTTGTTGTTACTTCTTGCATACATACCTTTCACCCATTCTTCCTAGGTTCAATGTTAAAAGACTCAAATAAATGTTATGTACGCAACGTTAGATTTCATCTTAAGTGGTGGGCAAGTTGGGGATTTTGGGAAGTAGATGAGGAGTTGATGGAGCTAGCCAAATAGTTGAATCTTGAGCATATTTGAAAGGACAACATGAGAAAAGCTACAAAAGCTACAAAATTTTGGCCTGACCTCAAATCATAATGTATCCAAATTCTTTGCACCTAATTTTTTATAAAATGTTGCAATTAACTTGCCATGTAAATGATCTATCTAGATTTTTTGCCCAATGAATCAAATGCAGTGACTTCATTTGTTTAACATGTTCTTGAATTTCAAAACGTGTTTCAAACAAAAAGAAACTTTTGTTCTCAAAATAGTGTTTGCATTTGACTAGTTTTGTGGATTCAATACTTGAATTTAACCACCATGTGAAGTTGTTAACTACCGGTTTCAACCATGTACATGTGATTATTGAATGTGTGTAAAAGTTGCATAAGGTTATGTGTGCATACAAAATAATGGGTTGATTATATTTTTGTGGTTACAAGTGAACTAATTGAATTGAGGCATATTAAATACGATTCCACTAGCTCCATTGCCCCTAACATAATTTGGAAAGTGCAAATGAATGAAAGCACACGATAGTGACCCCCTTTGGGATGTCACATTGTACTACTTTCTAGGGATGTGCATGTTTGAGTGTATCCCACTTCAAACTTTTGAAAGATTTTCACAATATTTTTGCATGGTATGTTATAATATAACCTAGGCAAGAGATTATTAAAAAAATTATTTCATTTCATTTTATAAATTGGGACATTGGAATATATTTGTGGAAATGAATGTAATGTACTTGTAAACTCAAAAAACAAATATACTCCAAAAATAATTTAAATGATTTTTAGTCTTTATGAAAGTTGAAGGTATATTGACCCACGTCATTTCACATAATATGAACCATGTTTGGATACCATGTGACTAATTTGAAATTTTTCATCTCAAAAAATGAGTTTTTCCAACAAAGAAGTGATAAATGTTTGGTAAATTGAAATTTTGACAAGAAATCACATGCAAACAAATGATGACAAGCATAAATAGATGGGCCATTTTTTCTATTTCATTAAAATTGATTATTTTAATGACTAATGAAGCCCTAAAGTTAGTGCAATCAAAATGAGACTATGGCCCTATTATACCGATGTATATAAATATACTCATGGATTCCTCAAGGGAAGGGGTGGGCTAAATTTACTAACAAGGTGTTTGGGACATTGTTGACCAAGTTAGTTGGTGAGAATATAATAGATTGCAATGAGCATTTATCTACAATGTTATTTTCATATAGAATTATATACAAAGTAGCAATAGGGTATACACCATATTAATTAGTTCACGGATTACATTCATTGATGCCCATAGAGTACATAGTACCAATTATTGGTGGAAATGAAAGAGACAATACTCCAATGAGAGTTTTAATTAACAAAATTACACATGTGGAGAAGTTGTAAGAATTTAAATTGTAGTCTATAGAAACTACAAGTATCTAGCAATGGAATAAAACATTATGTAGTCAACAAAAGAATCCAAAAAAATAGTTTAGTTTTGGTGATTATGTTTTTGTGGTTTCCAAAGGGCAATAAATCACACCTAAGGAAGTTTATCAGGAAATGGTTCAGATCGTACAAAGTACATTATGTGATGCCAAATAACATTGTGTTATTGATGACAATTGAGAAGTTTGAAACTAATCATGTGCTAGTCAATGTGAATAAGCTCAAACCTTACAAATGCATGGAATCTAAAGTACATAAATAAGAACAACATATGCCAATAGATTGGGAACATAATGCAAGTGGAGTTTAGGTGCAAGATTCTAATACGGAGGAGGAAGAAGAAGATTATGAAATATAGAAACCACAAATGCAAAATATTGAACATGAAGAACAAATAAAAGATCATGTGATCAACATAATATTAATTTTTGATCTAGAAGTGACTAACAAATTTGTGAGTAATAATTGTAGAAGTGAAAGACTTGGGATGCATAGAACTGAGGATGATCGGTTAGGGGTATTAGCTTAATTTTTAGAAGTATTCACCTACTCATCAGGGTATTCGCACAATCATTAACTTCGTTAGTACAGTTAGCAAAAGGTGTATAAGGTGAACGAAATGGAGTCAATACAACTAACATAGGGAAATTAGGGATGTGGATTAATCGAAAGATGGAATCTAAGGTGTTCATTATTAATGATGACCTAAGTGCTTACATGTGGTACAAGGGACACATAAAGTGGTAGTGACAAGCTGTATTAATTTTGAGGATCATACATTAATTAAAAGATGGTGGGGAGGTAAAAAAATAAATGCGACAAGTAGGAAGCTCAAGGATAAAAAAAAAAGGGTAATCGTCAAAAGTTGTTTTCATCTATTGCAAAAAGTTGTGAGTGTTTTCAAATTTTTGGAATTCATAGCAACACGAGTTCAAAGAATGTGATTGAAAAACTATAAAGAATAGCAAAGGAAAAGGAAGCACAAACAGAAGCAAGAGGAGGAAACGGAATTATTGAGAAGAAAAGAAATAAAAGAAAAGTTGAGAAGAGCAGAACATGAAGAAATGTTAAATATTTAGCTGTTGGCTATAATGTCACCGTTGCATTCATCATCATCTTCAAAATGTGTAGAAGGAAAATCATATATTGAGAATATACAATTTGTGTAGATGATAATTCATGATATAGATATGACTATAACATTTGCAATTGAATTTTTACATAAAAGCAAAAGACGTTGGTGTGTAAAAGTGCAAATAAGACCAAAAGTTACATTAGTAGATCTAATGTTCATTGAAGAATCAGAGGAAGACGAAGTTGTGGAGTAACAAATTGTGGAAGCACAGATAACGTAAATGGACGCAAGGGAGGAGAACATCATTGAGGCAAAAGTAGAGCCATCCACAAAAGTGCACACGAAAGTAAAGCCATCCACAAAATTGCAAGTGATGGCAGAAACACAATGATGGAGATCGAGAGGCATGAGTCAAAAGCTATAGTGAAAAGAGGATGCAAAAATCTTGGACATAATTACACTTCTAGAAAAAGGTATTTGTATTCCAAATCTTGAATGATTCATGTGGACACAGAAAAACAAAACTATAATAGGCATGTTGAAAGAATGGAAAATTGGAAGGATATTGGTGAGGAAGAAAACTAGGCTTCTAAAGCGGCTTGTTCCTTTGTTTTTTATGAGTTGGGAAACACCGATGCCTAATTTCATGTTGGAATTTGTGAACACATTCTTGATCAAAGGCACATATATTTATTTTGGGCATAAGGATAAGGTGTATGTCATTAGCAAACAACTAATTATAGACGTTTTTGGAGTATGTGCAGAAGGGTATGTTGAAGACCTAAAAGGGCAAGTAAGTAAATCACTAGCAGTCTAGGGATTATAAAGTTGTAGACTTGCACCTACAAATTTTTCAATAGATCAGTGGAATGTAAAGAGTCTAGGTCTACCTTACTCTGTCAGATATCCTACCATCATTTTTGTGATTTATCAAAGGAAGAAGGTATAATAGTTTAGCAACAAGAATGTTATTACATTGATGAGAGCAGAAAAGGGGCAAAAGGTAGATTAGGCACATATTATATACAATAGTTTATGGAATGAACTAGATCAGTGGTGTAAGTATGTCAAGGAAAATAACAAAGAGAAGAATGATACTTGTCAATCTCCCTTGGTATTGGCAAAAATATTTCAATATTTGTTTGTTTACTAAAAGGAGAATCCATAAGAACCATCGGCCAAGGTAAAAATAACTAGGGAGGAGATGTAGACAACAGTGGAAAATAGAAAGAAAGTTATAGCAAACTCTCTAAGAAGTGCTGTTAAGAAAAAGAACAAAGTTGAAGAAGGTGGAGCCTTAGGCTCAGGAATGAAAATGGAACAAGAGAGCATAAAAGTAAAGGCACATAAAATGATGAAGGGCAAAATGGAACCATTTGTAATGCCAATAGTGGTATAAGTAATGCCAATAATGGTACAGGTAGATAGATAGACAGTAAAGTACCATAGATGGCATCTCCACAAAAGAGACAACTAAAGGAGTAGAGGCAAGAAGTTAAGAGGGAACATGACACAAGGTTTCCAAAGGGTGAGGAGCATCTACACTTTGATGGGGATGTATATGAAGATTGGATGGAAACCATTGGAAGTCCACAACATTTCTAAAATGTATAACATCATTTGCAACAACAACAACAATAGACACATGAAGGTTTACATGTTACTAGACTGCATATGGAAAAAGTGGAGACACAACCTTCTTTTGCAATGTTCAAACCACATGAACTATAGGTACCGGTTAATAGGCTAGGATATGAAGAGGGATTGCCATTTGAATCTAAGCTAGGGAGTAGATTGATGCAAAAGATGGGATCATCTACATAAGGATCCAAAAATCCTATGGCACAAATAAATACACCAAAGTCTATAGAGGAGGTAGTTGCAGAAGTAATGCAAGCATATAAAGCAATTATCTCAAACCATGGCAATTATGAGTTTGAATATGGGAAATTTGAATTTGGAGGTGAATAGTGTAAAGAATAGATTGGCCACATGGGAGAAGGAAAAGGTAGTTGTACAAGAGGAATTGGATAAGGAGAAGGACTTTTAGAAAAGGTATAAACATAATGTAAAAATTTAGAGGAAGAATAGGGCAGAGGTTGAGCAAAAGATTAAAATGTTCATAAAGAAACTACAAGATGATAATGAAGACTTCAAAAGTAGCACAACACGGATGAAATCATAGGATGAAAAATTACAAGAGTTGAGGCAAAAGGCTAAAGTCTAAGAAACCATAGAGAAAAAATGGATATAAGCATTGATACTACATAAGCAACAACATGAAGCTTTTGGTAATCAGGTGAAAAAAATGATTAAGGAAAAGAAAGAAAAGGAGAATGTTTTGATAGATTTGGAATTGGTGAGTGTGAAAAATGCTTATCCATTGCATTATGAAAAGCTTATAAGAAAGATAATAAAGGCAGATTAAAAGAAGTTGATGGAGGAAAAGGAGTATCAAAGGAATCTACAACAACTGCAAGCATAGTTGGATATTGCAAAAGAATGGAAGAATAGTTTGGACCTAGTCAGTGTCAAAAAAAGGATGAAGGATTATGAACAGATGCTACAATACTATACCTTGATGAGGACAAATAACAAGATGAAGGATTTTGAAGTAAAATTTAAGGAATGGTGGTAGGTTCTAGAGGTTATTTTACAAAAGAGTTAGAAAAGAATTTAATTCAACATAAAATTGATGAAAGAATTTTGAGATACAAGTTGGAGCTTATCAAAAAAACTTTATAGATTTTATTTGTGGCAATCCAACAAGTATGAGGGCCAAGATGAGGATTTTGAAGTAGGGCCAAGTGGAACAAGTCATGAGGAAAAAGTGCAAACTAAGGAACCATAGGACCTCAAAAGTGGAACAACTCAAGAAAAGGAAGTAAAAATAGAGAAATCACAGGACCTTACATCAAGGTGTCAAGAAGAAAAAGAACCACATAGAAGTTAGGAATAAGAATAGGTGGAAAATACTCCAACATTAGAAGAAGAGGTATCCAAAATGCATCCCCTAGAAATAGAAGTACATGTCAAAATTGCAGAGCTAGAAGTGGTTGTGAACCATAGGTTACAATTTAGCAATTTGTTAGGTTTTAGTTCCATAAATTTCTTTAGTAATAGTTGAATTAGCCTTTGGATATTTTGAAGCGCAAAAAACCCTCTTATTTAATTTGTTATAGAAATTAATTAAATCTAAAACCTAATAAATATTCCAAAGTGCATCATCCTTTTTATGTTGCAAAGAGGTGGAAAAGGATGTAAAATTAAATGTGGTTTTATTGATATATTGGGAATAAAAACCCATAATTAACATTAACATTTTGCCATGACAATATTGAAGTAGCTTTGTAAAATAATCTTCAAGCACTAACGATGTACTTGTAAGATTTTTAAAATGTAGTCCTAAAACATCCTTGTTCAAACTTCACTTATATTGAGCGAAAGCATGTTAAAGTATACACAAAAGTAGTGTAAGCAACAAAATATTGAGGTCCTTTAATAAAAGGACTAATAAATAGATGATTTTATGGGAATAATATATATTATATTATATTATATTATATTTTTAAATACATTATTTCTTAACTCATGTTTGCATGGACTTCAAACCTAAATTGTTATAATCATGTTTTTTTTAAGTTATTTGCAAGTAATTGATTTGGACCTAAAATTTGTGGTAATTTGAAAAATAAAATTCAAGTACTTTAAAGTAGGTGAAATATTTTTACAAGTGTTTTTTGTCAAGCACCTCAATATTGATGTGGTGAACATTTTAATATAAGTTTTTTGGTTAATGGAATTTGTTTTCATAACTAAAATCACCCCAACCCCTAAAACATGATATAAAATTTGGGGATACTTCTGGGGTATTTTTCAAATCCAAATGATATGACACAAGTTGCTTCGAAAAACTAGAAGGATGCTAGAAATGCCCTTGAAAAATATTAAAATTTTCATTTTTTGGAAATGTTAGAAGAAAGTTAAAAGTTTGAAAGATTATTTTCAAGTAGAAAATAAGGTAACAAGTATGTACAAAATATTTTATTTGCACCCTATTAAGTTCTTAAACAAAATCAAGATCAAATTTAGATTTTAGCATTTCCACCTTAATGGCCTCAAGAAATTATGACTTAATAAACAACATGGGTGGGAAAGATCACAACTGCAAAAAATTCAAAATGCAACGAATGGTGTGAACTAAGTACTCGACTTGATATTCCATGGAAAGGGGGTTGATTGGACCTCATAACCAATGATAATGGCCATCATTAGGAATCTAAATTTGATAATGAAGATGAACATCATCATCTTTGCATTAACACTTTTTAAACCTTTCTAATGTGACTTCACAAGGAAGAACAAATTTAAGTATATTGTTAAGGCATGTGGGTTAAAAGATAATTGACAATCCCATGCTAAATGATCGATTTGGGTGTGCACCACTATTCTAAATGATTCTTCTTCGTGTGGTCGTTGGGAGACATTCACATCAAGTGATGTTTCTTTGAACTTTTCATCTTCTACTAACACAATTGAAAGATTCGAAGGCGTCATAACATCATCTACCATGATTGAATCTTCACATGCATTGACAAACCAAAAAGGTAGTCGAAGTAACTTGGTACTTACATTTGAAGGAAGTTGATGTTTTTATTTAGGAAATTAAGGTAGGTGTAATGTACAGCAGTGACGACGAAACTACATGAAAACCTTGACATCCTAGTTCTAATGGATTCATGAAGCCTTAATTTTGACAATGGATCTAAAAAATACATGGGAATTCTTATAATGGAAATTTTATTTCCAATTTACTAATATATTACATAATCAATCAATACATGGTAAGGAATAACTAAAGGGCATTAAATAAAAAAATAATACTGAGAATGTTACTAATGTTATTGAATTGACTAAATGGGAACTCAAAGATGTCTATTTATCACTATTGGTAAATTATCTTAAAAGTTAGTTACTTTGAAATAACTATGATGAAAAAATAAGATGTTGAAATCAAACAAATGGAATTAGCAATGATTGAACTCAAGGACCCCGTCAAAATATTCAAGGTAGGGAAAATGATGAGTCCTTTAAATTCATTGGTCATGAAAATTATCATCATATTTTGATTGGGGGATGAAAATGTTTTATTATTTCATTGGGCATAATAATTTTCATCCTAAATTTCATTGGAGGGTCAAATCATCTTCAATTCCCATTAGTTTGTGAAGGATGAAGAGGTCATTGATTGGAAGGAAGGATTTCCATAAACTTTCATTGGACAAATAAAACAAGCTGAAGGAAGCTTTTGGTTTTTAGGAAAGTTTTGTCTTATTATTTTGGGAAGAGGAGGAGAATGAGTGTGTGAAAGGAAAATTAGTTTGTTATGTGTGACAAAATGTTGTTCTGGAAACAATGGCGTGCAAACAAAAAAACATGGAAAGAAGTTATGTGTAGCATTAATCATAATTGGAGTTCATGGAATAATTTCCATGAAAAAACATTTAGACTTTTTACTAAAATAAGTGTTTGTTTCATATCCATCCTTGGATTTGTTTCAACTTTTAAAAAATTTAGTTTAGGAGGTGTAGAATGTTTTCTAAAAATTTCACCATCATTGAGGCTATTATAAAGGAGTTGCACTTGCTCGAAGTAGAAGGGGTTTGAAGTTGTTTTTTCCTCAAATTTGGTCAAAAAAACTTTTGGTTTTGAAGCATAATTTTTTATTTTGAAAATAAAAATTTATGAGATTTTGTATCATTTGCCTTTGATATTAGCTTTCCAACAACTTTATGCATGTTAAAATTGAAAATTGTATGACGATGTTATGACGAATGGAATGAAAGTGGATCAACAATCAAAATGTGAACCTTAAATAAACATCAACACATTATTCTTCGCATCTTATCATGGTAAGTTTTGATTCTTTCCAATGTCTTAGTATCCTCTAATTGGACACAACACATTAGATTCTTTAATGATAGTCATTACATTCCATTGAACCACCTTAACGTGTCATAATACAATTACATAGTAGTTCCACCCCTGAATGAGTTTTGTAAATTGCATATTTTTGAATGGAAAGGTGTGCAAGAATTCTTCACAATGGGTACATAACCACTGGTTATTATACAAGTTGAAACTACATAAATTATAATAGAGGACGCAAATGTTTAAAAGGATATGGAATACTTTCATTTCATTTTTGGTCATTTCACAAGGATTTCGGGGACAAAATCCAAAGTACAAAAGGGGTAATGTTAAGGGGGTAAGATGATTACACATGGTTTGGAGGAATAAGGCTTTTAGGATAGGGACTGATCATGGAACATTATTATTTTGAATTTTGAATTATTGTTGTTGTTGAATGATGATGATGGGACTTGGGACTACCCAAAGGGGAGAGTTCAAGGAAGAAATAAGAAATTTTAGATATTCAATTTTGGGGGAAGAGTAAAGAGAGCTATAGGTACTTTATAATAGAAAACCATAGATTTTGTTTTGATATACCATAAATTTTATTTGGCTATTTTGATTTTGTTTCAACAAAATAAATTTTTTGTTATAATATTGATTCAATTTTTAGTAAAATAAAAATTACAAACTTTTGTAGTGATTTCTATGTTCATATTGTTGTGTGAATTTTCTATAGTATCATAATATGATGAAATGAATTGAAATCTTGTCTCTAGAATTTTTTACAAGATATTATAAAGTGTAGATTATGGTTATATGAAATAACCATGAATCTAGTGTTTTAATGAATTGCAAAATTAAATGTGTTGAGAATCAAGATAGAAATTGTGAATGTATGGATGTTGAAATGCAAATATGTTGTTAAAATAATGTGGAATAATTATGTAGGAATTAAATTCATTTCTACCAACAGTTATTGGTTGAATACTTAAAATGGCCAATGTTTTAACAAAAAATAATGGTGCCTAACACATTGCTTTGTCCACCCCCATCAAACTTACGGGTTCTTTAAACCTAGGAATAAAACTAGGCATTTTCTTTGACACTCCACTAGAATTTGACACCCCCATGATATTGGGAATGGTGTATATCAACACAAATGATTATGGGAAATGCACCTAGTGTTGAGTCTCACCACGTTAAAGATTTAATATCACATCAACACCTTGTCGTTTTTACACCTGTGCATTAGCTCTTGTCATTGGTGTATTCATCTCACTAAGATTTGGAACCATAACATGGTTTCCATCATTTGCTACCCATGACTTATGATCTATTGACATATGTGGCATCATCTCATTTAATACCATTGATATTGAAAACCCAACTCCACAAAAAATCCTAGATATCAACATCTGAACCATATGATTGGTCATCTTGTTTATCCTTAGCTTTTCCTAACCCATATGTAGTAGATTTCATGTGGGCTGCCATGCTTGTGACTAGGGCCTCCAACCGTACAAACCTAATCTCCATGGTGTTAGGAGGCCTTGTGTTGGCTTGGTGGTCAACCCTTTATTAACAATAGTTTTCCCTTTATGGCCCTTCCTAGAACCTTGGCCTTTACTAGCATTGATGTTTATGACTAGCCCTATCATGATTCTAGGCAAAGTGTGAAGCAATGATTGGGATCATGCCCATATACATTACAATGGGAACATGGTTGGCTAGGATCAAGGTTAGGAATTATGGCATGTAGTGGATTTAGATAATCCTACTTCTTGTGAGGCTCACCACACCTCCAACTCTTGTTTTCTCCACCTTATTCCATTGAATAGGATGTGGAACCACCACCTAAATATGGTTTGACCCCCTTGGCCTTGGGTGGTGCAACCTTGGCGGGTTGACCTCGTGATTGTTAACATGATAGTGTTAGAGAATTCCATGGGTTTTCCTTGTTGAACCCATGAAGGGTGACCGCCCACCCACCCACCCACCATGTTCACTTCAATCCTTTTCGACAATTGAAATAAACTTGCCAAAGTGGGTTGGGTAAGCTACAATAAAATGGCATCCAACATTTGACGCTTAAACTCCTTGTCAAAGATCCCATACCAAAACTGAATTGCTTAGGCTTCTATGACACGTTGTGTCACCATGATCAACATATGCATTTGTCCATAGGTTTTTTTCAAGCTCTCATGGGCCTTATGCTAGAAATCTTACAAATTTCGTAGCTTTTCAGTCCTAATTCCTTGGTGATTTCATCCCAATTCTCGAAAAAATTCTACAACTAGGTTAAATGTGGGCAATGGACCCCGTGTACTAATGGATACCCCTACACCACCACCCCAGGTAGTTCCACCACTTTTGGTAGCTCCACTACCATTAATACTTTTGCTTCCACTTGTCGATTAATGCTAGGAGTTGGTGTTGTACCGCTTGGGGCCACAATTTCCCTAGTGATAGAAACATAATTGGGAGACCAATATAGCCTCCATTCCTCAATCTAAATTTCATGGGTGCACCTAAACTCATGATAATCATCCATTAGTGGCCCTTTTAAATGTTGAAACAAACCTTTCCATGCCATGAAGGGTGTGAACAATTGGGGATTACACATTTGTTGCATATCACACTAGTTGTCAAACTCCTAAGTGAAATCATATATCTCAATTGTGCCAACCACCCCCAAATATTGATAGGGCCATTTAGTGGTTCCATACATCTCTTCTACATCCCACAACAATGGTGGAATGATAAATCTTGGAGAAAAATCTATCTCACAATGCAAAGAATCTCCCTTTGATGATGATGGTGGTGGGGGTGGTCTGAAATTGCACCCCTTGCTTAATGAAACCACTAATACTAGTAATTAGAAGAAATTTGCATATTTTTTACTATAGTTACAACTAATTTTTAGTTTTAAACGACATTTGTAACTAAAATGATTTGTAGTTGTGTTGGACAAGTTGCATAAAATGTTAGTTGCAAATGATGATGTCATCACATAGACAATGGATGGAATATGTATTTGAAATGATTGTATTTTCCATTTGTTGATCATAAAACACGTGTAATATCATGCGACCATCATGCAACTAATGAACAATTTATAATGACCAATGTCACGTTTCACGTGGCATATTTCAAGAATATTAAATAAATCAAAATTTACCAAATTTTTTATCTCAACCATTTTTTTAAAAAAAATCATTGATTCATACACGTGCACAAATAATTTTGTGCCACATGGCAACATTTATGATTTTCAAAACATTTAAAATAAAAATAGGTGGGTAGGTAAGGAAATCTAAAATAGGTATGTAAGTAGGCCTAGGTAAGGAGGTAGGTAGGTAAGTAGGCCAAAATATGTAAGTAAGTTTTAAGATTTTTAAAATTTGTTTTATTGTATTTTGGATTTAATCAAATTAGGGTTAAGCACCTTCAATTGGCTCGTCCCATTTGAAAAATCTTGTGTATTTTAATGTTTAAAATGCATCTACATATGGAATTGACACAGTTGAAAATTAACCCAAACAATATGGGATAAAAAATCTAGTTGTAACTTAATTGCAAATAATTTGCAACTAGGTTGTTACTAGATTTTTTATCCCATATTGTTTGTATTCCCTTTCAAGCATGTCAACTCCATAGGTAAATAACTCATTCATTAACTAGTTAATTCACTAGCTTCTTATTTACCTACAACTTATTTATTTACTACTATAGTGGGGTAGGCGGACATTCTTCAACCACAATATTGCCATTGTCCCACCAAACTCGAATCACTAGTAGATTTCAACCAAAATGTAACCAGTCCATTTACGACTACATACAACTTATAGTCATTTGCGACTAGATTTGGGAATATTGCAACTACAAGATCAAATTTCAACTATTTTGGTCATTTTCACAACTATGATG
>Ga0116228_10000714_pt1 | contig 25949 bp, 15 predicted proteins | sample S1TSphfallax_2_FD_89694 | JGI IMG/M metagenome (GOLD analysis project Ga0116228, IMG submission 89694) | Host-associated microbial communities from peat moss isolated from Minnesota, USA - S1T2_Fc - Sphagnum fallax MG | ecosystem: Host-associated > Plants > Peat moss > Unclassified | place...
AAAATCCTACTTTGCATCATTAGCAGCTCTAGATAGATCTAAGTTCCATGTTTTTCCTTGAAGCAGATTATGAATTGCAGGTCGAGATCATGGCAGCAGTTCTTCCAGCTCTAGATAGATCCAAGTTCGATGTTTTTTCCTTGAAGCAATTGGAACTATAGGTCGAGATCATGATGGCAGCTGCAGTTCTTGGCATGCATGCGAGCGACTTTGCATTAAATTCTGGATTTGAAGAAAACTTGTGCAGGCCTCAGATGATCTTATATAATTAGTTCAGCAAATATTTTTCAACAATTGTTCGACTGCTGGAAGTCTAGTACTGAAAATTTTGTTTTCTAGCAAGTCTAGATACCATGACTTTCCCCATGGGATGGATTCTCTGCCAGCTGCATTAACATTAATACTCGCTGAATTCATTCACTTTCTAACTCCTTGGAATTGATCCATAATGATGATGCAAAATTTATACAAGGAAATCTTGTTGTTTAAACCCTAAACCCTTCGTCTCAACATGTCAGATTCTTGTTTTTCCTAAAGATTCAGAATTGGGTAATATGAAGTGTGCCATGCCTGGTGGCTGAGATGCTCATTTGGCAATAAATGCAAGTCTTCCATCACAGCCAAATTACAATCAAGTACTATAATCTAGAGTGCATAATTTAATACTCAATACAGAATGGAGATGAAGGGGATTCTCAGTATTACAACCTCCAATTTGCAACTTGGATGGTTCTCTTTCTGTGTGAGCAGCTTGACAATCTTAGTTCCTAAAAATCCATGCACTGAAACAAATGAGAAAGAGTATTCATACCTGCAAATGGCAAGGTTTCTGGATTTTACAGAATGCCGTACCTTCAAGCCTTGCCCACAAGGTAACACATTGCTTCTGCTTCTCCCTCCCTTTCATAGCTTCCTCTCCAAGAGGCAGCAATTATGCATCAATAACCAATGTGCTTCAGGATTATGATTCAAACCCTGAACCCTTAACCTGACATCTCTTTAATCCAATGTATGCTTAGGAATAAACCCTAAACTCTACATCTCCTAATCCAATCCATGATTTTGATTAACCCTAGAATCCTACACCCTAAATCTCTTAATCTTTGCACCTTCAATCAAAACACTCAGTCTCAACCACTTGTATTGGTTTGTATCATGGAATACAAAAAAGAGCACCATATTATGACATTGTATCTGATACAATAGGAACCTCTCACACAGCTTGCACTCTTTATCAACAAATTTTCTCCTTTGTAAGATTTTAGTCATTATATACTTGGTTTCTAGAAAGTTCTCATCATATTTTTATTCAACTATATTAGTAAGCTTGGTTAGAAATCACAAATGTTAACGAAACATCCTAATAAGTATTAGGAAATATAGAACAAATGTGCAAGAAATAAAATGTTTTATGTTTAAATGATGAATGAATTAGGAATACACTTGAAAGCATTAATGTAGGAAAGATTACACCGGTTCATGGTGAAAGGTCACAACCATGAATTAAACTAAATGTGAATCTAGATAATTTAATTATCTACCAATAATAAAGCTAATGCTTGATCAACCATAACTCATGACCATAAATTCTGGAAGTACATGTATAGATGAGAAACACTCATCCATATATTCAAAGCTTGGCATTTATTATTTTAAGCCATGGAAAGTTAAATATGTATGAAATAGTTTAATCTTAAATAAGTTTATCCCATATCCTTACACCCGAGTACTCACATCCAAATCTACAAAACCTTTTTTCAAGTTGTCATCATTACGACAACTAATTTATAGGTTGCCATAAAATTTAATAGGTTTATTTGAGTTTTTTTAATGTTTAAAACATTTGGCTTTGTGTGCCCTACCATATTGTAAACATCAAGTACCAACAACAAAACATGAACATTCATGATATCACTATTGCAAATTCCAACTAACACCTTTTCTTCTTTGATAACACCAAACATACTATTTCGTTTTTTGGTTCCAACCATTCCCAGTAGGTTCTCAACACTGTACAAAATTAGAAAACATGTCTTGCCATGAGTAGGAAATTTTGACCAAAACAAAAAGTTGTCTCTAAAAATTTCATGACAATGTAATGATTTGGCTCCTTTAGAATTAGGTGCTTATGCATCTTTTGTAACACATCCTATGATTATTTTGAATATAGGATATGGATTTCATACCAAGTCATGTAGGTTCCCACTTTAACTAACATTAGTTCATTCATTAGAATTTGAGAAATCCACCCACATTTCCATGATTAATATCTAAAACGTTCATGATCTTAAAACTCATCATATAATACAAGGATTAAAACATTTGTAAATAAGATTAGTGAAGAAGGAAAAGATGTTTGCTTTCTTGCAGGCATTGACAAAATTTTGCCTTAATGTGGCTACTACCCCAATCAAGGGTGAGCCTTGTGTGAGTGAATCATGTCACAGTATTGAATAACAAGCAAGACATTGAATTAACAATTGATAAACAACACTTAAACATTACAATTTTAGGACTATGCATTTACATAATAAACTAGATCTAAATTAATGTACATTGTATAGTAGCATAATTGAAATTTCATTGTCCAATTTGATTTTCTCCATAACTTTAATCAAATCATAAATGTCATATGATTTTTTTTACTTTAATGTGCTTGCAAAATTGTGGCCTCAAAATTCAACATGTATCAATAACCTTGTGAATCCATCAAGAACACGATGTATGTTATTTTCTCAGCACAAAATTAAATTTGCCCCTAGATTGTCAAGCAATTTTGGTCACAATTCCAGAATTTGACAACAATGGAAGTCTTGAGACTAAGACACATTTGTTAATTCCTAACAATTGAAGCAAACAGGCAAGAGTTATGAGCTGTTAAGACAAAATGACATGTTTTTAAAAATGTATTAGTGATTTCAATTGCATAAAACAAACTAAGAGCGCAATCTTGGTTCAATTTCAGCAAAAAAATGGGTTCAAAAGTCACCATAAACCCAGAAGCACACATATTTGTCTAGACCTTGAACTTTGTAGAAAGATACTATTCCCTTAAATATTTTATTGTGTACCTTTTTGTGAGCCCCTTATTGAAATGGAAATTTCTGAAATTCTTGAAATTCCTAAGATCCCATTCCCCAAATTGAAACATTTTATTTGTGCTATGGTTTTGCAAGTTGGTACAACTAGTGGAATATCAAACCCATATATTTATAACTCAGTTTGGAGGGGCAAGTGATGTTCAGTTGAGAAGCTTGATAGAACATTGGAATTTTTTGACAAGGGCCATAAGAGAATGATATCTATGTGCAAATCAATTACATTTCTGAAGAGTTATGAGGTTTTAAAATTGTGGAAGATGAAGATATCCTGATTTAAAAATGAGACAACCAGACACATAAAAACTATCAATACTAAAAACTTTCCTACTTGCACAGGAGGGGCTAAGAGAAACTAGAACAAAAACAAACATGAACCTAAACCCAACCGCATCAAAGGTAACCCAAAAAAAAAAGGAGCAAAATCAAATATTCAAAACAATATCAAACTCACTATTGTTTAGAAGAAAAAAAAAGTGAAAACATAAACAAAATTGAAAGTTTAAAACATAATGTTATACTTTAAATTGGTGTTGAACAAATTGAAAATAATTAAAAACTTATTTTTGTTTATATTCATTTGGGACCTAGCTTAAGGAGCCTTTCATATAAGCTTTCATATGTCTCATCATCTAAGAATATTTTTCTAACACCTTTTCAAACATCTATATTATGAATTAAATGTGAAACTTCATGGATTTTTGAGAATTTTTTTGTTTAGTACCAATGTGTTCCCATAAGGTGCCAAAAGAATTCTTGAAGTTCCCAATGTGTTTCAAAAGTTGTTCCCAATGCCATCACACTTTAATCTCATATTTTTTGCCCTCTCTTTTCAAATAATATATATTTGGGCTAGAGGGGAGGCACTTCATCTTCCAATAGAAACATCAATTTTAGGGAGCCTCCAAAGTTTCAGAGTTTTTTTTTTCCTTCTTCTTCTTCTTCTTATGGGCTCGTCAAAATGGCTCATTGCAGAAAAAAAACAATTGATCTTGGGAGGCACCCCCCTCTAATTAATTACACACCCATACTTCAAGAAGGGATATATATCATATGGGGTATTTGTTGGGTTCACAAAGCTGACCATCATCTGGCATCAACTGAAGAGAGACCGAATTGTATGCAATCTTGGAAGATTTGCTTGCACATCCCTTTGGAAGTGCTGGAAGGTACATTGCAATAGCCACAACGAACCAGCACCCACCAGTGCACCATCGACTGGATGCCTGTTATTACTCACTTGTGGATGAACTTCAACCGAGTTAATATTTGGTTTTACCTTGGTAACCAATTAAGAAATGGGTCTCATACATAGGCAAATAGGTAGGAAAGTGGGTGATCACTAGGTAGCTAGATGGTTTATACATAGGTAAGGGCTGTTTTTACTACCTAACTAATAACAACTTGCTTGTGGGTTTTTAGGGAGTGGGTAGAAAAAAAAAGCAGCTGAGCTAATCATGACCTTCAATTCAAGAAGTGCTATTTAACAATTGTTTTTCACCATATTAGCACCAACCATGTGTTGTTTAAATATGTACCCACATCTCAAAGGCAACATATGGAAAGTTTGTTAGATTTGAAGAATTGTAGTGTGTACATAGCAACAACAAATTGCAAATGAGGGTTCAAATGATTATGCATTTTATTTTTCAAAAATGGAATTAAAGGACAAATGCAAGTTACAGTGGCTCATTTTTGTGGGTTTAGGTTGTTTTTTCCTTGGGCACCTTTTATTTTAATGTATATGGTGATTTGTATATTTTCAAAATCTACTATTTGGGACTCAAATCTAATCTAAGAATTTCATTACGAAAAGAATTATGTGGTTATTTATTGATAAAAGGTTCATTTGTTAGTAGTAATGGACTTTTAAAGTCAAAAAATATGGTCTGGTTGTTTAATTGGAACATCACAAAATGAAATTTTTTATATTGATTCACATTCCAAATTTGTTATTGGGACTCAATATATAATGTAATATAAGATGATAAACTCATATGAGGAATCTTTTCTTTGAAAACTTTAACTGTTTAATAATTACGGACTTTTGAATGGTTAAAATTTGACAATATTTTCATAAGTTCATATGAGTTGTAATTTTTGTTTGTTTTTCAATTTGTTTGTCCTAAAAACATATGTTTTTGAGAATTTTAAATGATGCATTATTTTTTTGGATTTTCTGGGTTTTCCTTTTAGGACTTCCAAATTTAAAAATGACATCAACTACATTAAATACAAGTTCACATGTAAATTTGAGAAGGTTTGTAAGTGATTGAACATGTATTATTCAAATATTATAATAATAATATTTTAAAAGATAACAACCATGTCCATTTCAATCATTTTAAAGAATCTTGTATAGAGTTATAGGGAGTGTATTTTTTGCCATCATTGATCCAATGTACTGTGCATTCACCCTAAATTAAAACATTGTTCATCTTCAATAAATTCAAAAATGTGAATCAAGACATTTTTTTGCCAACTTCAAATACTTTGGAAGAATATAAAACAAGAATTGACATGCATTGATGATGCACCAAAGATGGGTGAAAGGATTAATAATCAAGGGGTGTGCCTTGTCAATTGTTAAGATCCCCACATTCACCATTACTTGAACAACATTGAACTTCATAATAAGTTTGAAAAATCCTTGTTGCACATCCAAATCCCAACTTGAAAAAATGGTAAGCACCACCAAAGTTGATTTGTCATCTATCACAAGTCACATGGACATGGGGTGCAATAAAACCTTTTCAAAATTTCTAGGTGTTGAAAAAAATATTTTCCATAAGTATTTGCAACCAACATTGGGATAAACAATGCCCATGGCATCTAGGATCAATTATTTTAAAAATCAAATATTCAATTCTTTGATGAGATTTGCAACAACCTTTTCCCTCTCCAACTTCAACCCACATTACAAAACCTTTACACTAGTTACAAAAGATTTAAATATGGACATAGACTTGCTAGGGCTTTAATTCCCAACACATTTGATGCACCTTAATTGAAATAATACAATTGAGAATATAGAATAAAATGAACCATGTACAACATGCCCAAAAATTGTTATGATAGAATTAAAAAGGTTTAGAGATTAAAGTTTGCATTTTGCCTTTACAAATTGCACTACATGTGTAAATACAACATGTATAACAATTAGTAATCTAATTGGACCTTTGAAAAATAGCACCCCAAGGACATTAGATCTTCTCACCCTTCAAAACAAAAGCAAGGTGTTTAAAGTCTAATTGGTGATTGATTTCATGTGGATCCATTAATGGTCACATTGCATCAACCCATGAAAGGATTAGAAGTTGTCACTTTGGAAAGACAAGCTAGTGTCACAATAGAGGGTATATAGTTGGTGTTGTTAAAAATTAATTAATCTATGACATCACAAATGAAAACAACTTTCTTCTAGCAAAATTTAGGAGGAATTGCATTGTCTCCATCAGTGGAAGCACATTTAGCAAGCCTTATTAGCAAGTAGATGTCTATGAAAATCCCCAAATTTGTAAGTAATGAAATCACCCTGCAACAAGATGCCCATCACATCATACACATGATCTATAATTTATCAAAAAATACAAGAAAATAGAACTATCATAAAACATGAAAACAAGTGGTTTTGAGACCTTGAAGCCCATTTCATTTGCAAAGTAGAATACACATCCACAACTAAGGTAGAGGAGGTTATTGTTAAATGAAACCTTTCATAGTTACATCTAAACCTACAAATACAAATCCACAATTAAGGTAAAAAAGGCTAGTGTTAAGTGAAACTTCCCACATCATTTACAAATTGAAATGTGGGTAGATTGGTGAAAATCTTTCCCACATGCGTCACAATTGGAAAGCTAAAAAAGTTCATTATTACAAGTTTGGGATTTTTTTTACAAGGAATTTCGGTAAAAAAATACCAATTTCGGACACTAATCAAAACGATCATTCAATCATACTAGACAAGTTGTTTTTTACATGACTAATTTGATTGGCTTTTTTTTTTAGTAGCTAAATGGTGGACCATTTGATTGGTCAAATTGGACAACAAAAATTTCAAGCAATGATTTTTTCCAACCAAATTTTTAAATCAAAAAATGGCTACCCAAAAAATCAAATGTCAATAGGTAGGTAAATAAATATGGAGGTTGATAGGTAGATAAATAAGTAGGTAGGTGGGTCATAAAATAGGTAAATAGTTACCACCTGCCAACCTAAGTTGTGGTAAATAATTATCTTGGATGTATAATTATTTAACATCCAATAGCCATTAAGGTCCTAAATGGATAGGTCATACACCATTTTACCAAGCTCCCTAAGCATGTAAGGAGTTGGGGTTGAACCTTTGACCTTTTTAGCTACAAGTATTTACCAAGTTCTTAACCAACTCATCACACATTTGTGTTTTGATAAGGTTTATAAAACTTTGTTATTTTAACATGTCACATTTCAAATCTTCTTTCACATCCAAACTTTGAAATTAATGTCATGAAAACCAAAATGACTAGCAACTAATGTCATGAAAATCAAAATGACTATTCCCATTGAACTCCCAAGCCCCATTGTTGAAGCTCTTGTGATAATTGGGTGAAACCACATTATGGTGACCCTTTTTATGTAGCCACATTGTAGCATAAGTCTTGGGTGAATGTTTTTGAGCCTAAACCATGTCAACACAAAGGATTTTCACAATGTTTTTGCATATTATGGTAAACATAATCCAAATAAAATAATATAAAAAAAACTCATTATTTTCTATGTATATCATGGTGTTGGAGCATATTTGTTTAAAGATAATGCCTATAATTAATTTTGTATTGAAAAGTGCAAACATATTAAAAAAAACATTTGAAGTTATTTAAAACCTTTATGAAATTTGTAATAACTGTTCCACACGTGATTTACATTAAACCATGTGAAAAGTTTGATATTTTAAATTTCACAAATGGGTGTTTTTCAAGGTGTTGACCATAAATATATAATAAATTGAAATTCTAACAAATAATCATTTTGTAATGGAAAGTGACAAACATTATGAGTTGGGCCAATGCATAAATTCCATTTCAAACACTTATTTGAATGATTAATCAAACCAAATACTTGATGCAATTTGAAATTTGAATTGGGTTTTATTATATTGTGTATACCATAAATATGCTCATGATTCCTTGAATTTAAAAGATTAAATTTATTTATTTTAAGAAAAAGCTTTGTGAAAATCTTGATCTTAAAGTCCAAACACTAAAACTCTATCCCAAAATTAAATTCACTACATTTTGTGATGTATATTATATATTATTAAACCCAAAAATGCTCGATAAGAGGTCATTTTAGGGTCCAAACACAATAAAATAACCCATTCAAAATGTTACCATTGTTTAATTTTTCATGTTTTTAACTACTACGTTAAATTAGTGTTAAAAAAATTTGGTGCATTTATACAAAAATGATTCTAATATATTATGGAAAAATTTGGTTAAGTTTGAGATAAATTCAATGAGTATAAACTACCCAAAAACACTTTTAAAGCAATGTAACTAGTGTTTTTATTGTGTAAAAGACTTTTAAAAGGCTTCATAACTACTTGAAAATGACATATTTATGGAAAAAACTTACATATTCTTGTAAATAATAGTAAATTGCACCATCTTATTGGGTCAAAACATTTTTTTGAAAACTTGTAAAAAATTATTTAAAGAATATTTTGTGTGATGAACCAATCCAATTTTGCCACGTCACCTTAACCGACTAACCCATTGCTTTTAAACAAAGCACCAAGGAGTTGGGTGTGGGTTGTTTTATTGCATTTGCACTCTTTAATGTGTTTTCACCTGACTCTCCTATTTGATATTGATTCCAACAATCCTTGTTATGTTTTGTTAACTACATTTTGATGAAGGGTTTCCACCTTTTGCAACAAAAGGTAGTGATGGATAAATCTTCAAGGTGCAAAGCTAGTTGTTGAACCTTAAAACTTTATAGTGTTGGGGTGAAAGGAGTTAGGGTTTAAAGTACTTTACAACAATTGGATGATCCCCACCATTGCTTTGTCAATAGTGGAGGTGGCAAAATGGTGTAAAATATCAATATGAGCTTTAAAAATCAACTAAACATTTTTTACACATTGATTATACTTGCACATGTGACTTGCATTTAAAGTTATCAATTTTGAAGCTAATGAATATAAAAAATTAGTCAAATGATTTTATAAGGGAATCATTTCCTTTTATAACCATTTGCCTCAAAATTTCAAGACTTTGAAATTTTCATATGATATTTTTTTTCATCAAATTGATTTAATGAACATGTAGTTGCATAAAGGGAAAGGTTTTTTCATACAAATTAAAAAAAATCAATTGCATCATTTTATGCATTTCTTTGGCATTCGTTCATAAAAAATTATAATATGGTCAAGGATTCAAAAGGACTTTAATATAACATCTAATGATTATTGGATTAAATTTTGTTTTTTCTCAATACTCTAATTTGGAACACAATAATACACCATAGTTGCAATATATTGAACATTATGAAAATCTAATAAATTTTTCCTTTGTAGTCATTTTTAGTTAGACATTCCTTTTTAAAACTCCAACTATGAATAAGCCCTCATATCACATTTCTCTACAACTATTTTTTTTGTGCAAGAAAAAGGGATAATACTCCCATGAAATCTATTAAAGATGAATAATTAAAAAGTAACCATTATGAGGTTCAATATAAAAAGAGGATTTAATCATGGTTGTCATAGAGTAATAAATCGACACCCAACATTACCACACTTAAAAAATTAGTCATACAAATACAAGTAGCAATCACACCTACTATTCAACCTTTTTTTTTCTAGTGAATTGGTGCTAAAGTTCTACTTCAATTAGGTCACACAATAAACCAAGCAAACAATTTTGAAATAGTTTCACCAAAAAGGCCTTCAGACGTGGATGGGGGTTCCTATTTCACAATACCTTCATCATCCATTGTTTTGCTTGTAAACCAAATGTTATGTACACATGTGAAAAATCACCACCACCACATGAATTATTTTATCTTGGATTATTCAAAAAAATTTAATTTAAATTTTTTTCATGTATACATTATTTATAAAAAGTAGCCCTAAGAAAACCATGGAGTCCTTTTTCTTTCTTTTTGGTACCCCAACTATGAATAGACTTGTCAAGTGATAAATGTTGCTAAAGATACTAGTGTCATGAACCATCAATTCCTGCTCCTTCCTATCAAGCCTACATTTGTGTGGATTTGGTTTTCTACTTGTGTTCTTCATCTTCCCCAAACCAATAACCTTCTTTAACCAACTAGAGTTCAAGATTGATTCCCAACTTGCCTAGATAATCATGATTAATGACTTTCTTTTTCAAGAAATGTTACCTTTATAAAAGAAGGATCTGACCAAGAGGGGTTTTCCGGTGAAGCAAGTTCTCGGATGGCATGTGTATCAGTGTTTCTTTTGTCACTTTTGTGATGCAGCCAACATGGTGATCATCCATAAGATTATTTGGCAAAATTTGGGTATCAACTATAAACTAAATATGAGATTAAAAGGATCTTAAATCTGGTGATTTTCTTGTCATTTCTAGAAATTTCTAGTGATTTTTTTGTATATAAATCTGGTGATTTTCATTAGTTTTCTCAGAATTTTGGCGATTGACACACCAACAATCACTTCATTTTCATAGCTTTCAATTTCTAATTTCACTTTTTGGTGAAAATTCTGCCATTAAAAAAGGCCTGATATGTATTGTTGGCTCTGCCTTTCAAGGAGATACTAAATATTGATGATGTAAGTAAAGTCGATTTGGTCCCACATTTTCAGGAATGCTTTCCTATTTGAACTGATGCTGGTTCCTCAAAGAAGGGGGCCAGTTCTCCCATGGAACCATGTCTTTTGCAAAATCAACTTGTGTTCATATGTATCAAAAGGCCATCTGATAGGGCAGAGACATTGCAACAAGCAAATAGCTCCTTGCTGGATCATGATTCAAAGTGCTTCTATTGACAAATCTTGTCATCCTTGGACCCAAAAATTGGGGAAATGATTGTTTTTGTAGTTCAAATTTGACTAAGTGAGCTAATTTTTGAAAAAGACTTGCCAAAATTTCATTATTACAAAGTTTAAAAAGAAAGCCCTGCTCATGAAATTGCAATTGTCATGTCATTTGTCCACAAATTAAAATATGGGCATGTCAAGTTACACAGTGTTCCTTTTGTCGCAAATTGTTTGCAACAGGCAACAAAAGAAAAGTAAAAAACTGGAATACTCTTCTTGAAAATTCCCAATGTAAAAAGTTCACCCACTTTTGGAAAAAAAAAATTACTTGGAGAAAATTTTGGTCACATTTCAATGGAGTGTTCAAAATTTGAGGGAAGATTTAATCCAATTTTTGAAAACCAGTTGCCAAATTAATGGTAAATCTTTCTTGGGATACTCACTAATGATGCTACATCAGAAACTTTCAATAAAGAAACATTAGTCATGTATAGTTAGTTAATAGTATTTGCCAAATGTTGCTAGTCCCAATTCCAGTATAATAATGTATTATAATTGTTGTATAATAAGATTGATGGCCTTATTGATGTATAAAAGTATAAACAAAATCTGCTGCCAAGTAACTTGGACTATTATGTAAGTAAAGTGCATCTAGCTACTTCTCCAATACTGACAACCACACAAGTGCAAGGGTGGGCCATCACCAAATGCACAGACAATCACTACCTGGAAAGCTAGATCAGATGAGTGAAGACTTTATGAGTGAAAAAGCTTATATATCAGATGAGTTTAGACTTTATATCTAAAAACAATTGCACTTTGTCCAAAAGAAGACAAATCCTTAGTCCAAACAGATGGCAGCAGATTTAACTTGGATGAGTATTGCTGGAATATTGATGTCAATGAAGCACACACCCCAATGTCTTTTCCTAATAAGAAAATTGAAAACTTGAATGGCCTAATTACTTCATAGTCAGGGTACAATTATTTTTGAAAAAGGAGTAAGTAACTCTCTTTCCTACTCACTGTTGAAATTGAAACTAATAATAAAATAGAATCTGTCTCAGAAGTGCCCATTTGATGGTAAGGTACCATTAACACTTCCTGGTATCATTTAAACCAATTTGTTAGTTTATGTGATGGATCATGGTGATGTGTGATAAGGGGCAGTAGTGACCAGGTGAAGAGGATCTCATTTGGGACTGCCAAAATACAAAAGAGAATTATAGAACAATGAAGTTGATTAATGGAATATGCTAATTGCACCTGGGATATGGAGCCTGTAGCTGGAGAAGAAAATCAATATACGGCTGATGTTGTGTATCCTTGAGAAATATCTAACAATAGGTCATGGATGGAAGTTGCTTAGCACCTTGTGTCTGAGAGAAAGCACATGAGCTAGTTTCATATGTCGTCACAAAGCGAAGAGTGGCAAATTTTTCTTTTGTATTAGTTTAGCTAAAGGGTTAATATTATCTCGCTCTCATAAATAAACCTAATCACCAACTTTAATAAAAAATCTTGGTGAATTCAAAGTAGTATATTCATTTGAAAAGATTGAATATTGTCTCATCATAAATGACAAATTTACATAACAATATCAATTTTTATGTCATCTTCCTACTCAGATTTAATATGAAAATGTCTATAGAATACTTTGGTGGAGATGCTCTAATAAGGTACCTGACTCACATAATGGTCTAAGGCCCAACTAAAAAAAAGATTCGCAGGCATAACGACTAGCCTCGAATAGTCTCTAAAACTATATATATATATATATATATATTTCATGTTATGGGTGGGGTTGGGAAACAATTAACAAACTATGTTGGATGTGACAAAGAGTAGTAGAGGTCCAGCAGATATGGTGTGTGGGTGGAACTGCTGTAACTGACAAAGTGCAGCACAACTACCATGTGATAAAATGTGCAAGCCCATCCTTCTAATAAAGTGTAGGATTGCTACCTAGGCTGAAAAGAGTTGGGATGGGTGACCTCTCAAGATAGAACATGTCCATCCACAAAAAGTGTGAACTTGTACCTGAACTGCAGAGAACTGGAAAAAAGGTCTCCTGCATGTTTCTTCTAATTTTTCTGACAGTCTTGCCAATTGCCTTAACTTGTTAACAAATACGATGGGCATTTGTTCCACACCTGTTGTCTTTGTTTCATCTTTTTCACAGTCATTTAGCCTCCAGTAACCTCCAAGTATGTATAATCCATCCTCAAGATTCCACTAACCAGTTCCATTTTTTCTGAAATTTGAAGATCAAAGAACCTTTGTTCTAGTTTTTTTAATAAATTAAAAAAAAAGAAAAACCCCAGTTCTAGTCAGTGGTAAATTTTTCAATCCTCTGGTGTTACACCATTGGCTAGCATCACAAGAGAGATTTAGCATTAAATGGTGACGGTATTTTCAGAACCCGTCTAAATAATTAAGAAATTATTTTTAAAATGCTGTCGAACTAAAATCAGAGTCCAAATGTGGTGAGAAATTTTGAAAAATTATTGTATTACAAAAAAATAGGAATACTGTGACAGAACATTCCTTTTTTATTTTGATTTTTCTCTTTTTGGCGGAGTTGTTCTTCTGAATAAAATGCTGGTTGAAGTTAGCAAGCCAAGAAAGAATCAATGATTTTCATGAAAGAAGTGAAAAAGAACCGATAATTTATAAAGTGTTATTTGACTAATTTTTTTACAACTATGGTTAATACCAAAACCTGTTCTTTGATTTTTTTTCAAAACCCTGGTTCTGTTGATTCCCAAGTTGAGAACTGACTAGGGGTTTGATGACATTTCTAATGCCTCCACAACATTGGTAATTTGTTATTTCCACATTTGACATCAAAGTCTAAAGGTTGAGCAGCCCGTCTAGCTCTGCACCCTGTGTTGTCATCAACATGACTAACAGAATTTTGATCCCACATGTAGATTATATTCCCTCTCGTTCATCCTTTTAAAAGGAAAGAGAGAGGCCCAATAGTTGTCTACAATGTTCTTAAATTAATATTTATCCAGTTGTAATGAAAATGCAATTAAGGGATAGGTTGTAAAATGTCTAGGAACCAGTTTTTATTTTAAAAATTTGATATTGACATTTGCTTTTTCAAAAAATTAGGAAAATTAGTTGAATTTACACTAAAATTGCAATTTTTTTTTGGTAAAAAATGACAAAATTTGTTGAGAAAAAATCATTGATTGCTCTAACATAAATTGGAGATGGTACAGACACCTTGCACTTCCAGGAAGACTATGTATTGAGATTCAAAAATCACAGAGTCACATCCCATCAAACAAACCTTATGCTTAGAGCTCCCATATGAATAGGTACTCAAGTCCCCCCAGATAAAGCCACAAACAGATCAGTCATAATGATTCCTTAAAGCCTCTCATCAATTCCATTGATGCCCCTACACATTCTATTGCATCCAATATCATGTTCACCTATTCTCCTGCCTAGTGGAAATCTTGGAGATAGATGCACAGACCTGTAGGGATTTGAGCATTCTTCTCATCACTGAAAACAATAACACATAGCACCATACTAATCCCAAAATTATCACTCCAACAAACCAAAGCCATCGCAGAAAAAGCACTTGCAAATCACAATTGCAAGGCACTCTGGTGGAGGATAAAAGACAAAATAGCAAATAGTTTCGAGCACTGAGACCATGACAGATACATCTCCATTGGCACCATAAACCCTAAACAAACAGTAGGACATAATTCTGGGTTACACAACTGCTTCAAAGAGCTTTTCATAAGGGCATCAGAATAAAGGGTACTACTACTAAGTACCTCCTCCATTCGCAGGTTGGCTCTTGTAAAACATTGAAATATTACAATTCAGCTTCTTTCCTCCTGATGCAGTTTAACAGTGCAGAAATCTCAATTAGATGTGCTAGAGTTGCAGAGGGAGCCACTGATTACCATCCAATGTAAATGAGTGTCAGACCTAGATTGCCCTTTCTAGCAAATAAAAATGGGAAAAATTTATTGATGGATCATAGAAATTCCGCTCTTGGGCTGAGCCAAATGCAACATTATTTTGCTGTAGTTGACATTTGTTGACATAACTTGGTTTGGGTACATTCAGGATAAAAGGAGTGAATGGCTTCAAAATTATACACCAAGTGTGTGGACTGCCTTATGGTTGTTGTTTTCGTGCGTGGCTTAACCAAACTCACACTCTTTCATCAGGTTTGCCTTGAGGTGAGTATTGAACGTTTTGTAGTCAAATGAAATGTGAAATTACGTTGCCAAATTTAGAATCCTCTCTATATGTTTTCTCTAAACATTAGTGCTCATGATTATTTTAGAGAAAATTATGACTATATAAAGGACTTAGCTTCAATTTCAGTTGGGGTTACTCCTTCAAAAAACCAACGTTAGCAAGCATATCAATATGACATGGGAACATAACTGATCCCTTATCGTATGATTATAATAATAAAAAATATCTCCTAATTTTTAGAATGCAATAAGTTAATTATAGTATTGCAAAAATCTCAAGAGTAGTACGAGAGCACAATAAAAATACACACAACTTTGACTCCTCTTAGTCGTACATACAGATAAATGATATGGAGTAGTAAAATGCCCCCACCCCCCTTGAAATTGGGTGGAAGTCGGTGCTTGCAAAACACGAGTTCGAAACACGCACTCTCACCCGGTTTCTCTGAGATTTCTCTCTGTGTGCATATGCTCTAAAACCTCTGCAGAAAAATGTGCAGGCAAGCTACCAGCTTGAAATCCCATGTGCTAGCACCCTTTATAGCTTTCATAGCTATAGCCTGAGATCGGTGGAGCTATGAACCGCCAGCACCACCCCCCTACCCTGCCTCTGAGTCGACTCCAGGAATTGAGTATGAAACGCTCTGACAAAAGCAACCAGTGCCAAAATTGTATTCCCTTCACTAGAACGGTGTACCTAAGCCCCGGGTGCCCTGGCAAAAAAATTGGGTTACTAGCTAGTTCAGACTCCAGACCCCTAACAAAAGAAAAGAAAAGTCCACGGTCCTATTACCACTACTCTCCTATTACTCTATTATATTGAATTTAGAAAACCCAAAACCCCAATCTCCTCTCCGCCACAATCCCCACTTGGACCCTCCTGTACCGCCCCAAGATATCCCTGGGGAACAAAAAGCTCACACAGAGGAATCCACTAAAGTGGTAACTAAAGCCCAGGCCCACCGGCTTTAGCCCTCCGAATTTTCTCTTGTGATATCCAGTGGGTGTCACCAAGTATCACAGGAAAAGAAAAGTATTCTCTTGTGATATCCAGTGGGTGTCCGCCAAGTATCACAGGAAAAGAAAAATATAATGGAGTTGCTGACAGTGCTTTGTTTTTCAAAATGCTTGCACTTGGTGGACAAAACTATACACTAAAGAATGTGCCAGCCTCCAACTACACAAAAGACATTTACAAGGTCCTTATATATATTGGAAGGATGCCTTCAAAGTTTGCATAATGCTTCCCCAGTTCTAGAAGAGCTTGGAGGGACCTTATACCTACAAGAGGCCTCTTACACTGCTAAATGTGAATCTACTCTGATGACCTTGGCAGTGAACTGCATGTGCCATGCGGGAAAGCAAACCCCTTTTACTCAGCAAAATTCCTGAAAAAAACACGAGAAGATGGTTCCACAGAATGGGCCACAGTCAACCAGCACCTACCAGCACACCCACCGTGAAGGATGGATGGTAGGTGGTCACAGAACTGTTCTCTGTTGGGTTCCAGTTCCCCAGCTAACCATGGTCGTTAGCTCAGTTGCATTTCTTTTCTACCTACCTACTAACAACCCACAAGCAGATTCTTAGTAGGTAGCTAGTAAAAACAGCCCTTACCTATGTATAAACCATCTACTTAGTCAGTAGTTACCTATTTTCCTACCTATCTACCTATACATGAGACCTATTTAAGGAATTGGTTACCAAGGTGAAGCCAAACATTAACTCAGTTGATTGAGGTTCATCCACAAACTGACTAATAAAGGGCATCCAGTGGACGGTGTGCTGGTGGGTGTTGGTTCACTATGGCCCACAGAATGGGCTCCTCCTTTCTCCCCCTAAAATCTCCATCTGATACAAACCAGATGTTGGTAAAGTGTCCTTCCACTTTAATTTTGTTTGTTTGGTAGCCAAGTGTCTTTACCTTTGTCTGATACAATATCAAGCGGCCATCTGACGAGCTTGGCATAACCTTGTTAATTTCAGCAAACCCCCAGAATCTAAGTAATTTAGAGACAGGTTTCCAATTCACACTTAGCTGCTGGTACCCACAGTCACTCATGCCTGCAATTCCCTCCTTTCTTGCTCTTTTGTTCCTCTGATGAGTAGTTTTTCATTATATATATGTATATATTATGCTGGTTATAGCTTCGAATACTTTTAACTCTTCGTGTATGGGGTTCACAAGGATTTTTCCAATTCACATGTGCAGGTAGGAAGTAGTACCTCCTTATTTTGCACAAACAAACCGTGCGTGTTTAGTGTATCATGTACATTGTCTGTTGAGGAAAGAAAATTCAAGCTCTTCTCCTTTTTTTTCCCGTTTCATTTTTAGACTCTCATCAGTACTGCTGCAGCAAGACGCGTTAAAAATCTGCTTATTGGGTGCCTTGTTAACCTAGCAGGTTCGGCACAAAAGAATTAAAAGAAAAAAATGCAGGGAATGTGAGTAATTATTAAGGTGCCCATGACAAGGAAAACGTACACCTTACTAATTCCATGATGGGTTATGTCGAAATCTTAGGAAAAATATATTTAAATATTGAACATCAAAGTGCCGAAGCTGCTACGCACATGCAGTAAAAAAGTGTAACGAGCTTACTAAAAGATTTTGGGTACAAAAGAATGAGAACAGAGATGGACAGGGCTCCCAGTAGATGAAAAGAAGAGAAAGTTCAAAAGCTTTTGTATTGTGAGCAGTGGGAGGAAGAAGAAAGAAGAAGATCAAGAGATTTTGTTTGTGAGGAGGAGGAGGAGGAGAAGAAGAAGAAGAAGTGGAGGAGGAAGGAGCTGGAACTTGCTGTCCAGAACAGATTGTTGAAGCATTCTCGGTTGTGATGAGATATGATTGGGATTATGAGATGAGTTACGGATACAGAGGTGTAGCTGGAGGAAGAGCTGGAGGAGGAAGAGGAGAAGGTGAATGTGATCAGTCGACGTCTGGTGAACCAGCTGCTGGCCGTGGTGCAGGAGCAGATGCTCATGGTTCACAGCTACTGATGAATAGAGCTTTTCATGAGCGTCTGGAGCAGGATTTGAGAGCCCAGGTCGACTCGGGTGCCGCTGTGAGTATGCAGCAGCACCAGCACAAGCAAATGATTTACGACGAATATATGAGCGGAGTTTCTTTCCCGCTGCAAGCACGCGAAGAAGACTCGTTGCCTGCTGGATTTCGGCATCATCCGGGTATTGTTTCTTCGAACGGGGAGGATTATGACATTTATCAGCAGCCTCTGGACAACGGCGTTGATGATCGAGAAGCTGCGCCTCTAGTGATCATGGGTGACATTGGCGCCTCGTCGCACTTTGTGCACGATGGCGAGGCGGATATCATGGACCACCGCATGAATATTCAGAGGCTGTTCCAGGAAAGTAGTTTGCAGCCGCGTAAGTTGCATGATGAGAGTTCTTCCGCGTCGATCATGTTTACAGCATCTGACCAGGCCGTGGTAACAAGAGGCTACACAACAGCTGGGATGACTACTGACTGCACGCGGTTCGTTCCATCTGATTATATGCTTGACGCTGCCTCGGCGACTGCATCTTCTCTGGCAGTGACTCATTCTGATCTTCTTCTGTCTCCTAGTCCGGCTGCGGTAATGGTGCAGACTGTCCCCTGTCTCAATAGGCCAAAACACTCTTCATCAACTAGTGTTGGTGCTAGCAGATCAAGGAGCGGGTCACTGGATCGACATGATGGCGGTGCGTCAGTACTAGCTGGCACCAATATTGCATTCCATGAAAACAGTCAAGCTACGGTACACCGCAGAGATCAATCAAGCTGGGGTTTGGATCAGTGTGCAGAGGGTCGCGCGGGGGACGAAACTATGCAAGGCAGCTCCGAACTCCTCCGGGGAGTGAAAAGAGTCCGTATAACTCATGAGGACGTTGAAACAACAGAGACGACGTTCCTGCAGCAGCAGGCCGATGTTCAACCACAGCAGCAGCTCAAGAAGTCGAAGCTGCAGCAGCAGAACTCAGAGAGGATGACGTCTCAGGGATCAAGGTCGAAACGATCAGTCGATCAAACTGAGCATATCGAAAGAGAGCGACAACGGAGAGATAATATGAGCAGCAGGTTTTCCACCTTGGAGACTTTGCTTCCACCAGGCCCTAAGGTATGGTCTGATGATCTTTATCATTCTCTCAATCTCCTGCAATTCTGCGACAAGATTTAGAAAACAGTCATAGATTAGATCGGCCGATTCAGTCCCGGAACTTACAGAGGATACTGTTGTCGTGGTGCTGGGAATAATTCAGCGGGATAGGTCCACCATTGTCGACGACTCGATTCAGTATGTTAAGAATCTGCATCATCAAATCGCCATTCTCCGACAAAAGCGTTCGCAGTTGAAGCTCATGAGTGTAGCAGCAGCACCAGCTTCGAGTTCTCCTACATCATGTGTAGCAGGCTCAGCAGCCAATCGGATAGACAATGCTTGCACAACAACGGCAGCCATCTCAGCTCCGAAATCCTCTATACTAGGAAGCGTGTCCAATTCCACTGATACAAAGATGCCGGATCAAAACGGATCGTTAGAAGGCGGCTCGCAGGAGATGATCATCGACCCAGATCAACAACAGCTGCGCAGACTTAGGCCTGCAGCAATGGGGAATATGACAGTACTGTCGAACGTCGGATCTGCGCCACCGGACTCATCATGTAAGCTGGACGTGTTCATGGACTTGCCGGAGCAAGTGGTGATCGAAATGGTCTACCAGCTGCCGCGCCCACACATCCAAAGCCAGATACTACAAGCAGTGGAAAGTCTGGGACTGGACGTCTGCCATTGCAGCCTCAACAAACTCGTTAGACTGCGTGTTGTGTACGTCATTGTAGCCAAGGTACTTGGGAATCCTTACAAGAAACATGTTCAATTCGTTGAAACTAGCAGCTGTAAATTACATCATGGCTGTGGCAGGAGCTAAGAACCTGATTGATTGTATTACATAGCTCATCAAACCCAGGATATCTAGATTTTTGCAATGTTGTGGGCTGATCTTGCTGCAGCAGCTCATGATGGACAATTCACTGAAGCAATTATATATCAAATACTCATATGTGTGAATTTGTAAATGAATGTCAGCCACGGGTGGTGACCAACTGCGCAGTATCTTATGACGAGATCGTCGAAGCTCTCAAGTGTGCTCTTGTTGGAGTCCCCAGTGACAATGTAACCACTCCGATGATCAACATTGCAAAATTAGAAACATCAAGATGACATCAATTTCACAATATATTCCTGATGTGCACAGTCTTCCTTGCATCTCACAGACAGAAAGAAAAGTTCATGAAGTTTATCAGCTCCATTATCAGCTCAAAGAAAAAACTTTGTTTCTGAAACCTCCATCGAGGTACAAGTTGGTCACTTTTATCTCTGCAAGCTGGTGAGACTAGGATGATTTGTGCCAGGAATTTCTGCTGTGTTAGATTAAATGTTACACATTCAGATACAAGACATCTCGTCTGTTTTAGAGCTTTCTGATGCAATTCATGCGCCCAGTATTGAACTCATCATATGTAGTACTAGAATCACAATAGATTGCAAAGATTGGGAATTGGCTTTGAACAAGATTTTTTCTTTGCTAAATTACTTCATATTTATGATCTCTACTAATTAGATTTTGACCTGCAGTGCCTTTTTGGAGGTGAATTTCTGCAAGTTTTGCATAATTGTTGTATTTATTGGTGCTCAATAATATCTTGATGGTAGACTTGAAAACAACTGAAATTTGAAAATCTGGTTCAAGTCAGAATATCAGTTCCAAAGTAAATTCATGATGTACTTGTGAAAACCCTAAACCCTGAATCCATTTCTTCTCAAGATCCAAACTCACTATCTGTTACTTGCAATCTGATCTACTAGACCCAACATTAAATTGCATCAGTTGAATCCAATTTTGCTTGAAATGTGGCTACTAGCTACAGAGGATAACTAATATTGGGTAGGTAGTCAAGGATAAAGATTTGTATCAAAATCATTTAAATATGAATTGCACTTAATTCTATGACCAGGTCCGAAATTAATGCCTTTCAATCCTGGGCCAGTTCATCATGTGTGACCAAAAATGCTTTTTTTAATTTTTTTTTAAAAGGTCATAATATTGGTTTCTAGGAAAAAGCTGGGACAATGTTATTTGATGAAGCCAATCCTTCAATGTGAGACTTGAATCATACAAGAAGAATTGGACATGGTAAATCATCATAAGGTTTTCCATAGAAAAGGAAAATGGAATAGCAATACTTACATTTTTGAGTATAATGCAAGATGAAAATAAAAGTATTTCTTGGACATTTAGTAAATTGACCTTGAATGCTGTTTGAAATTAATTTTACCCTAACTATCACTATTGGTGAGAAATTAGTCACCCTCATTGTTCCTAATATAACTAAAGGTAATGTTTCGAGGTTTAATGTGCAATTTAAAAAGAAGACCAATATCAATATTTCACACCATGTTTTAATAAAATTTTCATTTTCTTTTGGTGTATAACAACATTTGATGCTTTCAAGAGGCACTATGTTAAAATATGATTTTAATGATTGAATTTGGAATCATTTATGTCACATATGACTAGATGACTATGTAGTCAAAGCAAACACATTTTTTTCACTAATCATTTATGTGGTGAATGTTACAAATGTCATTTATATTTTTTACAACCACAATACATTGTTAATTTGAGATTTTAAAAAATGTGTAAACATGCTAAAAGATTGATTACAATTGAAGTGGCTCTTATTGTTTTGTTTTTACCCTTCCATCTACCTACTTACCTACTTAACCTAAATACATCTTTTACGAAATGACTATTAATCATTTTGTGATAATTATAATCACAACAAAAATAATGACTAAAAATACCAAAATAACATGATATAATATCTTGGAAGTTTTGCAACATCAGCACCAAGTATTTGAAATGCCATAAAACTAGTACATAGTAGGGTGTATTCCTAGGTGGGGTACCACAACATAAACCATAACACCCTTTTGTCATCTATACTAAGTTTTAAAGCAAACACTTGACAAAATGAATGTTCTAAGATGCCAAACAATGAAAGGGGGATGTGTATGTTTAGAATTTCAACCAATAAGTGTTATAATGAATGATTCAAATCAATTGAAAAAAATTTAAATGTAATATTCAAATATTTTTAAAAAAAAAAAACATGATTACTTGAACATTTCCAAAATGACATATTTTCATTTGGAGTGTCAGAACTTTATTAAAATTCAAATGATGTCAATTGTTGCATCCACGTCTCCTATATTTCTTTCCAAACCTTTGAAATGTAATTAATAAATTTAATTCGATTTTCCTTATTAATGCAATTTTTTTCATGAAAAAAATCCAAGATTATAGCATTAATTTCAAAAAATTAATGATTTATCATACTAATACTTTATGCCATCATACAAAACATACTTTGTTATATTTGTGGTTAAAATATGGAACAATTTGAACAAATATTGTTAATCATGTTGAGTTCATTTTAATAAATTTGTGGAATGGGACATAGTTCCTGAGCCATCTTTTAAGACACATAAGGACATGATTTAATCATCCAAATCATAAAAAATCACCACCATTTTAATCATGAAATATGTGAGTATCTATTGAGAAAATATTTAATTTACCAAATAAATTATTTCATAAATGTAATGGTCATTTAAAGTAGTGTTTTGAGAGTGATTTTGACGCAAGATGTTCCTTTTGTGTACAAGTGAATGAATATTATGGTGTACACAAAAAGTTGTTATAGTTTAATCATTTTCAATACTTATTCGAGTATCATGCATCATGGTGGAAATTTGGAAAACAATTTTTAGTAAAATTTTGTAATAAATGATGGTTTATGTCCCAATCTAGCATTATGTTGTGAAATCAATGCACATATGAACGATAAAATAGTCCAACAAAATATTATTTTAATTTGCAGAGCCCTGTCACATTTTTGCAATTATAACAAAAGGATTAGGAAGTATTAAATTTAATGATAAATTTTCCATGAAATTTTACACATAAATAAAAGAAACCATAAAGAATAATTTTTCCCATCAAAATTTTCAATTATTCTTAAGGTCGTGGAATTTAAATTAAATGATTGTAAAAATGTTCATTAGTACATTATGGTATGATAATGTTGATGATTATGATTTTTTTAGGTTGAAAAATGTTCTTCCATTGAAGATTTATTTGGACTACTTAGTGTTTTTTTAATAATTTGACAAAAGTAATATGAAGTTTTGAATTTTTTAAAAATGAAAAATTGTTGTCAAATAAGAGTTTTAAAAAAACCTTTATTAAATTATTGCTTAAATTTACACAAATGTATAATTATGTTTCAATTTCATATATTCATGATTCTTGTGACTTTTTTTATTTTTGAAACCCAAATCATTTATATGTGATCTTTAAAATAATTAAAAGTGAGTGTAATCTTACATGTTACTACTTTTGATATTATATGTAGTTTCAAATTTCCTTCAAATCATGTCCATCATAGTGTGCATTCACTTGTACCCTAACTTTGAACAGATCCAATTAGAAATTCATTCATTATCTAATGTGCATAATCATAATTACACTAAATTTGCTTTTCCCAAAAACCTCACAACTCCACTTCAACAAAAAAATATTGATCATGGGAATTCAAACATCATAACCATTTACGGCTATGACACAAAATCTCCATCAATTGTTCAAAAACCATAACAATTCAAATTAAATCATATCTTGACCATTTTAAAGGTGATAAGTGGTACCAACTATCCAAAAGGTTCGGTTAATAGGGATATTTTAATGGATGTGTTTGGATATCTTGCACATCCTTTTTGATGTTCTAATAAAGATTAACTTTCTTACTCACCTTCCTTCAGTTTTACATAATTTAATTTTTACAACGACATTATCCAATCCTAGAGTTAGAGATTTTTTCATTTATCAAAGATTGGATGGTTTAATGTTTAAAGTTTCCCATGTTGATTATCCTTCATTTGAAAATTAATATCACACCCTAGCATCCCCACTAAATAATCTCCACCATTTGTTCAAAACTCATAATGGTCAAAAATCATATCTTGGCCATCTAAGGGTGATTAAAATAATCAATTGTCCAACATGTTACAAGGAGGGGCATATCAAGATGTCATAAACATTCCTCCCAAGGGATTTGGCAAGTAATGTTTTTTACAACCTCTTAAAATTATATGTAAAATTGTGGTACAAGTTATTTATCATGGTGTGATTGGTGTTTTTCCCTATGCCCTTTATTATGCATTTTTTCATCCATAAACACTTGCTATTGTTCCTCAATGTCATCATTTCTAAGGGGCTTGGCCCATATTGTCCCTTGTCATTTATTTGTCAAACAAAGGAAAGAAATCAACTAACAACTTAACCACCCAAAACATCATATTTAATAATCCTTGTCAGCACTTTGTTAGATTACTTGTCACTTGTTTATTGCCATAAAAAAAGGAAAAATATTGTGCACCCTAACATCATCACCATCATTGTTAATGTGTTTTTTTTCACCCCTTTGTTACCCTTTTGTGGTCCATAAAAGTTCACCACATCTTAATACCCTTGGAATCATTCCTAATAACTTATTATTGTCCTTTATCATTCATATCATTACAAGGAATCTTGTTGATTTTAACCCATGCATTTACAACTTGTGTTTAAATAAATCATTTTTGTAACTATAGATAAAATTGTCCTTTGTGGCACTAAATAAAAATGACTTGTAATCACATAAATGATCAAATGCTTTGCAATTGCATATGCGACCTAAACTTGTGGTTACAATTTAGCAAATCCAAAACAATGGGTTGACATTTCATCCATTTTATTTTCATTTCCTATTAGGAGTAATGTCACAATTGATAACATTATAACGATTAGTGTTAATCATGCAACCAATGTCAAACAAAACCTTAATGAATGAATAAAAACAAAAATAATAATCACATTCATTTTTAAATGGAATTTGGTTATAATTGGTTAATTCGAAATAAGAGCATTATTTATTGGAAACAATTTGAAACCAAGCAAGAAATGAAAGATTCAAGGTTCATGAAATGGAACAATTATATTAATTAACAAGAAAATTACAAAAGTTATATGCTTTAAATGCTACAATAAAAAGCTATGACTTGTAATAACTAACAATGCTTGAAGGTTCTATGTCCACTCAAAAACCATGAAAGGAGATAATGATAGACCACTCAAAACCATTCCAAAATATATTATCTCCTAACCCTAAAATAGCCGCCACTTAACCCTAACTTAGCCACCACCTAACCTTAGCCACCACCAAACCGTAACCCTAGCCATCACCAAGCCCTGACCTTAGTCATTGCCAAACCCTAAGTAGTTTTCACTTCTAAACCCTAGCCGCCATTATTCAACCTAACATAATTACTACAAGGATGAAACTATTATTCATCCTTTTGATGAATGTTTAACACATTCATCAACATTGGGAATTAGAAATGAATAATATTTTTAACACCCCCACTTTATGAAGTTTCTAATCTGAACATGGTTATCAATTTGTTATGTCATTCTTTTGGTAATGCCTTTGTAAGCACATTCGCC
>Ga0116228_10000715_pt1 | contig 25922 bp, 21 predicted proteins | sample S1TSphfallax_2_FD_89694 | JGI IMG/M metagenome (GOLD analysis project Ga0116228, IMG submission 89694) | Host-associated microbial communities from peat moss isolated from Minnesota, USA - S1T2_Fc - Sphagnum fallax MG | ecosystem: Host-associated > Plants > Peat moss > Unclassified | place...
ACTACATGCGGCACAACAATTCAGTGCTGATGGCGATTTCGCGGACTCCCAACCCGACCAAATTTCAGAAGACCCTGGGGTTGAACGATTTTTATTTTTCGGCGGATGATTGGCCGTATCCACTCGGTCACATCCAGATGGTGGGCAAGTCCGATGCCGTGCAAATCCGCGGCGAAGGTTTGCCGGGGTTCCTGCAGTGGTTTCCCGAGCGGCCGTTCGAATGGATTGCCGAGCACGCGCTCGACTTTTGGCTGACCTCCGAGGACCTACCCCGGCAGGAAAACCGCGTGTTCTATGACGGCGATCGAGTGCGGCTCGATCTTACGCAGACCAACCTCGAAGCGCACGTGCGTCTGAAGGCCAAATTACGACAACTGTGTGACAAGCTCGACTTGCACCCGCACTTGTTCGAACGTTCGTTGTATCTCGGTCAGAACATCCCCATCGGTGGCACCGCCCATCAGGCCGGCACGTTGGTGTTCGGTACCGATCCTCAAACCTCGGTGCTCGACACGAATTGCAAGGCGCATGGCATCGACAACCTGTACGTCACCGACGCAAGCTTCTTCCCGTCGATCGGTGCCGTCAATCCCACCCTCACCATCATCGCGAACGCGCTACGGGTGGGAGATCATATCGCGGCCCGGCTGGAATAGCGGGCCGCGCTGAAGTTGACGCACCTCAGAACTTAACACCCAGCGTCGCATACCATTCGCGCGGCGCGTTGTAGGTGCCGTACACCACGCCACCGGCGATTTGCGGCTGACCCGTGGTGATGAAGCGCTTGTCGGTCAGGTTCGTGCCGCCGATGGTGAACGTGGTCTTGCCGTTCGGTGCGACCAGCGAGGTCGACGCGTTCACGAGGTCGACTTTCGGACGCTCGAGGAGCGGCGTATTTTGCACGTCGTTGTACATCTCGCTGGTGTGGGTGTAGTCAACCCCAAAGCGCAGCGTGGCGCCGTTCGGCAGCTTGGTATGCGCATCGGGACTCAACGACACCTTGAGCTTCGGCGTCTTCGGCAGATAACGGCCGGTGGTGGCCAGCGCGAATTGGTTGACTTCGGTGTACTTGGCATCCATGTAACCCACATTGCCGTTCAACGAGAAATTGGCACCCAGCAAGGACTCCACTTCGATCTCGCCACCCTTGATCTGAGCGTTACCGGCATTCTCGGTGACCGGCGACGTGCTCTCCTGGAAAGTCAGCTGAATGCCGTCGTAATTGCTCACGAACGCCGCCGTGTTGACGATCAGTTGCTTGTCCAGCCATTCGGACTTCAGGCCCACCTCGTACGTACGGTCGGTCTCCGGTCCGAACGACTGGGCGGGCGAACCCGGCGGCAGCGGCGAGGTCAGGCGCGTGGTCCAGCCGCCGCTCTTGAAGCCCTTGGCGAAGGACACGTAGCCCATGGCGTCGTCCGTGAAGTGATACTGGACATTGGCGGTGGGCGTGAATTCGGTGAAGTTCAAGTGGTTTTTGCCATAGGGATAGATCTGGTCCGGGTTGTTGGGATTGGAGAACCCGAGTGCCTGCTGACACGTCAGCCCCGCCGGCGCACCGATCAGACTTGCCGAGGCGTTGTACGGATAACAACCGGAGACCTTGTAGAAGAACTGGTTCAAATCCTGCTGACCGCCCGTGAAGGACTTGCGGTCCTCGGAGATTCGCCCGCCAAGGGTCACGCCGATCTTGTCGGTCGCTTTGTAGTCCGCGTGCACATAGGCGGCGTCCGACGTAGTCTCGAGCGTATTCGGCCCGTCGATCTGCAGCAAGCCGCCGCCGAACGTGACGAAGTCGTGGATGTAGCCGCCCTCGTTGAAATAGTACAGACCACCGATGAGCTTGAGCTTGGAGTCGAACAGATCGCTGATGGCTTGGATTTCCTCAGAAATCTGATGTTGACCCTCGGCGAAACTCAATTCGAAGAAATCCGCCGGTGACCCGTCCGCGTCCAGCCCAGTCGCCCAGTGCAGCCGGCGCGAACTCGTGATCGAGCGGAGCTTGAGCGAGGAATCGACGTCCCAGTCGACGGTGGCGGCAGCGCCATACGAGTCGAGCTTGTCGAAATTGACGCCGGTGGCATAGGTGCTATCGATGTTGCCCGTGTTGTACACGGCCGGCCCGTACAGCAGTCGGGTGGTATTCGGATTCAGATTCGCCTGCCACAACGACGTGCCGATCACGTTGCGCGGACCGCACACCAACGGACTCAAGGTGGGACCGGCAAACGGAATACCGAGGAGACAGGCGTTGTAGATGGCACCGAAGACCGCCGTCGGTCCGGACGTGACCGACTCGAGCACGGTGTTGGCAGTGGACGGCTGATCGGTGTGGGTCCAGTCGGCGGTAAACGTCGCGGTGACGGTATCCGAGGCTTTCCACAGCACTTTCGCACGGATGACCTGTTCGTTGGTGCCCCCTTGCGTATCGAAGGTTTCGTTGCCCGCGGCGTGCAAGATGCCGGGTGCGTCGGTCACGTACGGTGTCGCCGACGGATAATCGATGCGCCTTTGGTAGCCTTCCTGGTAGCGGGTGGAGAACGTGATCGAGGTCAGCAGGTTCGGCGCGATCGGGATGTCGGCGAGCAGCGCCACGTCGCGGCGGTCATAGCTGCCGCCCGTGACCTGGCCCTCGATGTTGAACTCATCGCCGGGGGTGCGCGTCACGATGCTGATTGCGCCGCCGATGGTATTGCGGCCGAACAGCGTGCCCTGCGGTCCCTTCAGCACCTCGATCCGTTCCACGTCGAGAAGGCTCTGATTCGCGCCCACGGTGCGCGCGAAGTACACGCCGTCCACGTAGACGCCGACGCCGGGGTCGACATTGAAGGCGAAGTCATCCTGGCCAATGCCGCGAATCGATGCGGACAGCACCGAGTTCGAGCCGGAGAACGGCGCCCCTTGGTCGAGATTGACGTTCGGGATGAGACCGGTGAGTCCATGCAGATCCGTAATGCCCTTGGCGCGCAGCGAGCCTTCGGAAAACGCCGTGATGGCGATGGGCACGTCCTGGACGTTCTCGGCACGCTTCTCAGCGGTCACCGTAATTTCCTCGAGGGTATCGGAACCGCCGGCATCTGCCGCCCATGCCTGCATGGACGGCATACCGAAGCCAAGTCCGAACGCTCCCATACCGAGCGCACCTAAGACCCTGGCTGAAACTGTCTTCATCTTGAATTTCATCGACTTTCCCCCTCCGCTTGATAGTTATTGGCTCACTCTTGACGTCCTTGACGTCATCGATCACTGCTCGTGGCGCCGCGGATGCCGGCGCGCTGACACAATTCCAAAAGTTCCGCCACGCTCGGTACGGATATGTGCGGCCCGCGTGCGGCAGGCAGGCCGTCGAACGATTCCGGTCTGCCGAGACCGGTATGGACCGCAATGGCGAGCGCGCGTCCGCGATGCGCCATGGGCACTTCGAGCGAGGGATCATCTCCCACCACGGCGAGACGCTTGAGCGGCACGCCGAGTCGCCGGCCCGCGCAGCGCAGCGCATCGAGCGACGGTTTGCCGATCACGTGAATGCGGCACCCCGTCATCTCGCGGATCATGGCGGCGATCGCGCGTGAAGTGCCGGGGGCCTTGCCGCCCGCGGTGGCGAAGTACAAGGCTTGTGACGCGCTGTAGACGCGGGCGCCGTTCCACACGGCGTGGCAGGCAGCCTCGAGGCCGTCCATCGTGAATTCGCGGTACCAGCCGATGAACACCGCATCGACTTTTTCCTTGCCTACGGGGGGCAGCACCTCGAGTCCCGCCCGACGCAGCGGCTCACAGGTGCCTTCACCGCCCAGGGCCATCACGCGTCGAAACTTCAGGCGGAGGAAGAGGTCCGCCGCGCTGCTGGCGGGCGTCAACATCGCGGCCTCGTCGATCTGGATGCCGGCCTGTCCCAGACTGCCGGCATATCCCGACGGCGAACGCGTGGTGCCGTTGGTGAACACCGTGAAGGGTACTCCACAGCGGCGCAGCCAATCGATGATCGCCACGGCACCGGGCAGCGGCGCAAAACCATGGTTATTCTGATCGCCGAGTACGAGCGTGCCGTCCATGTCGAAGACGAAGCCCTGCACGGCAGCCAGACGCTCGAGGATCTCCGAAGGACACGCGACGGCCGCCGCGGGCAGGGGGCTACTCATGAACAACATCCTCGGCCGCCGGTCGCCCCCGCAAGCGCAGGCGAAAGCCGGGCTTGTCGATCAGCAACTCGGACACCGGCGGACGCACCGCGAGTTCCCGCAGCAGCTTCATGAGCGTCGAGGCCGCCGGATTGTAGTGCCGCGGCGCCGGACCCGCGGCCAGCATGGCGTCGACGTGCTGCGACGGCATGGTGGCGCGCAACAGGAACTCATCGTCACTGATGCCCCGCGCGAACCGTCGGCGCAGCTCCGGCAGTTCCGGTGCCGCGCCTTCGCGGGAAATCTCCCGGGCTCGTGCATGCGACATCACCCGGTCGAGCACGTTCGGCTCCAGCGGCACGGTCGGTCGGCCGAATTTGCCGAGCGCATAGCGGATCACCTGATCGGAGACGTTCGCATAGCGCTCGGGACTCAACAGGTTGTAAAGTGCCTGCGAGCACACCATCTGCGGGAACGGTGTCACCATGATCGGGTATCCCAGTTCGGCACGCACGCGGACGACCTCGGGGATCAGATCGTCGAAGCGGTGGGCTAACCCCAGTTCGGCCAATTGGCGTCGCGTGGTACTCAGCACACCGCCGGCCAATTGATGTCGCAGGTAGGTCGCGTCATAGTCCTGCACACGACCCGGAGGCAGGTTCTCAGCCCGGCTCAAGTGCGTGAAATACGCGGCCGCGATGCCGAGCAACCGCTCGTCGACGTCGACTTCATGCCCCATTTCGCGCAGGTTGGCGAGCACGCGCTGGGCATCCGGCAATGAGCCGCCGTTGGCGAGCGGACCTAATGCCACCTGGAGTGCCTTGATGCCGAGATCGGCGGCAACCATGTAGTTACGTGAAGACAGGCCGATCGTGCAGTGGGAATGCAGCTCCAGCGGCATCTGACCCATGCGCGCGCGCAGCGCCGGAAGCAGAGTACGGGCACGTTCCTCCGTCAGCAAGCCCGACGGGTCCTTGATATACAACCGGTCGATGTGAGGTGAGCGCACGAGTTCGCCGGCCAGTGCCGCGTAAAACGCATCGTCGTGCACGTCGCTCAAGGTGTAGGTCAGGGCCGCGACGATCTCGGCGCCGCCCGCCTTGCGGATCATGGCCGCCGACTGCAGCAGCGCCGCGGCGTCGTTCATCGGATCCATCACGGCGAAGCGCTCGATGCCGTTCGCGACCAGGCGGTCGTAGACCAATTGCATGAAATCCGGGTGGGCCATATCCCAGGAAATGAACCGCAGGCCCGTGCCGATGAATTGCAGCGGAGTGTTCGGCATGGCGGCATGCATCAGGCGGATGCGCTCCCACGGATTTTCACGGTGATTGCGCACGGCGATGCCGATGTGCGTGCTCGACGTGAAATCGAGCGCGCGAAAACCGATGCGGTCTAAGATGGGTGCGACGGTGAGCACCTGCGCCGTGTCGAGCGCAACCGCACCCCACAGCGATTGATTGCCGTCGCGAATCGACACGTCGATGAGTTCGATGCGGCTCAAGACGGCCCCGCGAGAAAGCGTTCCAGATAGCCGGTATGCAGGCCGCCCGCGGCGAATGGCGGATCGGCGATGATGGCGCGGTGCAAGGACAGCGTGTTCGCGACGCCGCGGATCGTCGAATGCCGCAGGGCGTCCGCGAGCCGCCCGAGCGCGGCGGCCCGGGTGGCGCCATGAACGATGATCTTGGCCATCAGGGAATCGTAGAACGGCGGAATCTCGACTCCCGACTCCACGTGCGTATCCACGCGGATACCCGCTCCGGCAACGAAGCCGGCGAAGTCCACGCGGCCGGGGCTCGGCTTGAAATCCTGGCGCCAGTCCTCGGCATTGATCCGGCATTCGATGGCGTGTCCGTCGAAGCAGATGTCGCCCTGGGTCAGGCGCAGGGGCCGGCCTTCGGCCACCGCGATCTGCTCGGCGACCAGATCCAGGCCGCAGATCAACTCCGTGACCGGATGTTCCACCTGGATGCGGGCGTTCATTTCGAGGAAGTAAAAGCACTCGCGTTCGCAATCGAGCAGCATCTCGACCGTACCCAAACCGCGGTAAGCCAGATGCACCGCGAATGTCACCGCGGCGGATTCGATCGCGCTGCGCATCCCGGGCTCCAGCAGCGGCGCCGGTGCTTCTTCGATGAGCTTCTGATAGCGACGCTGGATGGAGCAGTCACGCGTGCCCAGGTGGATGACCCGCTCACCATCGCCCAGCACCTGAACCTCGATGTGCCGTCCCGCGGCAACGTACCGCTCCAGGTAGACCCGTCCGTCACCGAAGGCTGCGCGGGCTTCGGCCGTTGACCGGTCGATTGCGGATTCGAGGTCGGCGGCGGACTCCACCCGCTGCATCCCCCGCCCGCCGCCGCCCGCGACCGCTTTGATGAGCACCGGGAAGCCGATCGAGGCGACGAGCGTGCGCGCCTCCTCGAGGTTCGCTACCGCGCCGCCCGGCACCACCGGTAGTCCGGCGTCGAGCGCGTGCCGGCGGGCGCTCAATTTGTCGCCCACCGCCGCCAGTTGCGCCACGGTGGGCCCGATGAACACGATCCCCGACGCCGCGCACGCGCTCGCCAGTGCCGCATTCTCGGACAGGAAACCGTAGCCTGGGTGAATGGCCTGAGCGCCGGTTTCGCGGGCGGCCTTCACCACGGCCGCCACGTCCAAATAGCTGGCGTGAGACGGCGCGGGGCCAATGCAAACGATGCGGTCGGCGCGCCGTGCAGGGACCGAATCCTGGTCGGCGGCCGAGACCGCGAGCACGGTCTCGATGCCGAGCCGCTCGCAGGTGCGGATGACCCGCAGCGCTATTTCACCGCGATTGGCGATGAGCACGCGTCGCAGGATCATGGCGCGTCGGGCTCGATGCGCATCAGGACCGCCTGCTGCGCCACCAACGCAGCATCGGCACAGCAGATCTCGGCAATGCGTCCGCGACAGCCGGCATACACCGAGTTCATCAGCTTCATGGTCTCGACGATTGCCACGACGGTATCGGGCTCGACCGCCGCGCCCACTTCCACGAACGGCGGCGCACCGGGCTTGGGCGATCGGTAAAACGTTCCCGGAAGCGGCGTATGGACCGCCACGAGATGATCGGCTGCAGCCGGCGACGCGGCGCTTGCGGCCGTGCTCGGGGCCGCGGCCGGTGGCGCCGAGCCGGCGCCCGGGACGGGCGCCGTCACGAATTCCCGGGGCACACCGCGAGTGCGGGACTCCCGCGTCCAGGCGGCCCCGGTGCGTCGCAACGTAAGATTGAAACGGTCGGTCTCGATCTGCAATTCATCGAACGTCGATGCGTCGAGCAGTTGCAGGATCGCGCGGACGTCCTCATCGTCGAGTTGCATCAGCCGGCCTCGAGCTGCGAATTACCGAGCTGCAGAACGCGCTCGATGATCGCATCGGCAAACAGCGAGTCGTTGATGTGGCAGTCAAGTTCGAACACGGGCACACCCGCCGGGATGACGCTCTTCAGGTGCGCTGCAAACACCGGCGGCAGCGACGGATCGTGCAGATAACCCTGTTCGCTGTCGTGCGCCGAGAACCCCCGCAACGGCACGAAGAAGCTCACGGGTCCGCGGGCTTGTGAGATGAGCTTGGCCATGTGGTTCGCCAAGGTCTTCAGTTCGTCCGCTTCCGCCCGCACCGCCGTCAGAGCCGCGTTATGCATGTGGTAACGTTTGCCCGGAAATTTCTCCCGGGCCTGATCGATGGGGCCGGCGACCATGAAATCGGCGTTGCCGGGTGCAAAGATAGTCGGCACCCCCTTGTCGAGCGCGGCCCGCGCGCGATCCGGGCCGGCGCTGCAGAGTCCGCCCTGCAAAAAGTCGTTGATCTCGACCAACGACAGGTCCACCACGGCAGCGACGTTACGCTCGCGCGCGATGGCATCGAGGGTCATGCCGCCGGTGCCGAGCGTATGAAACACCATCACCTCATACCCCTTGGCGGTCAGCGCCTCACGCACGCGGACGCTGCACTTGTCGATGGTGCTCAAAGTCGACACCAACACCAGCGGCTTCTCGTCGCGGGCGTGCGGCGCGTACTCCCTGGCCATCGCGGCCAGCGCGATCGCGCCGTTGCGAAACACATCACGGGTGATGGTGTTGAGGCCGGCGATGTCGCACACGGAGTTCATCATCAGGATGTCGCGGTTGCCGACGAAGGGTTGGGTGAATCCGGAGGCCATCGTCGAGATCATCAATTTCGGCAGCCCGTAGGGCAGGCTGCGCATGACGGCGGTTGCCAGGGTGGTGCCCATGGAACCGCCCAAGCCAATCACGCCGGCGATTTCGCCGTTTGCCTGCAGCTTCGCGGCGAGCGCCAGTGCGCCCTCCGTCATCACCGCCTGGCACTTCCCTTCGTGCTTGAGCGCGCGCACATCCTCGAGCGTGGAACCGGCCGCACGCGCCACCGCCTCAGGGCCGATCTCGGCTCGTCCAACGATGCTGCGGATGCTGGCATCGAGATGCAGCACACCGACTCCGTGGGTCTCGAGCGTCTCGCGCACGAAGGCGGCTTCGGCAGCCTTGGTGTCGAGCGTGATGATCATCAGGACTTGCGGCCGGGCGTTCATGAAGTCTCCTTATTCACTGAATCGAATAATCCTGTTGAGTCCTCGCGTAATCGACGAAGTACTCCAGTGACTCGGGGTTGGCCATGACGTCGCGGCTGGCCGCTTTGTCGACAGCGAGACCCAGCAGGATGCGCCGCACCGGCACCTCCATCTTCTTGCCGGTGCGCGTCATCGGGATGTCCGGTACGGCCATGATCCGGTCCGGAACGTGGCGCGGCGTGTACTCGCGGCGCAGGCAATCGACGATGCGGCGTTCGAGCGCCGCATCGAGTACGGCATCGCGCTTCAGCTTGACGAATAACGGCATGAAGAACCTGCCATGCGGCAGATCCAGGTTCACGATCAACGCATCCTCGATTGCATCGACGGCGGTCAGCGCACGGTAGATTTCCGCAGTGCCGATCCGCACGCCGTAGCGGTTGAGCGTCGCATCGGAACGGCCGAGCACGAAGCAGCCGCGGCGCGCATTGATGCGGAAAAAATCGCCGTGGCGCCAGATGCCCGGAAAGACGTTGAAGTATGAATCCCGATAGCGGACGCCATCGACGTCGTGCCAAAAATACAGCGGCATCGAGGGCATGGGCTCGGTGATCACGAGTTCCCCCACTTCGTCGATCACGCTCTCGCCGCGTTCGTTGAATGACTGCGCGGCCACTCCAAGCGACGGCGCTTGAATCTCCCCGGCGTAAACCGGCAACGTCGCCACGCCGCCGACGAAGCCCGTGCAGCAGTCCGTGCCGCCGCTGCCCGTGGCAACCCAGAGGTCGGTCTTGACGTTGTCGTAGAACCAGGCGGTGTGCGCCGCCGTCACCGGCGAGCCGGCCGGCATGATGGTACGCAGGTGCGATAGGCGGTATTTGTCGCGCGGCACCACGCCCGCGCCGGCGAGCATGTCGACATAGGCGGGACTCGCGCCGAACAGGGATGCTTCGCTGGCATCGGCCCAGTGCCACAACACGTCGGCGTCGGGATATGCGGGGTGACCGTCGTACAGCACCGGACAGCCATTGCAGAGCAGCGAGCTCGCGAGAAAGTTCCACATCATCCAGCCGGTGGTGGTGTAGAAAAAAACCCGCTCTCCGGGATGCACGTCGAGCTGCAGGTGCACGAGTTTGAGCATTTCGAGGAGGATGCCGCCGTGGCCGTGCACGATGGCCTTGGGCAATCCGGTGGTGCCGGACGAGAACAGTATCCACAGCGGATGGTCGAACGGCACTTGTTCGAACTTGAAATCCTGTGCATCGACCGCGTCGCCCGCGACCAGGTCATGCCAGGCGCGCGCGCGAAGATCGGGCTCAGCCAGGGCAGGCGCGGGACTCGAGGCGTGGGCGGAGCCGGGGACATGAATGATGAGTTCGAGGTGGCGCAACCCAGCGACGATATGTCGCACTTCCTCACGTCGATCGAAGTCCTTTCCGCCATACCGGTAACCGGCGATGCAGAGCAGCACTTTCGGCTCGAGTTGCGTGACGCGATCCAACACGCCGCGCGCCCCGAATTCCGGCGCGCAGCTGACCCAGACCGCGCCGATGGCCGTGGTCGCGAGCATCGCGATCACCGCCTCCGGCACGTTCGGCAGGTAGGCCACCACTCGATCCCCGGGCTCAATGCCATGCTCACGCAGGCGGGTTGCGAGGCATCGCACCTGGCGGGCGAGTTCCGTCCACGCGAGCGGACGCAGTCCCGCGCTTTCGCTGACATAGAACAACGCCGCGGCGCCCGGCACCTCATTGCGCAGCGCGTGGTGCGCGAAATTCAGCCGGCATCCGGGAAACCACTCGGCACCGGGCATCTTCCGGCTCGTGAGGACGGCGCGTGGCGGTACCGACGCGCAGATGTCGAAATAATCCCACAGAGATTGCCAGAACGACTCGATTTCCCGCACCGACCACTCCCACAGCGACCCGTAGTCCGCAAAGTGCAGGTCGCGATGTGCTTGGAGCCAGCGCTGGTAGGTCGCCAAATTGGTGCGGTCGCGCTGCGCCGCGGTAGGACTCCAGAGGAGTTCGCCGTCCCTTGTCAATTTGTCGCCAGCCAGATTCGCCATCAACAACTCCCGGTGAAGCGCCGCCGTCTCCGGGGTGCATCGAGAGCACCCGCAGCGGTCGCCGTGCGTGCGCCCACCGTCGGGACGCAACGTTTCAGCGATACTCCGTCAAATCGAATCCCTAAGGAATCGATTCATGGTAACTTTTCACTGGGTGAAAAGCTGGCGGGGGAGACGCTGTGCGCGACTACAAGGTCAAGACCATTCATTCGTTGTCGCGCGGACTCGACGTACTGCGCGCCTTGCAAGCCATGCGTGCCGCGAGCCTGCATGACCTGCATCGGACGACCGGGCTGTCGAAGAGTACACTGACGCGGATACTGCATACCTTGCACGGTCACGGCATGATCTGGCAACGCATGGTCGACGGCGCGTATCTGCCCAGTCATTCGCTGCAACGGCGTGAGTTGCTCGACGATGCCGATTGGCTGGTGGAAATAGCCTCTCCCGTGCTCGAGAACTTGTGCCGGAAAGTCAGCTGGCCCTCGGTGCTCACGGTTCCCCGCCTTGACCATGTCGAGGTCATCGAAACGAATCAGCCGAAAGCCTATTTCGACGACATCCCCTTGGGCCCCATCGGTTTTCGCGCCAACATGCTGCTGTCCGCATCGGGACGCGCCTATCTCGCGTTCTGCCCGGAACGCGAATACGAAACCGTCGTCAATCGGCTGCGCTTGCGCAACCAACCGGGCGATGAGCATGCCCACGATGCGGACTGGATGCGCCGCCTGGTCGACACCACGCGACAGCGGGGCTACAGCGCGCGCGATCCGGATTTTGGCGGCAACTATTCCAAGCCGCGTCGCGAGTCCGATGACGGGCGTAATTCGATCGCGATGCCGATCCGGGTGCATGGTCACGTGCTCGGCTGCATCAACCTGACGTGGAAGGCGAAGACCTTGACCATGACCGAGGCCGTCAAGCGCCACCTGGGTGCTTTGAGCGATGCGGTGCAGGCGGTGCAGGATCGGGCGGCGAAGGCGGGAGTGTGCGTGGCGGGAACGGGGGAGGGCTCGAGTGTTCGTTCATAATCAATGGTATGTCGCCGGTTGGGACCACGAAATCGACCGCGCGCCGTTCGCCCGCGTCATTTGCGGCGAGCCCATCGTGCTGTATCGGAAATTCGATCGAAGCGTCGTCGCGCTCCGTGATGCCTGTCCGCACCGTCTTCTGCCTCTCTCGCTCGGCATCCGGGAGGGCGACCACATTCGATGCCGCTATCACGGCCTGCTGGTCGACGGCTCAGGCCACGCCGTGGAGATGCCGGTACGCAGCGATCGCGTCCACAAGAGCATCTGTACCAAGGCGTACCCCACGGTGGAGCGGCACCGGTTCGTTTGGATCTGGATTGGTGACGCCGAGAAAGCGGACCCCGCACGGGTGCCGGATTTCTGGCCGTGTTCACATCGCGAGTGGACCTTCGACGGCGGCTACAACCATGTGGCCTGTGATTATCAGTTGGTGATCGACAACTTGATGGATCTGACCCACGAAACCTATGTTCATCAAGGCTCGATTGGGCAGCCGGAAATTCTCGGGGCGCCTATCGAGACCCATACCGAGGGAGATCAGGTGACGGTCACTCGCTGGATGCCCGGGATCGACGCACCGCCTTTCTGGCGCAACGCTCTGCGCCGCGACGGTCCCGTGGATCGGTGGCAAATATGTCATTTTCTTGCGCCGTCCTCGGTGATCATCGACGTCGGCGTCGCTCCCGTGGACGCCGGCGCCACGGTCGAAAGCCATGACCAGGGTGTGCGCGGGTTCGTGATCGACGCGCTGACCCCCGAAAGCGAGACCACCAGTCATTATTTTTGGGGAATGGCGCGAAACTTCGATGTCGAGGATGCCGGTTTCACCGCGCGCTTCAAGAAGCAGCAGGGCGGCGTGTTCCTGGAGGACGTCGAGATTCTTGAAGCTCAGCAGCGCTCGATATTGGCGAACCCAGGCTGCAAGCTTCGGGACTTCGGCATCGACACGGGTGGCGTTCGCGCCCGCCAGATCATCAACCGCATGCTCGCTGCGGGTTAGCGCACTCGTGACTTCAGCGGCGCGCGGGTTCGAGCGCGATGCGCAAGAACGTGATCAACAGCCGCCAAGCGGCGCGCAGCGAGCCCTGCCAATTGCCGGAGACTTTGGAGTCGCCCGCCACACGCCGCCGATAGGGCATCGGTAACTCGAGGATCCGCAGACCCGCCCTTGCGGCCCGCATCTGCATCTCGAGGTTCCAACCATAGGTCATTTCCGCCATCCCCAGACGCAGCAGTTGCTCGCGACGGATCGCGCGAAAGGCGCACATATCCGTGTAATGCACGCCGTAGCGCAGCTTGATCAACCAACCGATGACGAGACCGATCAGGATCTGATGCAGGCCCATGCTTCCGGGCTCGCGCTGGCCGCGAACACGCGAGGCGATGACGAAGTCGTGAGTCCCCGCCACGATCGGTTCGATCAGTAGGGGGATTAGATCCGCGCGGTCGCTGCCGTCGCCGTCCATGAATACCAGGATCGCACCGGACCCGGCCGCTTCGGCACCCATCCAGCATGCCCGACCATAGCCCTTGCCGGCATCGATGATTAGCGCGCCCGCCGCGCGCGCCTCGGCCCGGGTCGAATCGGTGCTGCCACCGTCAGCCACGATGATGGTGCCCACGACGGTGCGCGGCACGGCGCGAAGCGCGGCGCCGATGGCGCCGGCCTCGTTGCGCGTGGGGACGATAAGCACGACCGGGCTCAAACCGTATCCCCGTGGGCGAGCGCAAAATCCCGCGCACACTCGCTGATGAGCCTCCCCAACTGCGCCGCACGAGACAGATCGATGCCCGCGGATAACCTCAAGAAGGCGTAATCCGCGTCATAACTCGACCACGCAGCGCCGATGCGCGGTACGCGAAAGCCGAAGCTGACACCCGTCGTCAACGGCAGGTCGGCACGCACCGCCTTGCGCATCAAGGCATCGATGAACGCCTCGAGGGGCTTGCGCCGGTTGAGTTCCGCGTTCGTGAACTTGAACATGAGCACCCCGCCCAGATGCGCGTAGGCCGTAGCTTCGCAGCAATCCGGATGCTCAGGCAGCCGCGGATGCACCGCTCGAATGGGCAGCCGTCCACCGTGTGCGGGAAACGCATTCACGGCCTCGGCCACGGCCAATGCACATGCGGTTTGCGCGCACAGGAAGTCGAGATAGGCGGCACGCGAGGCCCGCGGCAGCACCAATGCTTCCGAGGTGATGGCACCGATGCCGCGTCGCAGCTCGAGAAATCGTTCGGCGAGGATCCCGTCGACGACGACGACACCCGCCGGCCCCAGGTCCATGCCGAATTGCAGGTATTTGCAGCCGCTCTCATAGTAAAGCACGCGGACATTGCGCCGATGGCGCGCGGCGAACGGATTGCATCCCCCCGAGAGCAGAGTCCCGTCGATCACGAACCAGGTTTCCGACTCGCAAATGCGATCCGCCTCGTCCAGCAATCGCAACATGTCGATCGCACGATAGTCCATGGAGTTGGTCAGCGGATCGACGAACACCACCCGCGGCCGAATCTCGGCGATCGCCTCGATCATGTCCGCGCGGCCGCCGCCGCCGACCGTGTGCACCTTGAGGAAGGGCAGCGACTGCAATTGCTGGCGGGTCTCGAAGTAGATGCCGGGATGCAGCAGCAGGCGATCGTGGGGCCTCACCACGTCGCGCAACAAAAAATTCTCGATCAGCGAAAACGCGGCCATGCCGGACGAGGTCAGCAACATGCGGATCTGGTCCGGATCGAACCCGAGCATCGACGCATAGACGATTTCCTGCACGCAGATTTCGGGACATCCATAACGAGCGTACGCAACCGCATCGCGCGATGCGGCGGTGGGAAATGAATTGAGCGCGCTGCTCTCCTGCGTGGCGGGCGCGGTCCACGCGGCGAGGCTGCCCAGCGCTCCGGTGAGACGATACGCCGAGCGCAGCGCCGATTCGCACACCGTCGCCCGCTCGGCGGCGAGCGCCCCGCGCAGCAGGCTGCGCCCATGTTCCGCCAAACTGTGGCTCAACACCCAGGTAGGGTGAGTGTCGCCCCAATGTCGGCACTCCTCGCGACCCAAGAATCGCTCCATGAGAACGATGGCGCGATTCAATCGCCCGCCGGCATCCGCCAGCAATTCACGGTCATACCGCGCGACACCGGCGTCGCCGGCATCACCAAGGCCCGGAGCGGTGTCCATGGGTATTACAGGCTCCAGCGCAATCCACACCCGGCACACGCCGCGGGCGGCGAGTCGCCGAGCAGCGCCGTGCGGAATTGCTGGTAGCCAGCGCCGTTCCAGATCTCGCGCAGCGTCTGCTGCGAGGCGTCGCCGAGTGTGAAGCTCTGGTAGCCGCGCATGGAGAAAGGCGCGATGCAGCAGGGAATCGCCCGACCGTGGGCGGTGAAATACATCAGCGTCCATGGTCTGCGGCACAGTGACCACGGTTGGTCACCCGTACCACGCTTCAGGCTGGCTTCGGGCTCGGCAGCACCCGAGGCGTCGAAGGACACGTTGAGCTCCGCCGCAATCCGGCGCGCTTCTTCGAGGAAGTGCGACTCGTCTCGATTGAGCCGCTCGAACAGGGAAGAGGTCGGTCGCGCCAAGCCCTGGCCCTCGGGAAAATGCACCAGTCGTTGCAGATGCACTTCCGGTACGCCGATATCCGCCGCCAAGCGGATGAAATCAGGGAGTTGCTCGAGCGTCTCGCGCAACCCCGTCAGCCACAGCGAGAGCCGCGGATTGGTGGCTCCTGATTTTGCCTTGAGGTCGACGAACTCGCGGACATTGCGCACGATACGATCGAACCAGTCGCGGCCGCGGACCAGTTTGAAAGCCTTGGACTCGGCGGCATCCAGCGATACCCTGAGCTCATCGAGTCCCGCCTCGATCAACTCGCGGCCTTTCTTTGGGCGCAGCAGCGTGCCGTTGGTATTGAACAAAACGTAGGTGCCGCGATCATGCAGGTAACGGACCATGCGGGGCAGCTCTTTGACCATCATCGGCTCGCCGATGCCATGCAGCACCACGCGGGATATCGACGGATATTGATCCACGATGTGAGTAAAAAGCTCCCAGCTCATATCGGCAGGCGGCTCCAGCTCTTCGTAGGTCCGCGGGCACGTGGTGCACAGCAGGTTGCAGCGGTTGGTGGTCTCCAAGTACAGGCACACGGGCGCGTTCTCGGCCAACGCCGCGCGCGAATCGCCAACCTCGTCGAAATAGCGCCGTGGATCGCGCGGTTTGGCCTCAGGCGCGGGAGGGATGTTGAGCGCGGTGGGCATCGATGTTCTCCAGTGGGGTAAGTGCCAGCAGCAGCAAAAATGGGCCATACAACAGCGCCTGGGTGCGCAACCCCGTCGGGTCGGGCAGCACATACATCGTGACGCATGCTGCGGTGAGCCAGAGGTGGGCGAGCGATGGTCGAAAACACAGAAACGGCACGATCCAGGTGAAGTACCACGGGTCATGCGGCGACACGAGTAGCGTAAATGCACCCGCCAGCAGCAAGGCGCCCGCCATGGGACGGCGCGTGGCCGATTGCTCGTTTTGCTTGCGGCACAGCAGCCAGATGCCGAGTGCGGCCATGCCGAGCGCGACGCACGGCGCATAGTAGCGCAGCGCATTGGCGGGCAAATGCAGGAGTGTCTGTAGCAACGACCAGATGAAAATGCCGCTGCCGTCGCGCAGCCCCTCTTCGGCCGCATAACCGGAGAGAAACCCGAACACACCGCGGCCGACCCCGAGGTATGGGGCATAGAGCAGCGCCACGATGACCGCAAACGCCGCGGGCATGCGCCAGTCCCAGCGTTTGTACAGCACCGGCGCCATCACCGCCGGGTAGAATTTCACCAGCGTTGCCGCGGCGAGCGCGGCACCGGTCCAATAGGGTGCGCGACGGCGAGCCGCGAGAAACGCAAGGCACACGAGCGCAATGGCGACCGCATCGACGTGCCCGGTGCCGGCGAATTCCCACACTGGCAAAGGGTGCCACGCGTAGAGCAGCACCCGGGTCGATGGCAGCCCGTAGGCACGCAACAGCGCCAGCAGACAGACGATGGTCACGGCGTCGAAGGCCAGCATACCGATTTTCATTCCGAGGACGCTGCCGCTGACGCGGGTGATGGCCCAAAACGCGATCTGCGCCGTGGGCGGATAGATCGTGTGTGCGTAGGTGGCGCGATTGATGTTGGGGTAAATTTCCGTATCGCGCAGGGCTGCCAGCGCCGGATCGACGGGCACGTAGCGATAGGGATTGATCCCCGCGGCTTGCACGCGTCCGTCCCAGACATAGCGAAAGGCATCGGTCGACAGCGCCTGGGGAGCAAACAAGGCGATGGCGCGCAGCACCACCGCCACGCCCAGGATTGCCGCCAGCGCCGCAGACTGCCGCGACGCGGGGTACAGCCGCCCGCTCAGCAGCCACGCGGCCGCCACCGCATACAGGCCGACCTCGACGAAAAACACGATGACGAACAGGTTGAGCCGCCACTCCTGTAAACAGGCGAGCGCCGCCAGCGACGCACCGAGCAGCAGCAGTGCGATGCACCAAAACCTGGTGCCGAGGCTTAACGGCCAGTCGAAACGCTGCGCCACCATGCTGCTCACTGGGTCAGGCCGCGCCATGGCGCGGCAATCGAAGTGGACTCCGTCAGCAGTGTCAGCGCCGCGCGAGTATGCGGCGCGCCGTCCGCGCGCCCGCGCAAGTCGTCCTTCAAGCGCGCGAACGTCGCAGGATCGTCCACGTCGTACCAAGGATCCAACCAAACGATATCCAGTCCGAGTTGCGCCGCGCGTTCACAGGTCTGCCGGCAGACGCTCGCGGTGCTCCAATTGATGTCGTGGAAGAGGCCGCGATGCGCCCGCTTCATACCGAGCAGATAATATCCGCCGTCCTCCGCGGGGCCGAGTACGATGTGCTCGCCCGGTGTCGACAGGGCGGCCGCCGCATCGAGCAAATGCCGCGTCGGGAGCGTCGGACTGTCGGCATTCAGTACACAGGCGGCATCGTGTCCGTCATCGAGCAGCGTGCACACGGCGCGCAGCAAGCAATCGCCGAAATTAGGCAGGCAACATTCGATCAGCCGGACTTCATCGGGGAGATGGTCACGAAAGAACTGCTCGCTGCCCGCGGGACCGTAAGCGACGTAGGCGGCTATCGCGGCGACTCGTCCAGCCTCCAAGACATTGGCAACCGCATCCTGCAAAAAAGCCGTATTCAAAGAAGCGGCTTGTTCCGCCGCGAGCGCCGGTATCAGACGCGTCTTGGCCCGGCCCGGAATCGAGGCCTTGCCCATGATGGCAATGGCAACGCTCACACGCGAGCCCGATCCGAGGAGTTCCAATGTGCTTTCAGCTCGATCACAGCCGGTTCCACCTCGATGACCAACAGGGGCTTCCACGACGTAGACCGATCCAGCATACGAACTATTTCGCGTCATCGTGGCTTATTTTTCGAGCCGCCGTTTGCACGGTGAAATATTGGGCACGAGAACCCGGTCCTCCTGTCATGGCCTACCGTCATCAGAATCAGCACACCGCCGCGACGATTGTCATCGTGGCAGCGCTGCTGACCGGCAACCGGCTGCTGGCACAGCAGGCGGCCCCTCCGGGTGCGGACTTGGCGGAGTTTGCGGCGCGACGCTATCCGCAACCGGTCCGCGTCGGGGACCTGGTCGGTCGACGCGTGCTGCAGCCGCTCGAGAGTCGACCGGTGCTGGGACACGTCATCGAGGTCGTTCGGCTTGACGACGGAGCGGAACGGATCATTATCCGCTACGGCGGATGGTTCGGGTTCGGCAGCCGTCCCATCGCCGTGCCTTTAGATGCCATGGTGTTGCTGGGCGACGAGCTGGAAATCCTCGACTTGACGCTTGACCAACTGAATGGATTGCAGACTTTCAAGGCAGCCGGCAGCAGTCCGTTGGGCGCCGACGAGTTCATTCGCATGGGTCTTGCGCACCCTTCTCACTGATGCACACGGAGGCGGCATGAGTATCGACAGCGACCATCGTGCACAGCGGCGGCTTCATCCGCTCGGGGTACGGCTGATGCACTGGACCAACGCGATCGCGATGTTCGTCATGATCACCTCCGGCTGGGGGATATATGACGATTATGTGATCATTCCCGGACTGCATTTCGGGCAGGCCGTGCGCTTGGGCAGTTGGGCGGTACCCAGCCTGCAGTGGCATTTCGCCGGGATGTGGCTGTTGGCCGTAAACGGCGTGGCCTACCTGCTGTACGGCATCATCACCGGGCGACTACGCGAGCGATTGCTGCCCATTCGCTGGAGCGAGGTGCGAAAGACCGTACTCGACACGCTGCATTTGCGCATCGAGCACGACGATCTCACCGTCTATAACGCGGTGCAAAAACTTCTCTACATCGTGGTCATCGTGGCGGGTATCTCGCAGGTGGTCACCGGTCTCTTGATCTGGAAGCCGGTGCAATTTTCGAAAGGTGTGGCGCTACTGGGCGGCTTTCAGGCCGTGCGCCTGGAGCATTTTCTCGGCATGGCCGTGATCGTGGGCTTCGTCGTCGTGCATGTGGCTCTATCGTTCCTGGTACCGCGCACCCTGTGGGCGATGTTGAGCGGCGGCCCACGCCTGCCGCGAGCGGCCGTGCGCGCACCGGAAGCGCGAACATGAAGTCGCCGTTCCGGCCGGCAAAGCTACCCGATCCAGCAATCTTGGATGACCATCGCCCGTTGATTCGCTCGCTCGAGCGCCGCGGCCTGATCCGCGGCGGCCTGTCGCTCGGTGCCTTGACCATGCTGACGGGATGTGACGTGGACTCTTCCGCCTCCATCGACAAGGGTTTGCGACTGATCTCCGCTTGGAATGACCGTGTGCAGGGAGCGCTGTTCGATCCCAATAAACTTGCGCCCACGTACCCGGCTTCGATGGTGCTGAAGCCGCCCAAGTTCAACGCCTACTATGACATTACGGAACTCAAACCCGTCGACGGGCAGAATTGGCGCTTGGAATTGGCCGGTCTCATCAAGGACAAACGGCCGTGGACCGCGGAGCGCCTCGCCGCGCTGCCCCAGGTGGACATGGTAATTCGCCATATCTGCGTCGAAGGCTGGGACTACATCGGCGAATGGTCGGGCCCGACCTTGCGCTCCTTCCTCGAGCGGGTCGGCGCCGACCTTACGGCCAAGTACGTCGCTTTCAAGACAGCCGATGACTATCCCAGCAGCATCGACATGGCCACCGCGCTGCATCCGCAAACGCTGCTGGCCACCAAGTATGCCGGCGAGACCTTGGCCGATCCCTTTGGCTTTCCGCTGCGCCTGCGCATGGCCACCAAACTCGGTTACAAGAACCCTAAATGGATCACCGCGATCGAGGTGACCAATAAGTACCCGGGCGGCTATTGGGAGAGTCTGGGCGAGAATTGGTTCGGCGGCATTTAGCGGCTGCCCCCACTAGTCCGAATTGGTCTCCTTGCCGAAGCGGTAGTTCATGCGAACCCCGAACACTCGCGGCTCGTTTGTCGTCTGGCGCAGATCGTAGTTGCCGGTGTTGCTGAAGATGATGGCGTTCTTGTCGAACAGATTGGTCACGTAAAGCTCCGTGAGCCAATGCGCCCCGACGGGGTTCAGCCCTAGGCGCAGGTTGGCGATGGTGTAGGCGGGCTGGAGAATACGCGGAAAACCGTTGGAACCTTGCACGTGCAGGTCGTTCCACATATCGCCCTTGTGGGCGAAGTCGATCTGGCCGTAACCCTTGAGATCGGTATCCACCGGCACCGGGTGATCGTAGCGCAGGTTCGCGCTCCAGCTAAAGTAGGGTACGTAAGGCAGCCGTTCGCCAACGTTAGCCTCGAAGGTCGCGTACTGGGTCGCGACCAGATGCGAATCGGTGTAGCCACCGGAGGCTTGCATCGACCAGTTGCTGTTGACCTTGTAATCGATGTTCGATTCGAGGCCGTAGATTCGCGCCGTGCCGACGTTGGCATTGAAACTCGACGGCGCACAGATGTTCGCGTCGTAGATGATGGTTTGAAGTTGCTTCCAGTGCATGAGGTAGGTTGCCGAGTTCCACGTCAGGCGATTTTCGAGCCACGATGTCTTCAACCCGAGCTCATAGTTGTTCAAAGTATCCGGCACGTAGGCTTGCGGCACGCCCTTTGCATAGCACGACACCGGATCGCCGGAATTGGAGCCGCCGTCGCGGAAACCTTGGCCGAAATCGGCGTACGTCATCATCTTGTCGGTGATCTTGTAATTGATGCCGAATTTACTGTCCCACTTTTTCGAGCCGCCCACGGTCAACGAAGGACTCGTTGGTGTATAGGCAAACTGCTGGAATGGGTCAGAGTAGCGGAAGCTCGAATGAAAATGCGACTCACCCGCTTCGACGTTGAGCTTGCTGGTGATGTCGAAGCTGATGTTCGCGAACTCGGTGGTCTCGAGGTAATCAGACCTTTCCGTGTAGGCATAAATGATCCCGGGCGGCAGCGAGGTCGCTCCCGGCGTGGCGCCATTCAAGTTGTTGTAATACTCGAAGGCAGCACCGCTGGTGTTCAGCCCGGGCATGTAATACGTGCTGCCAGAATTCTTGTCGACGGTCTTTTCCCAGTACAGGCCGCCCAGCCAGTGAAAGCGGCTGCCCGGCTTGGATGAGAGGCGCAGTTCATTCGACCAGCGCTGTGGATTGGTGTGGTACTCGAAGTACTGAATGGGCACCTTGCAGCCTGAATACCCGGTGCCGTAAACCGGATCGTTTTGGCAGGCGAAACCTTCGTTGGCGCCCGGTACGCCGAAATATCCCCCGAAATTCTGGATGTATTGGGAATACTCGTTCTGCTGGCGCGTGGGCAGCGACCAATAGGTGCTCGCGTATACGAGATCACCGATGCCGACGTCGCCGTCCAAGTGGAAATCGAGCATCTTGGATTCAAACAGGTGACCCTCGGGACCGAAGCGCTCGACGGTGCGCGGGGCGAGGTTGGGGTCTTCGTCCCAAGCGCCGCGAGTTTCCTGGCGCTCATAGCTGTATGTGAGCGAGGCACTCAGTCCCTCGCTGATATCGGCCTTCAAGGCCACGCGGCCGCCTTCCTGGTGCTCACGGTTGTAATCCTTGCCGGCCCACGGAGCATTGTCCGACACGGTGCCGTTGATCCAGTCGCGCTGAGTGTAGGCGTTGGTGATGAAGCCGCCATGGGACGCGCTGAATGCTGACAAGCGCAATCCGAGGATGCCGTCGATGAGCGGTGCGTTGAAGAAACCCTCATAGGTCCAATTTTGCTGACCTCCCTGGATGTGCCCGCCGTCGAAGTCGACGCCTGCGCTGAACGCATTCACGTCCGGCTTGTTGGTGACATAACGCACTGCACCCGCCATGGAACCCGCGCCGAAGGTGGTGCCTTGAGGCCCGTTGAGCACTTCGATGCGCTCGATGTCGTAAAGATGAAGGTCCGGCTGCGTGCCGGAATCGCTGACGTTCATGTCATCGACGAAGAATCCCGTCGCGGAAGTATTCGCATAGTTCGGGTTACTGCCGTCGGAGACGCCGCGCATGACGAACAATTGCGTGCCGGGGCCCGTGCTGATGAAAGAAATCGACGGAGTTTTGGCCGCGAAATCATCGAATCCGGTGATACCGAGGTTCTGCATGTCCTTCTTGGTGAACACGTCGATGCTCAACGGGACGTCCTGAAGATTCTCGGTGCGCTTGCGGGCGGTCACGACGATTTCGTCGAGTGAACCGCCGGCGGCATCGACGGGCTCCGTCGCCGGTGCACGCGATGGAGCGATGGCCAGCGCTGCGGCGACCGCCAGGCTGATTTTTGAGGCGCTGGCGGATGTCAATAATGTTGCGCTCGCCTCGCGACCACACTTAACAGCACGGGTCCGGTTCCGTAAAACCATATGAATCACCCCTGAACTTGTTGGTATTGCGTGTCCTTCGCTTAGTCGAACACGTGTTCAGGATCATCCATTGTGCGGGTGGGTTTCGTCAACTATGCAAACCGCTCCAAGCTGTCGCCGAGCGCGAGCCGCAGTGGTTGTAGTTCCTTCTCGAAGTGCCGCCAGTGGCCAACACCCGAGGTGTATATGGGCTGGCGCACTTGTTCCGCACTCGCGGTGCGGACGGACCTGAGTGTCTGATGAAATGATAGGCACGATGCTTCGAACGGCAAGCGGCAGTGCTCGAGTAGGCGGCGGATGTGCGCTTCCGGATCGCGCACCAAATCTTCGTACTGAAGATGAAGCACTTTACCGGGCAGCACGCTGTCCCAATGATCCATCAATGACAGATAACACCGATAGTAACGCCCGAGATCTACGAGGTCGTAGCTGAACGTCTGGCCTTCGGCAAAATGCTGTTTGAAGGTGCTGAAACAGCAATCCATGGGATGACGGCGCGCATCGATGATGCTCGCCTGCGGCAGCATGGCGTGAATGAGTCCGATGTGGCTGAAGTTGTTGGGCAATTTGTCGGTGAAATGGTCCCTGCCCGAGCGCAGTGGTGCGGTTTCCTCGAGATAGCGGCTCCCCAGTGCGCTGAGCAAGCCGGTAGGAGCCGTACCGACCGTTTCGGGATATCCGTTCCGATCCGATGACATGTCGTCGAATTGATGCGAGATGTTGATGATGTTCGGCAACTCCATCGTGCCGTCGACGCGCGAGTGGCTGGCGAGAATTTGTTCAACCAGGGTGGAGCCGGAGCGCGGCAATCCCACGATGAAGATTGGCGCCGTACTCGGATCTCCGCCACCGGCGTGAGCTGCAAAGAATGCCGCGTCGAAAAACGAGCGGATGCGCGCCGTGCGACGTTCGAAATGTTCTATATCGAACGGTGCATCAAGGCGCCGTACCGCATTACCGCGGGCATAATGCGCGAAGGACTCGGAATACCGGCCGCGCTGTTCATAGGCTTTCCCCAGCGCGAAGCACAAATGCGCCGTATCGGTGCGCGTGATCGTGTCGTTCATCAACAGATTGCGCATGGCGGCGATCTCGGCGTCGCTGAAGCTGTAGTTCTTGAGGTCGGCGAGGCTCCAGTAGGCTTCGCCAAGCCCTGGAACCAGTTCGAGTGCTGACTTGTAAGCGGCCTCGCTCTCGCCACGTCGGCCGAGCGTCTTGTGGATGTGACCCATGGCCATGCGCAGCCGCACTTCGTTGGGTTTGAGGCTGGCCGCCCGCGCATAGGCATCGAGCGCTTCCTCGTGGTGCATGAGTCGGGTGGACACTGCACCAAAAGTGATCCATGTATCCGGGTTATCCGGCTCGATCTTGATCACACGGCGCGCGGCAGCATCCGCCTCCTCGAGGCGTCCTAGCTTCATCAGCGTCTGCCCCATCTCTCGCCAGGTGAGAGGGTGGTGCGCGGACTGCTTCAGGGCATGTAAGAGCAGCCGCTCGGCATCCCGGGGCTTGTCTGCTGCGACAGATAGCGACGCCAAACCACACAACGCCGCCACGTGTGCAGCGTCTTCCTGAAGAATCTGCCGCAGCAAGCGCTCGGCGGTTTGGCGATCATCGCTCATCAAGGCCGCGGTGGCCGCCCGGACGCGCTCAAGGTGAGGATCGGTCAATCGTGCGCGTTCGAAAGAAATTCGTGCGTCCGCATACTGTTCGAGGTCGACGAGTACATCACCGTAGGCAAGCCATGCCAGGTGGCGATGCGGCGCTTTTTCCAGCACGCGTCTAATCTCGTCGCGGGCCCGCGCTGCCTGTCCTTGGGCCCGATAGGCGCGAGCCAAGTCCACGCGCGCGCCGGCAAAATCTGGAACACGCGCCAGCACGCCTTCGAGTGTCGCGACGCATTCGGAGATCTTGTGTTGTTCGAGAAGCGCCGCGCCGAGCAGCCGCAGGCAATTCACCTCGCCCGGGAAGCGGGCTTCGAGCGCCCGCACCAAATGTTCGGCCGTCGCGGCGCGGCCGGTGCGTAACACCGTATAAGCGTGCCGGAGGTTCTCCGCGAGTGCGTCGGCAGTGGTGTTCGGCGCAACCATCCATAAATTGTACCGGGCGCCGCTGGCTGCGTATCGCCTTTTGGGGATAGCGACCTAGCCCGACGCTTTGCAGCGGGACATACTGCCCCGGCACTGGCGGTCGGGCAGCCGGGTGGGCGACTGAGCCGCCCGGCGCAGCGCACTCTTTAGTTCGGGGGATTCTTCACAGGCGAGGTCTGCGCGGCGGTGTGCGCGCGAGGTATCGGCAAGCCGGCGGCCGAGAGCAAATGGTTTTCCTCGTCGGTGGTAAGCGCGTGAACCGCCACGATCGGCACGTTCGGCGGCTGCCAGCCGGGGACCAGAAGAAAATCGTCACCATCGTTGCAGATCTGGCCTACGTTTTCCTTGTCCTCGAAGCCCAGTCCTTGTTTGAAACTGAGGTTGAACACGGGTTCGAATAGCTTGACGACGTACGCGTCCTTCGGCAGCGGCGCGCGCACGATCAGTGTCGAATCATTCAACACGGTCCAGTCGCCTTGAAAGTTCGACTTCCAAAAGCAGGCGGGCTTTCCGGGAAGATTTTCAGGCTTGGTCAGATTCGCCAAATTCGCCGCCGCCGGTGATTGCGGGGGCGTGGCGCAGCCGGACATTAACGCGGTTAGCGCGGTGACAGCGGCGACAAGCGCCAGTGGACGAGGCTGCATGGTGCACCTTCAAATGATCCCAACATGCCATGGACCGCAGATTTGATGGAAAAGTTTAACTTTTCCCTCGCCCCGTTCCCATGGCCCGAAGTCGCACGGGGCTGTCAGACTTCAGGCCCTTGGGAGGGTACGGCGGCGCGCCTGATTCAATGCCAGCGAGCGCCGCTCGCGTGCACGCATTGCTCGATCACATAACGCCAGGGAATGGCGACATAGACGAGCACCACCATGCCGCATGCAAAGATCGAGGGCTTGATCGCGTCATCGACGTGCCCCGCCAGCCACTGCGGCAGCGGCACGAGCATGAGCCACAGCGTCTTCCAGAGCACCTCCCACAGGAGCACGGGCAGCATCTGCAGCGGATAACGCAGCCCCAGCGCACAGAGCAACGAAAACGCGGCGAGCATGCAGGAGGATTGCCCCTGGATCAGTCCCCAATGTCGATCGGGATCGATGATGCTGGGCCATAGATACACCCCGAGTCCCACCACGATGAACAGATACAGGGCCCGCAAGACATAGAGTTGGAACAGCGATACGTCTTTCATTTGTATTTACTC
>Ga0116228_10000718_pt1 | contig 25886 bp, 25 predicted proteins | sample S1TSphfallax_2_FD_89694 | JGI IMG/M metagenome (GOLD analysis project Ga0116228, IMG submission 89694) | Host-associated microbial communities from peat moss isolated from Minnesota, USA - S1T2_Fc - Sphagnum fallax MG | ecosystem: Host-associated > Plants > Peat moss > Unclassified | place...
ACAAACCTAGTAAACAAACTTCACCCTTAGTAAACATGTACACCATATAGTGAACCATTTTCACCAATGAAAGTAAAAGCAGTGAATTATAGTGAACTTAATTAACTTTTATGGTTCCACAGTTATATAGTCTAGTGAACTACACCACACTTTCCTAGTAGTGTTATGTTCTTTTTCTTTTTCTCAAGTAATTTTTTTAGGTTTTCTTACCAAGCTCTTGTCAATCATTTTAATCTATTGCAATGTGTGAAGCTTGGAAAAATTTAGAAAAAACAATTGTTCATAATCGACATCATGCCAAGCGAGTGCCACTACGTCCCATGCCTCTTGATGTGTCATTGTACATGTTAGGGTTTTGGGATTGAAATGGTAAATCTTGCACCACCACCTATCATTAAAGGGTGAAAGCATGATAAAATATGCCAAAAAAATAGTCACACATATAATCATAGTCACATTTATGACATAAACATGAAAATACCTATTCAAAACTTCTTTTGGCTTTCAATATGAAGCAATGGTGCACTCCATTGAGTTTTATAGTAAGCTACGCATAAAGGAATTTTCATATAAGAAAAATGGGTGAAAAATATGTTTTAAATTAATTGGGTTTTCAAAATTTCCAACATATTTTTATATGAGAACTTTGATAAATTATGACTATGATATGAATTTTTTAAAAACACATTGATACATATTGTGTTCTATCCATTTGAAAGTACACAAAAATCAATTACAATTGTTCTTTCATCATATTTTCATATACTCGAAGCAGGAATGTGACACCTACTTTCTTATAGTTGTATTTCTAAAAATGTACTTAAATGCATATTAAAACATGCAATTATTCAATATTATGTAATGAAATCAAAGATCTTCCTCTTATTGATCATTAAAGTAAACAAATTCATGAGTTCAATGTATTAAGTCTTAGTTTATGGACACTTTCCACCAAAAATATAAAAATCCCTCATTGGCATACTTTACCATGTTTTCACCCTAAATGTTTTTCATCCAATTTGACCTTCATAGGAACATAAGTCATATGTTACATAAAAGTTCCATCAATTGGTTCCATTTGTACCATAAACACATATTCATCTAGATGTTCGTCTTCCTTATCATCCATCTTGATACCTTTCTGTCCTTCCCAATACATTGGTTCACGTCAATTTGTAGTGTGTGCTTCTTCATCCAAAAATTGGTAAGGTTTCAACTTGTTCACATTCACAAGCACAAGGTTTGGGTCAAACTTATCTAAAGTCACCAAAAGCACAATGTTATTTGGTAGGCAAAATTGTATTTTGTATGGACCAAACCATTTCTTAGTAAATTTACCAATACATGTTTTTTGTCCTTTTGGAAACCAAAGTACATGATATCCAAACTTGAATTACTTTTCTAAATACTTTTATTAGCTCCATATAGCATAATTCCAATGTTGACCCCCAATAGTTTCCTTGCCATGTAGTAGCTTGTAGTTTCTCCAACTCTATTAATTTGCTAGTTAATACTCTGACATGATTTACATATTTGTGGTCCCCATTAAATGATGACATAACATATTCTATGGACATCAGAGGATGCAATCCATATACTAACTAATATGGAGTATACCATGTAACTACTTTCTAAGTTGTTTTGTATGAAAACAAATAGTGGGTAAATGTTCATCCCAATATGCCTTATTCTCACAAACTAACTTAGTAATGATATTAACAATAGACTTGTTAGTTGATTTGGCTATCCATTTCCATGTGGATAATAGGTAGTAGAATTCACATATTTTAGCAATAAATGATCGATAAGATACTTAATATAACATCATTGATGAAATTAACTCCTTAGTCTTTTACTAGGGTTAATGAACAACCAAACCTAGTTAAAATACATTCATACATAAACTTTGCTATGACAACAACAATGTTGGTTCTAAGTGCCTTAACCTCCACCCATTTGGTAGCATGATTTGTGGCTACAAAAATGTATTTGTTACTTGTAAACCATCATGCAATTTTGATTAGTGCAAGAAAATTTAATCCCCATTTCATAAATGGTTCCTATGGTAAATTTGTATTTAGTTTAGCCAAACTCTATGTTGTTACCTCCAACTTTTAGGCATGCATCATTAAATTTGAAGAATTCAAAAGCATCATGAAATAACTTGGGCCACCAATATTTTGCATAAATATTTTTTTTGGCAGTGATGTCTGATGTAAAATGGCTTCCACCAAATCCTTCATGAAGCTCCCATAGTATCGTCTATGCTTCATTTGTGGTTACATATTGTTTATTGTCTTGACCCATACAATATAGGATACCCTTTTGTAAAGTAAAAAGTTTTTCTATTCTTATCAACCGTTGTTTATGAGTATTGGTTAATATCCCAAGCATCTATCCCATCTGCAAATAACTTTTGACCTTTTCCAACCATATTGGTTGTAAAATAAACAATGCAGCATCTATAATTTGATAAGGTACTATAGTATCTAGGAGTCTAAATAGTGCATTGGCTACTACATGTGTACAACCTAGTTTGTATAAATTCATATTTAAAAAAGAACAATCATTTGGTAATACGTCTCAAGACATGTGGTTTGTTTATTAAATAGACCAAAGCCATATGATTTGCATAAAAAACAAACTTGTTACCCAAGTAATGTCTAAATTTGTGCAATGTAAATACCATTATTAATGTTTTATGTTTTGTGGTATTATAGTTCCTCTCCACATTGTTTAGTAATCTATAAGCATAAACAACAAACTAATCATGTTTTTTAATTGGATTTTAAGTTAACATGGCACCTACATATTATAAATATGCATCTATATGCACATGAAACTCAACATCCAAATTAGAAGATATCAAAGTAGGTGCTTCTACATACTTTTGCTTAATTAGCTCCCATGCTACCTAACATTTTGAAGTCCACAAATATTGTTTTGTCCTTTTCATAAGTTTGGTAATCGAGGCCATTATGAATGCAATTTTTTTGTTGAAACATCTATAGAATTAAGCCATTTTGTTGAACACTTGAATATGTTGTGGATTCGTGGGTACATGCATATGAAATGTGGGTTGGATTTTCTTAAGATCCAATAATTTACCCTCTTTGGAAACAATAAACCCCATTATTAATATTTACAATACCATAAAGGCACATTTATTTGGGTTCAGACTAGTCCCAAACTCCTTGCACTTTTGAGATCATAATCTAAGTTTCTACAAATGAATGTCCATATCATTGTAGACAATGAAATCTTCTAGAAAAAAATTCATGAATTTGTTTAGATAGTTTTTGTAGGCTTTGCTCATTACCTTTTAATAAGTGGGAGGTCCATTTTTTACTCCAAAAGACATTACTACCTAGGTAAAAGCTCCCTAATTTGTTACAAAAGTTGTTTTGTATTTGTCCTCTGGTGCTATAGATATATGGTGATATCTAGGAATATCCATCTAAAAAGGAATAAACATCATGCCTTGCAACTATATTCAGAACTTCATTTATGAATGGCAAAAGGTAGGGATCTTTCTTGGTAGTTGCATTCAATTTTTTGAAGTTCACATATTATGAATTTTCCATTCTTCTTTGGTACTACCACAATTGAGGATAACCAGGTGGCTTCTTCTACAAGCTGGATAAATCTTAATGCTAATAATTCTTTTATATCCTACTTAATGATTATAACGTAATTTGGATTCATTCTGTACCTAGCTTGATGTGTTGGTGGAATCGATGTATCTAACTCAATACAATGTTGTGCCAATTTTGAAGGTATACCTTTCATGTCCTTGTAAGTTCATGCAAACACATATATTCCCATAACAAATTTCAAAAAGAATTCATGTTCTCCTTAGTCAATTGAGTATTCATTTTGATTGTTTGAAGATTATCTATTGTTCCCACATTAACCAACAACAAATGATGTTTTTATGTTAATGTCCATCTTGTAATCTATAGTTCATGTACTTGAACCTTCGTTGGTGTCTCATCAACTTGCATTTGACCCAACATGTGGTGATAATAGATTTTAGGATATACCTTATTTTCTAAGATGACGTCATGTTCTGTATCAAGAGCAATTTCTACATTACTTTGAAATTACAAGAGGGTTTTGTTTTGGCATATGTAATTTTTGTAGTTCTCTCAATCTATATTGTATTAATTATCATTATTTTTAGAATTTAATGGCAAATTATGTACCAATTTAGAAAATAACTCAGGTTCATTAGTAAACATCATATCTTCTTCTTCATATGTAATGCCATTCTAATAATCAAAACATAGTAAGACCTCTAGTCTTTTCAAGTTCATGCCCCAAGTGTTTAGTCACAACTATGGTTCAAATTGTACCATTCCCTTGTATTGTGATCATGTTATTTCCCTAATCATGTGTTATTTTAGCATCTTAGAGCCAAGGTCTACCTAGCAACATGGAATGATTGGAATCTACAACGATGTTATGTAGGACTATAAATGTAGTTATGTATGGTATGCCACGAACATAAATTCTTAGATCCTTGATCAATCCTATTGGTTTGGTTGTAGTTTGATGTCCCATCCATAAATTATAAAGAACAAGTTTTGGTTTAGGTTATCTTAACCTAGCTTTTAATTGTTTTATGACAATATTTACCTTATATCCCCAATTTAAGAGGACATCATGAATTATATTTTTGTCAATTTGTACTTGAATTATAGCCACTGCACTTATGCTAATGTTAGGTACTACATACATGGTTGCTTTTTCATTCATTGCCCTAATGTTCATTTGTGGTTTATTAGTCTTCATTTTTGCCACAAATATTTTTTCAAATTTGGTGTTATTTTTATCAATTATCCAAGGTTCAAGGTACAATTGGTTTCCAACATCTATTTACTAATATCTTGAAAAATCTCTTTTACAAAAATGGTTTTACTTTGAGAGGTAGTAGGTTTTTCTTGAAATTTTGTTGGGTCTATAGGTTCTAGTGAGCTTGGCATTCCCACCCAAGTAGTTGTGCGTTCTCTTGTTGAAGGAGTAGGTAAGTTTGGTGGTGGATTGATTGTTTACATATGTTGTATGGTTTCCATCATAAATTTTCCAATTTTTTTTCAACTTCCCAATCTGTTGTAGATTTGTTCTTCCTTGGTTTTTAGTCTTTAAACATTTGTTTTTCACTTATCTTACTTTAAATGGTAACATTGACATCCACCATGTTAATTGAAGCAGGAACTGTTTTAACCTTGGCTATTGGTTTAAATTATGTGGGTTGACTTCTTTTATCTTTGAACATATTTTGCATGTTGTTGAATTGGGTAGTTTGTCAAATTGTGACCCACTATTCCACAAATATGACAACACAATTATAAAATGCGTCTTAGTTCACTTTGGGTTTCATTACATTTTGAGTGAATTTAGACATTTTTACTTAGTGAAATTGTTTAACCCCCTAATGAACGAGGACCAGTTGTTACGGACAATGAATTGTTTCACTAGTACTTAGTGAAACAAGGTTATTCTCAAGTGAAATACAAATTACCAAACCATTCACTTGCTAGTTAATTAATTAACCAACATGGAAATCAATTAAAATTTAATTATGCAATATATAATATTATTGATAATTTCATATTTTTTAAACTATGATTTATTGACATGTGTCATTACCTAGCCTAGGTAGGTGGGCCATGTAATCAATCTAGGCAAGTATTTTAGGAATTAAGTAAAATAATATTCAGTCAACATACCATTGTTGACCCCCCACGACACCACTTATGAAGTTTGATCCCTTAACTTTTGGAATGGAGGTAAACACCCTTAACCATCAAGCCACCTCACTTGTTGTGGTAACATGTTACTTTACATTTTATTAATCAAATATTTCATTTTAAACATTATAAAAACATAAAATTTGAAAATTCATATCTTATTGAAATTTTGTTCAAATGAAATGATTTGAGTTTACTTTTAATTTTTTTTAATAATGTACATAATTACATTTATTTCATTTTGAAAGTTTAAAATCATTTGAATAAAAAAATTGAATATCATTTTTTGGTTATTCTATGTTTTTTTTGCTATTGTAAATTATTTTAGTTTAAACTACTTATAGCTATTATAAGTTACTTTTGGCTATTGAAGATTATTTCACCTTATGTTATTATTGACAATTCTATTATAGGATATTTCACCTTAAGTTACTTTTATTTATTATAAATTATTTCACCCTAGATTATTTTTAGCAATCCTAAACAATTCTAATATATGGCTATTGGTTGTTCTTTTATAGGGTTATTGGTGGTTATTAATGCCTATTAATGCCCATTAACGATTATTCTATTAATAATAATTGGTGTTTATTCTATTGGTGGTTATTGGTGGTTATTGGTTGCTATTATATTAATGGTTATTGGTTGCTATTTTATTAATGACATTGGTTACTATTCTATTAATGGCATTGGTTGCTATTATATTAATGGTTATTGGTTATTATTATGTAAATGGCATTGGTTGTTATTATATTAATGGCTATTGGCTACTATTATATTAATGGCTATTGGTTGCTATTTTATTAATGACTATTGGTTATTATTCTATTAATGGCTATTGGTTACTATTCTATTAATGGCCTTGGTTGCTATTCCATTGATGGCATTGGTTGTTATTCTATTAATGGCATTGGTTGTTATTCTATTAATGGCTATTGGTGGCTATTTTATTAATGGCTATTGTTGGTTATTTTATTGGTGGCTATTAGTGGTTATTCTATTAATGATTATTGGTGGTTATTCTATTAATGATTATTAATGGTTATTCAATTAATGGTTATTGATGGATATTTTATTGGTGGATATTGGTGCTTATTAATGGCTATTATATTAGTGGCTATTGGTGGCTATTATATTAGTGGTTATTGGTGGCTATTATATTAATGGATATTGATGGATATTTTGTTATTAGAATTGATGGTTATTAATGGTTATTGTATTAATGGCTATTGGTGAATATTATATTCGTGGATATTTTATTAATGGATATTGTTGGTTATTATATTGTAAGGTATTTAAAATTATTTTTCATAGGTTATTACTTTATATTCTAAGTTATTTTACCTTAGGTCATTATATATATTATAGAATATTTTAGATTATTTTATTTAAGATAAAATAATTTATAATAACATAAAGTAGAGTGACCTTGAATAACTTAAAATATAAGTTGAAATAACATATATTAATTTAAAATAAAATAACCTAAGGTATAACTTAAAATTAATTGAATAATTCAATTTATGATAATTTAAAAATGTATAATAAACTAGTTAATATACCTTAAGGTAAAATAACATATAATAATTTAAGGTAAAATAATTTATAATAGCTTATAATAACATAAAATATAAGTTAGAATAACTAAAGTAACTTTAAATAATAAAGGGTATATCATAAAGTAGCATAAATAAAATATTAAAACAAATTAACTACAGTAAATTATAATAGTGAATTATGTAAACTAACAATGAAACATGATGTTTAGATAATGATATTATAATGAAATAACTTCACGAAGGTGAAATCACTAAAATACAATGAACTTATTTCATTTTTAAAGTTTCATAGTGTTTTAGGCTACTAAATTACAACTAATGCACTCCCAACTCCTTGAAAGACTCAAATGTGAATCCAAGTAAAAAACAATGGAAAAAGGAGGAGTCAGGGCATGCTCCCTAGCTCACAGCACTTTGAGGGGTAGAACAGCGTGTTAGAGCTCCGGGATGGGACTAGGAAGAGTTGACAAGCTTCACTCATTCACACGGGCTTGCACAAAACCCACACAAGGTGGTTAGTGTGTAGTTGGAACACTTTTGGTGCTAGGACAAACCACAGGTAACACGGACACACAATACTCACCATGACCCAGACTTGGGGGAGGCCACCATCTTCCCCCTTATAGTATACTCTGCACCTCTCCACGGGGCCCACATCTAAATGGTTTTTTGTCTTGGGACTCCCAACTGGGAGTCCCGAGAGTCCCGAAATCACCCAAATTGGGACTCCTGCGACTTTGGAGCCCCATAACTTTGCGAGCAGACCTTGGATTGAGATGCAGTCTAAAGCAAAGTTGTAGCACTTGTCGAGAGCTTTCCAACGGTATGTTGCATGCCGTCTGTAGACAAGTAAATTTGGTCGATTCCTGACTTTTTTTATCAGGAGTCAAATTGCCAGTTTGACTCCCGACCCTTCTTTTGGCCATAACTTGTGTTTCAAATGTTCAAATGAGCAATTCAAGCCCATTTTAAACATCTACGTTCTAAGAGCTTTCCAATGATGTAAAGAACGTCACAAGCCATTGAGTTTTGACTTTTGAAATCGCTCTTTAAAGTTTTAGGAGTTCACCAGGATTCCATCTCCCAAAGTGAGAGTTGCATTGGGAGTGTGAGGGTTCACTCCCTCACACTTTCCTACACTCCCGGGAGTATGTGATGTGACTCCTGGGCTTTCTCTTGGCTTGCACCCTTGCAACCCCTTTGCCTTAGTCGCGAGCCCAAAACTAGGGTTGCGATAGTAACCCAATTCTGTAATGGTGCAACAACAATTTATTAATCTTGGAGGTTTACCAAGTTGAATGGTAGCTTTAGTAGTAATTATAATAGGTTCCTCTAGCACACCCCCAAACTCCTTGATAGACCCAACTACGAGTCCAAAAGTAGGAACAACGAAAGGATAAAGAATTTGGGTATGCTCCTTGGTTTGCAACATTTTGGGGGTAAAGGGGCATGCTAAAGTTATAGGATGGGGATTAGGATGAGTGACAAACATGTCAATTACTCACACAGACTTGCACAAACCAAACAAGTTGGTTAGTGCATAGTTGGAGCACTTTTGGTGCATGAACGAGCTATGAACAAACACAAATTCATAAGACTCATCACGGCCCGAACTTGGGGGAAGCCACCACCTTCCCCTTTATAATATTTTCTATGCTTGGCCATGGGGCCTAAATCTAAATGTCATTTTGTTTCTTGATTCCAAAGTTGGGAGTCCTAAAATTTTCAAAATTAGGATTTTTGCAACTTTGGAGACCCATAACTTTTTGTGTAAACCTTCGATCGAAGTGAAATCTCAAGTGAAGTTGTAACCTCATCAAAAGCTTTCCAATGATATGTATCACGCCACCTGAATGAAAGTAAATTAAGGCAATTTTTGGCTTTTAATGGTTAGGAGTCAAATTGGCAATTGGACTCCTGGCCTTTCTTTTGGCCATAGCTTGTGTTTTAAGTATTCAAATGGGATGTATGAACCCATTTTAGACATCTAAATTCCAAAAGATTTTCAATGGTATAAGGAAATATTCAATCCAATGAGTTTTGGCCCCTGGAATTATTCTTTGAAGATTTGGGAGTCCATCGGGACTCTAATTCCCAAAGCGAGAGCTCACTTGAGAGTGTGGGGGTTCGTTCCTTCACATTCTCCTACATTCCTAGGCTTCATTCTTGGCCCACACCTTTGCAAGCCCTTGTTTTGTTCACAAGTTCAAGGTTAAGGTTGCGACATCCTTCTTCTTCTTGCTTTTGCAGGTCTGTACGTTGTGGTTTGTGCAATGATAGTTAGTGTAGTACATACTTGGCTTTGTAACTTTCTAGTTTCCCACAACTACCTTCCTTGCCCTTGTGGTTTATAGTACATAAAATGTATTTTGTGTTTCAAAAATAGAAATACCTTCACAGATTAATAATCGACTTTTTGTGTTATTGAAGAATCTCCCTTTTTAATCTCGTAGTGGTAATGTGTAAAAAAGACTATAGTGTTGATCATAACTCTATGGCCAAAAAATCGTTGATAGTAAATATTTGTAAACTATTAACCAATTTTAGTATTATTGCATAGTACACCTTTATTCTTTCAGTGGATTCTAATTTCAAGTTCTTTAATTGTAGATAGACTTGTTCATCATTTTGCATTATCATATAATATCTACAGAAGGCTTGTTTTAAATCTACAAATCTATGATTGGGATTATCTTGCATATAATTGTTACACCAATTAGATGCGTTATGTCTTAATGTAAAATTGAATAGATTGGCTATTTCCTCATCTATTGTTTCACCGTTAACATTGATAGCGGCTTTGAATACTCGTATGTGAGCATTTGGATTGGAATCTTTAATTATATTTAAGATATTTCAATGGTTTCCTAAAAGGCCTAAAATAGGGTACTACAAGTTGCGTAGTTGTTGTTGTAACACATCTTGGGAGTTTTGGAGGATCACCTCTTGGGTTTGGTGGTACATATTTTATAGTAAATATATTGTGGAAAGGCGTTCTTGATAATAAATCACTAGTATTTTTGCATTAAGGTCTATTTTTTTCAGATTTTTTGGCACCAGAACTAACAGGTATTGCATTAAAACTATTATAATGATTTTTTTCTTAGGCTTCAATAGGCTCTATATGAACTTTGATGTAGAAAGAACTATTCTCAAATAATATTACAAGGATTCCATCATTTCTTACATATATTAGATATTTGGTTAAAGTTACACCCATAGATTTAGTTGGGTGTGTAACCATCACATGAATTCCTTACACCCCATTAATAAATGTTGTAAAAAATTGTGATACAAGTCTTTCATGAATTTGTATGCCACTATTGTTTAACGTTGTGGGATTTGGTAGTGTTTTATTCCTTGCTCTGGGCACAAACTTTGTACTTTTGAGAGTTACAAGTCTTGTGTGGCTTAAAGCAAAATGGTTGGGAGTCATCCTTACTCTTTTTGGCATGGAATGACACAGCCTGGTGAGTTCGGGTATTATACCCTTTGAAAATGTCCTCCATACATCACCTTGCTTGATGGTGTTGCATAAATTTTTATAATTTTGCAATTGTGTTGTTGTTACCACGTCATGTGGAATAGGTAATAGATTGTGATCATCTTTTGAATTATGGTGATTATGTGCTTCAATATGGAAATGATTGAACATTGCATCTTATACATCCTACTCAATAAATGGACAATATGTGAATGAATGATTTTCATGTTTGCAGAAACTACAGTGATTAATGGTGAATTTGCAGTGATGGTTTAGGGTTTAGGGTTTAGGACCAAATCTACTCCAAATTTGTTCTCTTGGTAATAATTGATGTTAATGACCAAGTCAGATTTTGGACTCATTGGTTTGTAATACATTCACCCAATCTATTTGTAGTATTTTAGTACCAATTGTCATTATTGGTGGAATGTTGTTTAAATTTATGTTCCTTCTTGGTTTGATACATTATTTCAATTACAAAATTTTTTTTCTCTAGATTGTTAATTTATAATATAATTTTGACATACTATGGTAACACCTATTCAACCTCATCATTGTCTAGGTCTTCATCCCATTCTTCATGGTTATGTCAATATTAAGGTGAAATAGATTGCCAAGCAGAGCCTCTATTTGTGGATCTTGTGTCGCAATCTTAACATTGGGTTTGCAACAAAGTGTGAAGTGTAAAGGCCCATGAGGTCAAAAATGTGTTTAGGTGTGAAACACACTTTCACCAATGGGGGAGAATGAAAGGGATGAACTATAAGTGCATTCCCACTTTGGAAGTTGCACGTGTGCAGGAGTTATGAATGTTCAAAACCTTGGTTGGAAAAATAAACAAACACCAAATTGGCCCCCAATGATAGCATTAAAAAAGTTCTTGAAGCTTAAATGCTTAAAGTGCCCTTGCATTGGTCATTTAGTCTTGATTTGCATGAGTTATGATTAAAAGAAGGGGCGGGAGTCAAATTGGGCTATTTGATTTTTGATCACAAATCCCTTGAAATCAAAAGTCAAATGAGGTATGTTTCGAGCATGTTATACACCGTTGGAAAAATATTTTAAAGAACTATAAAATAATGTCTTTGCACTATTAAAAAAAAAACTTGATTTGAAAAGATATGAGTGTCCAAAATTTTGGGACAACAAGAGTCCCAATTTCGGGAGTCCCGGGGAAAAGTGACATTTGGATGTAGCCCCCGCGGAGAAGCACAAAGTTTATTATAGGGAGGGGAGTGGTACCTCTTCCCAAAGGTTGTGGGCCATGTAAAGCTTGTGCTGGAGGTTGTCCCTACTAAGTTCGTTGCACCATTTCCATTTGATTTGCACTAATCGCCCTTTTTTCTTAGTTGTGCACATTGATCTCATCTTGAACTTTTGTGTGTGAGTTCGTCCTAGTACCATTTCGAAGCTCCAGTGCGGCCTCCTACCCCGAAATGTTGCGAATTAGGGAGCATGCCCCAACTTTTTCCTTTTTTTGCTGTTTCATTTTGAAATTCACCTTTGGGTTTCTTGAAGAGTTTGGGGGTGCGTCATCTTGTCTCCATAGCTTTATGTACTTGATACGTATGTAATTTTTTTCAAATCTATACAAAGTGCCATGTCTTTGGGTTGATTGACTCATTTTGATTTTTCCCATTCCCTTCGTTACAAATTTGTAAAGGTAACCTTGAATGCATTGTCTTCCCATCCTTTTCGTTCAACTTTTGGAGGCTTTGTCTTCATTGGTAACTTCGTTCGAACTTTGGGTTGCTTCATTGCTCTACTAGTGAATGTTTCCCAAAATTCCATAATTGCTACAGACAACATCTTGTACCTTGTAAGGCACTCCTCTATCTAAGGTATTCTTAGCATGGTATATTGTACTTTTTTTAGAATATGAAACTTTGTTACATCGCTAGCGAATGGAAGTTCTCCCTCTACTCCATTTTTGTCTTCATTGTGTTGCATGGCTACCTAGTCAAATTGTCTTTGCAAATTTTGGGTTATTATTCTATTTATGTTTGTCACCATTCTACTACTCGTTATTGGGAAAGAAATTTGCCACAAATTTAAATCCTTACAACTGTTTGTTCATATTCAATACCTCACAAATTTTCTTCACTAATTCTGAATTTGTAGTTACAGAATAAACGAAATTCTTCACAATAACCTTTTTGTACCTATTGCCACACAATAAAACCAAAATAATTCATACAACTCAAAATTCTGACCCCAAATTCATCTTGGGGATAGTCACCAAATGGTAAATCCTAATATTTTAATATTATTTCAATTGCAGTTTTTCGTCCTTACACATATTCAATTTTAATTATACAAAATACGTACTAGAAATCCATACATAATCCAAAATGTTTCAACAACCACATTCCTCACAATCAAAGTATTTGCACAATTACGAATTTGTATAATTTTGCCACAATTTATTTTTCATATTGATATGAAGGGAAAAAAAATACGTCATGGAAAAAAACTACAAATTAATAAAAGATCCAAGATCATAGTTTAACAACTTTGTGCACATCCTCAAAATTGTTCTATTTCCATAACTACTATTCTGCTATTTATCTTTTCAATATTCCTAATATTCAACATAAAAAAACTAGTCAAGAATTTTTTTTACAAAATATCTAGAGCTTCTTTAATCCTCAACTTTCCTACCTGAAGTCATCATTTGAACTCTTCCTTAACAGTCTTAATTTCAAGTACAATACACTAATTTTGTTGAGTTAAATTATCATTGACCTTTAAGTACACTAAACATATCATGCAAATCTAAGTCCAAAATGGTGATTTTACTAAAAATGATAGATTTCGTATAATCTTTACAAAACTAATAGAAGTCACCTTATCAAAAAAATTAGAAAATCCTAACAAGTAGTTGCATATATTTGGTATTAAAAATAAGTAACAAATTTGGTAACATAAAATTGATAATAAATTTTGATAATGAGAAATTGATAGTCAATTTTTGATAGTAAAATTTGATAATCAAAGTTCCTACATAGAAAATCATAACAATAATTTTTGTCCATAAACAAAAAGATAGCGAACATTTAAATTAAAAATTTCACTAATTTTTTTGGTGAGTAGTACATTTATTAAAAGCTTGGGTCAAAACATGCTAATAAGAGCCAAAATAGGTGTTAGAAGAACTATTATAAAATGTAGGTGTAGTTCATTCGTCCTTCTTCAATAGACTAGTGAATGCATTGCATCCCCACTAGGTCCCATTCATTGCAACTAATGAATTCACTCAAAATCTAGTGAAATCACTTAGCATACATGGATATTTTTTGGTTGTAATGGAGTTTTTGAAAAATTTAAACTATAATATATATGTTTCTATTTTGACATTTTAAAGTTATGGTAATCATTCTAAGCTGTGCTAAATAACTAACATGAATGTTAAAGAATTCAAATAAAAATTCATTAAATTAAATTTTGGATTTTGGTTTTAGTAAAAGATTTTTTGAACTTGAACAACAATCATGTCAAAAGTAGTCAATTTTGCAAAGGACCAAGGTAAAAGACTCTTTTAATTAAAAAAATTGATGGTAAAAAAATTGACATGATAATAACCTACTACCAAGATTTAAAAAACATTCACATGAAATTTGAAATTTGTGGAATTTGAAATTATTAAAAATTTGAACTATGATTCAAAATGATAAAATTTCAATAGTCTTTTATCACATGTAAATGGGGTGTAATGTACATAACATATATAAAAAAGTTGTAACTTATGATATAAGAAACTAAAACTTAAAATAATTAACATATTTTGGTATGATTTGAAATCATGGTAATTTTCAATTTGAAACATATAATTTGACAAAATTCACACATTTTGAAAATTTCATATTTATTCAACAACTGAAAAAAAATGTCATGTGTTGGGGCAATTATCTATATTTTAAAAAAGTTTTAAAAAAATTCATTCAAAAAAATTTTTATAGGAAAAAAATGAAAGGACTAAAAAAAGACTTTCAATCCTTTTCTAAAATAATATTGTTGGTTCCTATTAACATGTTTTGACTTGGTTGTACAATTTTTGGAACTTCAATGATATTAAAAATATATTTTATTTTGATGATCTTAATCATTGCATTTGAAAAAAGTTTAAAAAAAGTAACAATTTTTATTTTTCATGAAATTTTTATTCAAGAAGACATGTTTGAAACGTGTTTTGGAATTTAAAAAAAAAAACTTTTGATGTTATTCAATTTGATTTTTTATTAAACAATTAATTAAGTAGGTATGACTTAATTTTGAATTTCCAAAGTCAATGAGTGTGATTCTTGAAAAAACCATGAGTATTGAGAATATAGTTGTAGGAATTTTCCACCTTTTTTATTCCAATGAAAAATCAAAACCATATATTTTTGCATGCAATGAATAAACATGTGAAATTAAAATCATAATTGTCAATGTTTTTATAAAAAAGGTTGAAAATAATGATTTGGCTAATTTTAGATCTTTAACCATTTTTCGAGGCGATTTCTAATGGTATCACCCAAGGATGAATTTACTTTAAACCCAATTTCTTGTCATAATCGTTGAGATTGTTTTGGTAGACATTTGATAAGCAACATATGTTATAATTATCATGGTTTTTGTTCACAAACTATTATCCAACTTCAATTATTGCAACATATATATCACACATTCAATAAATGTTCAATTTTTCTTTTCAACTATTGCATTATGCTTTGGTCTGTATAGTGGTTGTCTCTTTCACAATGCCATTGTTTTTATAAAGCAATTTGAAAGTTCTTAGAGTTGTGCTCCCCAACCTTCATCGAGCATGATTGCTTTCATCTTCATAATACTTAAAACATTAAAACAAAATGCTACAATCATCATTTAAAATAATGTCAAAATCTAATATTTCGTTTAATCCTTTTTTTTATTGTGAATGAAATGCTTCAATGCCAAGTTGAAAATTAAAAATAAATAGATGAAAAATAAAATAAAAAACAAAAGGAAGGTTTATAACTTTATTGAGACCTTTCCACCCAACCTTGGGATCACACAAGAAATTACTAACTTACATTTTTCCTTCAAGTTCTAATTTTCTATTTATACCTTGCAATCAAAGTGATAATTATTACAATCAATGTTACTTCCCACCATCTCAAAGTGAATATCCCATGTCAAAACTATCACATGTTTCTAAAAGTAACTATGATGTGTCACGATATGTTGGATGTGGGATTTTAGTAGAACTTAGTAGGATGTTGATATTTAACACATATTACATAAATACATTCATAAAATATAGCTAATAATTATGAAAAGCTCAAGTATTTTGCGATTAGCCAAAACTTTTCAGAGATTTGCTATGACTAATCCTGTATTTCACATGTCATTTCACCATTTCAAAAGTATTACCCTACTTACTACAAAGGGATTACATGTTAAACATATTCACACCTATTTATATTTTCAAGTCAAACAATACTGAATTCAACTTCTAATTAATACTTACATGGTTTTGTTGGGGAGGGTTGGTATATCCATCCAGTTCAAACCAATGTTGTGCAAATATATATTTTACTTGGATATACTAGTTGGGTACATATATGTTATATTATTTACCTTAAATTATTTTTTAAAAATCAATATAATCACATGCTATTCATACTTTAGGTAGGTAAATATGAAAAATTAATATCTTATCCATATCCTTGGATGTAGGCAAGACATATCCATACTTGGGAAGGGGTATGTGCCAAAATTTCAAGTAAGATTAGGGTATGTAGGCCATGAAACATATATATACAAAAAAAATTGGTTTGGGTTGTTTCCAATTATATCAATATGTTGGGATGTGTTGATGCCAATTTGACCAATTTTTTTAGCGTTCTTAATTTTGTTAATTTGTTGGAATGTGGGGTGAAGAAACCATTGAGCATTGATGAAACTCAAACACATTATACATGTCTTATTCACAAAAGCCTCACAAATTTCCTTAGTTGCAACATTTTATGCGTGTGCGTATGTTTAGCAATAAGTAATTGAGTTACATGTTTCATTGAACAAATCACAGTTCTTTTGCGTGTTTGTGCATATTAGTCCTGAATTAATGAACACATTGATTTTTGCATTTGGACATGGGATTTGTGCATCACCATTGGATTTGGCCTTCAAAAATTGTTTTGATACATCCAAAATGTGATTTTTTCACTTTAATTAATTAAATAAGAAATAAGTCCCCATTCTTACCCCCAAATAGGGGGTACCCCAACCATACCCATCTACCTAAAATCACAATTTCCGTAGACCCACACCCTATCATGATGGAAACATTTTGGAGTTAATAGACCTTTACCTGATGGGTAAACCCATTGAAAAAAAAATGATATCCTTACCCAACGAATATATCAAAAGCAACATACCTGCACAACACTGGTTGGAACCTTATTTACTTTTGCAACACCTTTTATTTTCTGTTCAAGTGGAGTGCAACTAGAATGGTTGATATTGATACCCGCCCAGCAACTGGTTCGAACCTATTAAATTGGCGAGCCTGACTAAACAGATGGGTTTGGACTAAGTCCGGTCCGAACCTGGCGAAACAAAACCCAAACCGGCGAGATTAGGAACCCTGAATTTCGCCAGCTATTCGGGCAGATACAATTTACAAGTTTGTGCCCGTTCAATGGGGCAGATGTGGTTTTCCTCTCTCTCTCTCTCTCTTCCCCCGCGCTCGTGCGCTCGTCCGCTGCGCATTCGTTTGTTTCCGTTGTCGGTTTGCTGCTCAAAAAATAAAGCTCTCCACTTTCTTTCGGGTCTTGTAAGTACAACATCTTCCACTCTTGTGCGTGGCGTGAGCAGAGCTTCTGTGCTTTTGTCCATATATATTTTTCGCAGCCGGTTTCGAACTCTTTACGGCGTTTTGTGTTCAAGTCGTTTTGCTTTCGGGGTCCCGGTTTCCCGCATTCTGTGTGCTTTTTGTTGTTCCACAAGAAGGGTTGCGCAGAAAGGATTATTGTTGCGTCTGCCCATGATTTTCCTCTCCGCAGCTGCTTTGGAGGTTTCCTAGCCCCCGTTCTTTTTTTTTTCCTTTTCTGTTTCGTTTTTCAGTCGTAAACTTCGTGTCTTGGTTTCGCATGCTTTTGCGCGATAGGAGAATAGAGGCCTGACTGTTTTGTACGCCCGGTCTATTTTTTTCTTTTTTTTGGGGGTCTCCAACCTGATTTTGGGATTTAGCCTCTTTTGCCTTTTCTGCTGAATTGTTAGCTTCGGCGTTGCGGTTTTCGATTTTGGTCGTTCCGTGGGTTATTCTCTAGTTGTTCACCGAACTAGTTCTGGTCTCTCAGCGTTCTCGTAGTGTCGCGTGCTGTCGTTTGTTCGCGGGGTTAGTTTTGGAGTTGCGCAAGCTTTTCTTGAAGATTGTACAACGTTGGCAAGGTGAGGCGAATGGGGAGTCCCGGGGCAACCGCAGCTGCTGGATCTCCAGAAGGCGTTTTGGAAGACCTCACGGGGAGTCTGCAAGGCTGGAAACGAAAGGTCTGCCGTACCTTAAATTTCTCTCGCTTCCTTTCCCCCTTAGGCCTTATACAGTGGGGATTGTAGGACTCGCACTATTTTGATAATTACACAAGAAATCTCTTTTTCTGGGCAAATGCAACAGCGATGAAAGCGTTTGTCTTTCTCTGGAATGACGTCGTTTATTCAAGCCTAACTTGTCGTAGAGCTCTGCAAGCATTTTTCACGCGTTGTTTCCCTGCCATGAAGAGCTGTCAAGACGTCACGTAGTGTGTTTTCCTATAAACTGGGGTTTGGAAGAATCTATCAATCGCAGTAGCGCCACTTTATATTCTGAAAATCAGAGTTCTCATGTCGAGATCACCAAAAAAAGAAGAAAAAAGCCTGATCATGCAAGAACCTGGTGTTGAGGAATGGCAAGCACATATAGGACACACAGCAGTGAGATGAAAGATTGAAAACCTGTGGAAGGGCTTAGGACTTAAATTTGCTGCATAGGTAAATAAGAACACTAAACACTCGTTCTTCCTGACTTTTCTTGAGACTCTGCATGATGTTAGAGGTATGTGACAGTTGCACCAGTTGTGAGTGTTTGATGAAAATTTAATTCCATTTTCAGTTGTTCACAAAGAAGTCTGGGACTCCAAAGAGAAAGGATGTGAGCTTCTTGGCTCCTGATGGTGAAGAAATACGCAACAAGCGCCAACTGGATAAGTATTTGAAGAAGCATCCTGGGAGTCTCACAGCCAGTGATTTTGATTGGAGCTCAGGTATACTTTCACTCCTCTTTCCTTTTTGCTCATGCCTCAGGATTTGTTGAGGTTCTTGGCATTGCAAGAGCTTTTCACTTCTTGTTACTGAGTGCTTCTGTTTTTCTGCTATGACTTTGATGTTCTTATTATAGTCAGGTATTGTGTTATTGAACATGCATGTTTGCCTATTTCTCTATAATTGTTTTTTCCAATCTTTTGGGCACACTATTATATACTTATTTATGGCCACTATCCAGAGCTGATAAAATTTTGTGTGTATTAATGGCAGCTAGTTACTGCCATTTATGATGAAGGTGATAGTCCAATACTTTGTGAGTGATGCTCACAAGACTATGGCCACACCCATTCTTTATTGTTTTGGTTTTGCTTAAACTGGCACAATGGTTACCTTCATACTGTTAGTGTGGAGTTTTGTCTGCAATCTCTGTTTTGGTGATTGTATATTTCTGTTTTGGTGCCCTTGAAGGTGGTGGCAGTCCAGGTGAGACTCCAAGGAGGTCTGCAAGGCTCAGTTCCAAAGGACGGCTCTCTGGTGATAGTATTGAGGGAGAAGCAGAAGCAGAACTGGTTACCAGCAAGCGGATCAAGAGACAAAGTCGAGAGAATGGCAAGGACATTTCTTCTCCAAAAACTCCAGCCAAGATTGGTGGTGAGTGAATCCAACTACCTGTCCTCAGGTTGAGAGAGTCAGTGAACAAAGATGTCCATCAAGAATCAAAGGATAAAATTGTCTCTGCAGTTGGCAATAAGATGGGAGGGGAATTTGTCTATGCATGTTTTTAAAGCGAAAGTGGCTTGTTGATTACAACATGATGAAGATTTGAGAACTGATATCAAATGTGTGATGTGTGAAACCCGCAGCTGGTAAGGATGAAGTCATACAGGATGCTGAGAAGCCTGAGGAGAAAGTGGCTGGTGAGGAACATGACTCTGTGGTGGATGAATCTCAGAAGGGAATAGTCAAGAAGGCAGCTGAGGAGTCTACTGTTGAGAAAAATGGAGAAATTGAAAAGGAAGTGGTGACAAGGGAGCCAAAACCAATGGACATAGATGCACCTGTACTTGATTCCAAGGATGTTGTGGCAGGGGAATCGGCTGCCAAGCCTGAGGAGACTAAGCTGAATGAAATTGTTGCACCAGGGGAGGAGGATGCTGTTTTACCAGCTGTTGAAAAGAGTAAAGTGGATGTGCCCACTGAGGTCACTCCAAAAGCAGTAGTGGCAGAGGAGGTGGAGAAGGTTGCACCGGCACCTGCACTTCTGACAGATCTCAACGCTAAGGAGCCTGTGATAGAGGAAGATGCTAGAGAGCAGGTAGAGCTGCCACAGCCACAAGGTGTCCATACTCTTGTTGACAATGCAGCTGCATCTGGAGTGGTGCCAAAGCCAGAAGAAGTTTCGCAAGCACCTGCGGGTGCTCCAGAATCAGCTGTAGAACTTGTGGCTTAAGTGTTTTTGGACACACAGAGATGGGGTGCGTACATAAAAGAGGAGAGAAGATAGGGTGTTTGGGCAAGGCCTGTGTTTCATGTATGTTTAGTAGCTGCTGCTCCTGCTCCTGCTGTTGTTCTGTGTCTCAATTGAAGTTTCTGATCTGGAATTGGCACGCTATCAAACTTGCTGTCTGCCAGTCAGTATGGGATGTTGAGCCAGTAGAGATTGGGGCATCTCATTGTCAGGCAAACTGCTATAGGTTTGAGATGCTCCTTGTATGTAACTGCCACGTGTAGAACAGAGACACCAAAAACCTTCAGCAACAAACTTCTTAGTCAACCACAAGCTCAGGCTTTCACTTGTATGGAGTGTTTAGAAAGTAGGAAGAAGGAAAACAGATAGAGCACTGCCTGGGTCAATCAGTTTGCACTTACAGATGTGAAATCCATCAGAGAGACTCCATTGTTGCAACTCTGTTTGATTACACATCACTGTTTCATGAAGTTTGTTTGCTGCCACATAATAATGCAGGGCCACAGATGCCTGTTTGAATGGGATGCATTCTGTTCTCTATTTCTGTATTTTCTGGTGACTTTATGATGTGATGGTAAGGCTCAGGAAGCTAGAACTTTAAAAAATCTGTGCTACCTGAATATTTATGGTACTTTTACAGACCTGAGTACTGGTTGCATTTCTGATAAGTTTGAACAGAGATCTTTGTCAATTGTGAAGTTTTGAAGCCCAGATTACTTACCCTCAATCTGGAATAGTAGATATAATAGTTGTGATTCCATAGGGTCTGCTATGCTTTTGCCATGACTAGACAGAAGAACATTAATTTGCTGCGAGAGTGAGTTCAAGATGGAGTGGCTCATGGAAGGTTCATTGTCCACATCAACTGATGAATGGTGAGGACTTGACAAATGGAACAACTCTTCTTCAAAATACAGCAATGACACTGGTGACCTGCTGTTGTGCAGCACCAGTTCTTCTGTGCATCTACTGCAGAAATCCATTTGGGACCCCACTGGTAAAGCCTTCTCCAGTTTGTCTTGTGAGAGCAGCTTTGGTCTGTTGTTGAGTTGTGAACATGCTTGTTTCTTTACTACCTTCCTCTGTTTGGCTTGTGAGCAGGCAAGGACTACCAAGTGGTCTCTTTGCACGGTCAAACTGCTCTTTTCTCTCATATTTTGTTTCTATTTCTGGCCTCTCTTAACAGTATATCAGAAGAGACTTCTGGGTTCTAGCTTTAGACAGCACTCCTGCTGAAGGTATTTTGGACCATAAAGTTGTTTCCTATTCTATGATTGCAAGCCAAGCTCATTGATTTTTACTTCAGTCTAAGACCTTATTTTTTCTTTTCTTCAATGGTGAGTGGATTCTGATCTTGTCTTACATCATACATGTTGGCAGTGAAAGTGAATTTGCATCTATCAACTGTTCCATCATTGATCTTGCTCCAAGACAGGGAATGGGAGAAAGTTATCAGGTTTTGCAAGCCAGCTTTGTACATGTGTAGCTGTTGAGAGTCTGGAAGGTTGTTGACTATGGAGACTGGTTTCTGTGGCATCTGCTCTTTTTTTCCCATTGAAATTCCTGTTTTGCAAATCATTCATATGAACCTTGATGCCTAGGTAGGATCACTTGCAACTGATTAGATGATGTTACTTGAACAGGTTTTGAAGTTATGAAAGCTTTATCAGAGCACAGAGGGGACTCAGAAGAGCTTCACAGAATGTTTGGAAGATCAAAGCAAAGGATGTGTGACTCATCACAGCAATCAGTCAGGTCTTCAAAGCGAATGCTATATGTAAGTGATCCATCTGTTGAGATTTTGTAGAGCTGGAACTGGCTTTATGGATGCAATTTTCTGTTGCAGGGCTGTGATTAGTTTTTTTGGTGCAGCTGCACATGGTGTTTCCCTTTTGATTTGTTCTGTGGAAAAGTTCTTCAAGTTGATGCCATTAAAGCTTGTATTATTCTATAGGAATCTGCAACTCACTCCCTACCAGTGCTTGTTTGCATGTACTACATTCTGCAGTAAGATTGCAATTGAGGTTTTTGCACTGAAAGCTCACCTAAAATATGCTCCATATGAGAACATTCTGTTCTCCTATGATATTGACTGGGTTGAACATGACTCTCATTGATGTGTCTAACAACTGTTTGTTTGACAAGGAAGACTGGTAATTCTGATGAGATGATGTATGTGATTCCAAGGGATCAGGCAGTCCTCTTTTGTTTGTTTCAGCTCCCAACTTTTCCAAATCTCTGCTGCAATTTATCAGCTAATTTGAAATTTGGTTTGTCTGTCCTGCTATTCCTTCTTGGTCAGAATGTCCATGGGAAGAAGTTCTTACCGACATCAGGACTTTCTCTGGATCAAGAATACAGGTTCATACTTTTGGATATCACACATGACATTGCAGCCTTTCATTCTCATCTGCTACATCCTGCTCTCTGAAGCTGCAAGTTTGGTAAACTAGATGCGCTGTTTTGTGCTCTCATTCAGACATTGTAAATGCTATCAATCTGACAGACCACTTTCTGTCCAACCTGCAGTCAATGAATTGTAGGGTTTTGACAACTCAATGAAGCAAAATTTGAGGAGAGGGTTAAAGTCACAAAAATGTTCTACAGATCTTTTGGGAAGGTGAAATTCTGGGGTTGAGTAGTCTCACAAAATGTCAGTCAAATCTGAACATGTATATGATTTGATGTTTGTAATGCTCTTGTGCAGGCATGCCAGATATTGTGATGTTTCCAGTCTATGATCAGGATGACATTCTTGGTGCTAAATTCAGTAACTGGAGGTAACCAATTTTGGCTCTCAGTTGCAAATCTGAACATGCCACTATGGAGAGGAGTTTTTTGTGAGCTTTTTACCTTGGGCACTCTCAGAATCTGAAGTTCCCCAATCTCAGAGGTGTCACATGAGAAACATATGTTGTGGAGATCATTCAAGCTTTACCCTAGCAACAGCAGGTGACTTCTTAAAGTGTGAAGCTTGGGTGTGGTAGAGGCATCCCTGACTTCAGTTTCATATCAGTCTCTTCTTGATATGTGAGTGTAATTGCTCATTGAATGGCCCATCTTGTGTGACATATGTCTTAATCTTATCTGCAACAGCTGGTGTTATGTTCAGCAGTACATCTATTTCATTGACCTAAGAAGAAAGCTACACTTGGCCAGGTTTCTTTCATCGCCTTAACATATGTCTTTGTGAATTCTTGATCTCATTAGTATGTTCATGTTGTCTGTTGCCAGTAAAAAATGTCTGACTGGTCCTCAGCCAGTGCCTTGCCAATGTGTTTGGATCTTCAGGTTATCCTTGTGTATGTACATCTTCCTTTGCGATCACAGAGAGTTTCATCATTCATTGTCAATACCTGCTCAATTTTCTGCAAGTATTGAATTCTTCTCTCAAGCAATTGGAGTTTCCTTCGCTATCATTGAGAGCAGGAGTTTCTCAATGATCACACAGTATCATGGTTACCACCAGTGATGGCAGGCCTGCAAAGAATTTGCCTCCCCATGTTCCATCACAAACATCTTTTAGCGGCAGGTGAACAGGTAGGTTTCTGGCAGGGGTTTAGCAGAAATAGAAGTGCAATGATGTCCTAATGTCAATTCAATTTTGTATGCCACACAGATCCAATGCATGTTGACGCAACACTCAAATTCAACGTGTAACCAGGTACCCACTTCTATGTTTTGATTTTATGGTTTGTGTGAATACAGGACATTATTTATGTTGCCATTCAAAATCCTGTAATACATCACTCAAATAATGTTATTGTGGCTTGTTCTGCATTTGATGTTGTCAAATGTAACGTAGTTCACCTCAAATCTCTTGATTTCCAAAAAAGAAAAATCCTTCCAACTCTTGTTGAAACTTTGTGATCAAGAGCTTCTTCTCTTCTTGGAGTTGGGCTCTAGTTGATTGCTGTGAGCACCTCACTTGCTTGGCTCACTTGTCTCCACAGGTGCCCCCTTTTTATGCTTTGGTGGCTGTTCTCTGGCACCTCATTTTGTGTTGTACCATGGTGTATCACTGTGTATGTGTGATGTGTGGTTTATCTGCCTTGAGCTTGCTCTGGTTAAGGATCCTTCACACCCAGATTTGTAGATTCACAGATTTCATGTGTGAATGCTGTTTTTTTCTTGCAGTCATAACATTGAGTTAGCATCAGTTTACTTCCAGGTGTGAATGATGCTTTAGTCTGTGAAATGCCATGTTTTGCTGAATGTAATTAGTTGAGAATGCATCCCATGAGGTGTACATGGGGTTCTTCATTGTAGTAGAAAGGTTGTCCGGTTGCTTGCCACTACTTGCACACAAAGCTGAGATTCAATCAAGTTTAAGATTCACTTGCATCATTTTATCATCTGGAAGTGTTAATTAGGCTCACTGGTTTGTTTTACTCTGATTATTAAACCCAGATTTCTATCCTTTTTTGAAAAAAAAGAAACTCATGAATTTGGTTTCCAAGAACCAGTGAATACTTGGTTGTATCCTAAACCCTTCTCCAAGCTGCAAAAGCCATATAAGATTCACACCAACACCTGGGCCTGCTGTAGCAAGTATTTCACATCAGCACTTGTAAAGAACAATTGTGAAATAGTGGAGAAACCTTTTCAAGCATTTTTGAAATCAGGGGTGTCTGAATATCTGAATTAGAAAGACATCTTGAAATCCTGCGCAGTATTTGTAGTTTTGTGAAGCTTATGGCGAGGCCAGAATATGGTATAAATTGTGAATTGTCATGCCGGAGAGCAAGCGCAGGCCCCGGTCTGGGTGGTGTAGTTGGTCATCACGCTAGTCTCACACACTAGAGGTCCCCGGTTCGAACCCGGGCTCAGACAATTTAAACATCGCTTTTGCCTCCTTTCCTTTTAGGCTTACTACCTTTCAGATCAATTTGATTCGGGGATCTACAACTCTTTGCTGGGATTTCACTGTTTTTTGCTGCTTCCGGTCTGTCTGTCTGGTTCAAAAGGTTTTCTGTGTTCTCTTCTCGCTCAATATTGTGTACTTAACAAGGTATTTGTGTGGTCTCTTATCACTTTTTGATCTCTCTTGGTTATCGGCTGTAGCTAGTAGGCCTTCTTTGAACAAGAGAATTAAAAGATAGGTTAATCTTGAACCCTTAACTTTCTGTATCAAAATGAAGCAGAGTTTCAGTGGCACATAAACTTTTAATTCATTTGGCTTCATAAATGTATTTTTGGATATATTTATTCTGTCCAAAAATGTTCATGTGATTGATTGCACATGATTTGATTCATTATTGAATCATGGATGAGTCAAAAGTATGCATCAACCAAGGTATAGTTCTTGAATCATCGATGACTGAAGAGTCTTTTTCTCACTACTCAACTCAAAATAA